>VAPK010864532.1_pt1 | contig 14386 bp, 11 predicted proteins | sample 3395031 | NCBI WGS metagenome assembly VAPK01 (sample SAMN08290443, study PRJNA428436) | hydrothermal vent metagenome | isolation source: Deep-sea hydrothermal vent chimney 1 | place: Pacific Ocean: Juan De Fuca Ridge | reverse complement strand
GTAAAAGCAATCGATCTCTTAAATTGAGGAACTGCCGCCTGTGAAATCGCTTTTTGAATTTCTGCCTGATTTACATCAATAATATGTGTGTATCCATGATCAAATCTTGCCTGAATAATTTGTAAAGTACTATCTCTTAAAGCCAAAGTACTTTCTGCAATTTGTAAACGTGCTTTAAAGTCGATCAATTGAAAATAATTGGTTGCAACCTCACTTATCAAAGCAATTTCAACCGCTCTTTTTCCATAAAAAGAAGCCAAAAGATCTGCCTGAGCAGACTCAGTGCTTCTCCTGAATTTTCCCCAAAAGTCAATCTCCCAATTCATTACGGCTGAAGCGCCATAGGATTGAAAAGAATTATCAGAAGGCACAGTTAAAGGCATATTGGTCACTCCGGCATTTCCTCTTACTCCAAATTTAGGTCCAAAATCTGCCTTGTTATACCCAACATTTGCCCTTGCCTGTTCTACTCTGCTTGCAGCGATCAACAAATTTTTATTCTCTTTTAATGCAGTCATTATCAATGTATCCAATACTGGATCATTAAATAGTTTCCACCATTTTAAATTAACAATACTATCTGTTTTATTAGATGTATATCTAAAATCCTGTGGTGTCTGATCTTCTGGTTTTTGATAATTTGGACCTACTGCACATGACTGCAACAGAATTGCAAAGATCAAAAACAGCATATATTTATTTAGATTCTTTTTCATGCTATACTATTTTGAAGATTCTAATTCTTTTAATTTTTCTTCATCTCTTTTCTTTTCATACCCTGCTATCTTACCAATAAATACAAAGAGCATCGGATATAAGAACACACCTAAAAACGTTGCCAGTGACATCCCTCCCAAAAGAGCCATTCCCATCACTTTTCTTGCTTCTGCTCCCGAACCTGAAGCGATAACCAGAGGAAACACACCAAGTATAAAAGAAAAAGCAGTCATTAAAATAGGTCTAAATCTTGATTTTGCCGCTTTCATGGCAGCATCAAACAAACTAAGTCCTTTTTTGAATTCGTCATTAGCAAATTCAACAATTAAAATGGCATTTTTGGCTGCCATACCAATTAACATCACAAAGGAAACCTGTGCAAAAATATTATTTTCAAATGTTGGACTGATCAATCTTCCTACCCACAAAGCAAATAAAGCTCCAAATATAGCAAATGGCGTTCCCAACAAAATAGCAAATGGCAATGACCAGCTTTCATATTGAGCCGCTAATATTAAAAATACAAATAATAAAGAGAAAGTAAGGATCCCACCCAGAGAACCGGAAGCCTTTTCTTCCTGGAATGACATGGCATTCCAGGCATAGCCCATATCCTGCGGTAAAACTTCTGCAGCAACCTCTTTCAAAGCATTTCTGGCATCATCGGAGGTATATCCTTCTGCAGGACCACCTGTTACTTCAACAGATCTGTACAAATTAAATCGTGTGGTATAATCGGGTCCTGAAATTGGCTTCACCTTGGCTACAGTTGCCAAAGGAACCATATTACCTTCTTTATTCTTAATAAAGAATTTATTTATTCCTGATTCATCAACACGATATTCCGGTTCTGCCTGAATATATGTTTTATACAACCTTCCAAAACGGGTAAAATCATTTACATAGGAACCTCCCATAAATGCTCCAATGGTAGTATATAAATCATTTAGCCTTATCCCCAATTTTAAAGCTTTTTCTTTATCAATATCCAGATAACGTTGTGGTACAGTTGCCTGGAAAGTAGTAAACGCTGAACCAATTTCTGGTCTGGCATTTGCTTTCTGAATAAATTTCATTGTGTTTGAAGCCAGATATTCAGGTGTATTACCAACTTTATCCTGGATCATGATGCTAAACCCGGAACCATTACCCAGACCCGGAATTGCAGGAGGACCAAAGGCAAATGCCTGTGCTTCTTTAATACCCACTGCAAGCTTTTGATTGACCTTTGCAATTACTTCATTTGCTGTTAAATCTCGATCCGACCAGTTTTTCATTGAGATAAACAAAAAACCTGTATTCGAAACCATTGCTCCTGAAAGGATGCTATATCCTGTAGCGGTAGTAATATGCTCCACTTCAGGTATATCCATTAATATTTTTTCAATTTTTTTAGTTACTACATCCGATCTTTGTATTGAAGCGGCATTCGGTAACTGTACATTAACAAAGAAATATCCCATGTCTTCGGAAGGTATAAATCCACCTGGTACTAGCTTTCCAAAAAAGGCTGCTCCTATGGATAAAATAAAGATAAAAACAATACTTCTTTTGATCTTTCTGGATACAACATTTGTAAAACTCATATAAGAGTCTGTGGTTTTATCCATGCCTTTGTTGAATTTGGCAAAGAACCAACCCAATGGGCCTTTATATGGTTTCGGTTCTTTTAGCAACAATGAACATAGAGCAGGACTCAAAGTCAATGCATTTACGGAAGATACCAAAACAGAAACCACAATGGTGATGGCAAACTGCTGATAAAGCAAACCCGTGATACCTGCCATTCCCGCAACAGGAATAAATACAGCTACCAATACCAAAGTTGTGGCAATTACAGGAGCTGTAACTTTTTCCATAGCATCCAGTGTAGCAGCCTTGGCAGTCATTCCCTTTGCAATGTTTACCTGTACTGCCTCAACAACCACAATAGCATCATCTACAACAATACCAATGGCGAGAACCAGTCCAAGCAAAGACAATACATTGATCGTAAATCCTAAAGCCGGAAAGAAAATAAATGCTCCAATCAGTGAAACAGGAATCGCCAGTGTTGGAATCAAAGTTGCCCTCCAATCCTGTATAAAAATAAAAACCACCAAAACTACCAGAATTAAAGCAATAATCAAAGTAACCACAATGTCTTTTATTCCGGCATCAATTGCCTTTGTTGTATCCATAGAAACTGTATACTCAACACTTTCAGGAAATTCGGTCTTTAAAACTTCCATTTCACTCCTAATGGTCTTTGCCAGTTCTGTAGCATTGGAACCCGGGGCCTGATATAAAGCAATAATCGCAGACGTTTCACCATTTAAACGTGCTACCATGTTATAACTCTCTACCCCTAGGTTGATTGTGGCAACATCTCTTAATTTTATTTGTGAACCATCATTTTGGGTTCTTACTACAATTTCACCAAATGCTTCTTTTGAATTAAATCTTTCGGGTAATCGAACCGTATAAGTAAATTCTGTTCCCGCAGGAGCTGGTTCTGCACCAAATTTACCTCCTGGAACAATAACATTCTGTTCATTAATGGCACTTATAATTTCGGGTACTGTTAATCCTAACTGTGCCAAACGATCAGGTTTTACCCATATTCTCATAGAGTAGTCTGATGCACCAAGTACATTAACACTTCCTATTCCCTTTATTCTTGCTAATTTATCCTTGATATTGATCAAAGCATAATTTCCTAAAAAATCCTGATCATATCTGCCATCAGAAGTTAAAGTAACCAGCATCAATATACTAGGTAATGATTTTTCCGTTGTAACCCCTAATTTGGTAACAGAAGGAGGTAGCTTTGCGGAAGCAGCAGATACTCTGTTTTGTGCCAGTACAGTATTCATATCTGGATCTGTACCCACTTCAAAAGAAATTTGAATATTCATAGAACCATCATTGGCATTGGTAGATTTCATGTAAATCATGTTATCTACACCATTGATCTGCTGTTCTAACGGAGTTGCAACAGATTCTTCCACACTTATTGCATTCGCTCCGGTGTAATTTGCTCTAACCTGAACAATTGGAGGCGTTAGGTTTGGATATTGTTCTATGGGTAAGCCAATCAATGATACAGTTCCTATAATCACAATTAAAATTGCAATAACCATAGCCACAATCGGACGGTGTACGAAAAAATTTCCTTTATTTTCAGCCATATCTAAAACTATTGATCTATAGTTTGACTTTTAAACACAACAACCTCTGGAACTATCTGAGTACCTGTTTTTACCTTTTGTATTCCTTCTAAAACAACTGATTCTCCTTTCTTAAGCCCCTCATCAATAACCCAAAGGTCTTCCATCTTTTCACCAACAGTCACCTGTCTTGATTCTACTGTATCATCATCATTCACTACGAAAACTGAATATTTACCCTGCAGCTCTTTGATACAACGCTGTGGCACCAGTAAAGCACCCTTGATAATATTTACCTCTGCTTTTATTTTTGCATATAAACCAGGTCTTAATAATCTGTACGGATTTGGAAAATGTGCCTGAATTAATATGGATCCAGTAGAAGGATCAACATTTCGATTTACAAAATCAATCTTCCCTTTTTTATCAAAAGTACTTCCATCTGATAAAATCAAATCCAGATTATAAGATCTGCTCATTTTATCCATCTCCTCTCCTTTAACTTCGGATACATTTCTATTACCAAAGTGCCTTTTTACCAATTCAAGAAAATCAGATTCAGGAAGAAAGAACTGCACACGTACTGTATCAATTCTGGAAACAGTATTCAAAATAACCGGATTAGGATTTTTTCCAACAAACTCACCTTCACGAGCCTGTGTAGCACCTATCACACCTTTTATTGGTGAGTGGATCTTGGTGTAACTTAAATTTATCAAGGCTACCTTCAAATCTGCCTTTGAAGCTTCTAATGTAGAAATTGATGCATCCCTTTTTGCCTGAGCCATATCCAGTTCTCGTTGGCTAACTGCATCCATTGCTGCCAGTGGTTTTATTCTTTTTAGATCGCTTTCACTTTGAACAAGTAAAGTTCTTGCCTGAGAAACCATACTTTGCTTTGCTACAACAGCCTCTGTAAAAGGGGCTGGATCAATAGTATACAATAACTGTCCCTTTTTAACAGGCATCCCCTCTTTAAAATGAATTTTCTCTAAAAACCCTTCAACTCTTGCCCTGATGGGGATATCTTTTAAACCAAATATCTGTCCGACAAATTCTTTATATACAGGGGTATCCTCTTGTATAACTTTAACTACCTTAATTTTCTGTGGAGGAGGAGCCTTCTTTTCTTTATCCTTACAGGATGAAAAAATAAAAAAAGGAATGATAAAAAAAATAATTCTTATTTTCATTTAACAAGTTTTAATTGTGATTCTTTCAATCTGTAAATATAGAAAAAACACTTGTAAAATAATTGTAATAGAAAATTCATTTAGCCAAATATTTATTGTCATTTACCAAACACCAGTATTCATTTAAATTTATTATATTTACTATCATATTTTTTTAACTAAAATTAATTTTCATGAGCAATAAAAATAAACTTTCAAGAAGATCATTTGTTCAAACTTCTTTGTTGGGAGCAGCCGGATTAACAATTTTACCCGGTTTTAGTACTTTTAAATCTGGTGAAACCATCAACCTTGGTTTTATAGGGCTTGGTCGCCAGGCAATGTTCCTTTTGGATGGTTTTATCAATATTGATGGAGTTAAAGTTCTAGCTTCCGCAGATGTTTATAAAATCAAAAATGAAAGATTCAAACAAAGAGTAACAAAGCATTACAAAAAGAAAGGCACCAGTGTTGATGTAAAAACCTACGAAAAATATCAGGATCTTCTGGCTAGAACAGATATTGATGCAGTTGTAATTGCAGTTCCAGATCACTGGCACGCCTTAATTGCCATTGATGCCTTAAAGGCTGGCAAAGATGTATATATCGAAAAACCTTTAACTTTTACCATTCAGGAAGGCAAAGTACTAAGACAAATGGTAAGAAAACATAATAGAATTCTTGGTGTTGGAAGTCAGCAAAGATCTGATCCAAATTTTCAGCATGCTGTAAAACTTGTTCAGGATGGTAAACTTGGAGAAATTGAGAAAGTATTTGTACATGTTGGCGGACCACCTAAACCATATGATTTGCCAAAAGAGATATTACCAGAAGGACTAAACTGGGATATGTGGCTGGGTCCAAATCCTTATGTGCATTATAACAAAGAATTAAATCCTCCTATTTCATTAAACCCGGAAGTAAATGAAAAGTTCTGGGGTGGCTGGAGATGGTATAAAGAAATGGGTGGTGGTTTTACCACAGACTGGGGAGCTCACATGTTTGATATTGCCCAATGGGGTCTTGGTATGGACAAAAGTGGCCCGGTTGAGATTGTTCCTCCAGGATATAAAAATCATAAATTCCTCACTTTTAAGTATAAAAACGGAACTATCATGACGGAAGAAGCTTTTAACAAGAAAGGAACCAAAGGGGTGAAATTCCAGGGAAAAGATGGATGGATTGAAGTTTCAAGGGAACATTTTAAGGCTTCTCATAAGTCATTAGAACCTAATTTTAAAAAGGATTCAGGACCTTATGAAACAAAGATTCCTCATCAAATCAATTTTATTGAATCTGTAAGAAAAAGAAAAGACCCTGTTGTACCTGTAGAAGTCGGGCATCGTTCCTGTACCGTTTGTACACTGGGAAATATTGCTTATGATCTTGGCAGACCTATTAAATGGAACCCTGACACAGAACAATTTGTGGATGATAAACAAGCAGAACTTTATATGCACAGAGAATACAGAAAGGGGTATCAATTACCTGAACTATAATGTTTTATAGCTTTAATAAAAAAACCATTCAAATTGAATGGTTTTTTTATTCACAATAGTATTTTCTAATATTCTCTCAATCTTATATAACCTATTTTACCATCCTGCGTTAGAATATGTAACTCTACATAAGATTTATTCTGGTATTTTTTTAATAGTCTTTCCAGATCTTCAACGGTGGTAATTTTTTGGTCTTCAACAGCCAGAATAATATCACCCGATTTTAATCCATATGTTTCCTGTAAACTTTTATTCTTTAAATTTAAAATTTTAACACCATAATCAATGTCAAACCTGTTGGCATCTCTTTTTGGAACTGGTTGAAGATCACCTATAAAATATTCGGAAAAATCTGAATTTCCATATTTGAATTTTCCAAACTGATTTTTTAATTTAACAGAAAATACCTTTTCATCATCATTTCTTAATACGCTTACCTGAACAACATCTCCAGGTCGCTTTGAGCCCAAAAACCCCTGCAAATCAGAAAATTTAGAAACCTTTACCTGATCCATTTTAACAATAATATCATTTGCCAAAAGACCGGCTTCTTTTGCAGCTCCCTGATCTATTACCCTTGTAATTATAACACCTTCTGTACTTGATACACCAAAATCATTTGACTTTTCACTATTCAGTTCTTCAAAATTTATTCCTAAATAAGCCCTTTGCACATTGCCATATTCCAAAATATCTTCTACAACTTTTTTAGCAATATTAGAAGGAACTGCAAATGAATAACCAATATAAGACCCTGTTTGTGAAGATATTGCTGTATTAATTCCAATTAAATCTCCTCTAACATTTACCAAAGCACCTCCACTGTTACCCGGATTGACTGCCGCATCCGTCTGTATAAATGATTCAATCTTATTGCTATTATTAGAAATATGAATATCTCTTGCTTTAGCACTCACAATACCTGCTGTTACGGTTGAAGTTAAATTGAACGGATTTCCTACAGCCAGCACCCACTCTCCTACTTTTAAATTATCAGAATCTCCTATTTGTAAAAATGGTAGATCATTTTTATCAATCTTCAACAAAGCAATATCAGTACTTTCATCAAATCCAACAATTTCAGCCTGATATGACTCTCTGTTATTTAAAGTGATCTCCAGCTTTTTTGCTCCTTTAATCACATGGTTATTTGTTATGATATAGCCATCAGGTGAAATAATCACACCGGATCCTGTTCCAACAACTCTTTGCCCTCCTCCAGAAGACTGACCATAAAAGAATTCATATAGAGGGTTTTCACTTGACGGAGCTACTGAAACATTTTTAACATGCACCACAGCATTCACTGTTTTTTCAGATATTTCGGTAAAATCGGTTTTCTCTGCCGGCATAGCTGCCATAGCACTATTTGTATTATTAGAAGTCTGAAATACCTGCAGATTTTCATTCGTACTAGCATTATTTCCTACTTGCTGCTTATCAAAAAATAATAAATAAGTAGACAATGTCATTGCACCTCCAAGGGCTGATACTAAAATTAAACTTAAAACTTTTTTCATAATTTTTTTATTTTTTTCTGTTACTCATTTCAAAATTATAAAGAATATTTTCAATACAACAGTACTTTAACTATACTTTAACAGCAATCGTTTTAGTGATTATTACTTACATTTGTAATATGATAAAAGTGTAAGATTCTTTTTTATCATAAAAATCAATATTTTAACAAACATCTGAATCTATCAGATTTTTTATGTGTTAAATTGAAAAGAGATATGAATTCACATCAAAAAATACCATTTTATAAATACCAGGGCACTGGAAATGATTTTATCATCATTGATAATCGAGATGCTATTTTCCCTAAAGAAAATATAGAATGGATAGAAACAATTTGTAACAGACGATTTGGAATTGGTGCTGATGGTTTGATGCTTGTTGAGAATTCAACTCTGGGTGATTTCAAAATGGTTTATTATAATTCAGATGGTAAAATTGGCTCTATGTGTGGTAATGGTGGCAGATGTATCGTTGCCTTCGCCCATTTTTTAGAAATTTTTCAGCATAAAACTACTTTTGAAGCCCTTGATAAAATGTACGAAGCCAAAATTGAAAATGGTCTGGTTAGTTTAAAAATGAATGATGTTGAAGACATACAGTCTAATCCGGATCATTTTTTTTTAGATACCGGCTCTCCACATCATGTTACTTTTGAAAAAAAAATTTCAAACATGGATGTTTTTACACAGGGGAAAAAAATCAGATATGGAAATCCTTATTTTGAAACAGGCACGAATGTAAACTTTGTAGAACAAATAAATGGCAATACATTCAAAGTAAGAACCTACGAACGAGGTGTGGAAAATGAAACCCTTAGTTGTGGCACTGGGGTAACGGCTGTTGCAATTGCCAGTCATTTATCTAACAGATCAAAAAGTGAACATATCAAACTACAAACATTGGGTGGTGAACTGGAAGTAAGTTTTTCTGTAGAAAATAATATCTATAAAAATATAATCTTGAAAGGTCCTGCTACTTTTGTTTTTAAAGGAGAGATATAAATGCAAGCATTACAAAACAAAAAAATAAAACTAAGGTCTTTAGAACCAGAAGATTTAGATTTTTTATTTAAAGTAGAAAATAACCCTTCCTTCTGGGAAGTGAGTAGCACGCAAACACCATTTTCCAAATATATTTTAAGCAATTACTTAAAAAATTCGCATCAGGATATTTATGAAGCAAAACAATTAAGATTAGTTATCGTTCATGCTATAGATGATCAAATAATTGGATTTATTGACCTTTTTGATTTCAATCCTCAACACCAAAGGGCGGGAATTGGAGTTTTAATTATTGATAAATATCAAAACCAAGGATTTGCAGCTGAAACACTTAAACTTTTTATAGAATATGCCTTTAAACATTTAAATTTACATCAAATTTATGCAAATATTACGATTGATAATAAGCCAAGTATCCAACTTTTTGAAAAATTATCCTTTCAAAGAATTGGCATTAAAAAGGACTGGATTTTAAGTGATGGTAATTTTAAAGATGTTGCACTTTATCAGTTAATCCATAAAAAATAAAACCTACCATTCTAATTATTATATATGAAAAAGAAAGTAATCTTTATTATTCTAACAATTCTGCTTATTGGAGCTGTTTTTGCTTATCAATATTACAATAAGATCTTCCAAAAAAATGTAACGGAATCTACTTTTATATTTATACCGAGTAATGCAGATTTTAATAAAGTAACAGAATTAATTACACCTTATTTAAAAGATAAAAGTAGTTTTAACTGGGTTGCCGAGAAGAAAAATTACCCAAATAAAATACGAGCTGGTAAATTCAAAATTACAAAAGGAATGAATAACAATGATTTGATCGATCATTTAAGAGGCGGTAAACCGGAAACAGTTAAGGTAACTTTTAATAACCAGGATCAAATTGAAAATCTTGCAGGAAGAATTGCCGAACAAATTGAAGCCGATTCTCTTTCTGTATTAAATGCCATGAAAGATGCAAGTTTTTTAGATAAAAATGGTTTTCAACCGAACACAGCAATTGCAATGTACATTCCAAATTCTTATGAATTTTACTGGAATACGTCAGGGGTTCAGTTTAGAGATAAAATGTTGAAAGAATTTAAAAAATTTTGGAATAAAGATCGCATTGCAAAAGCAAAAAAGCAGAACCTCACCCCATTACAAGTCACCACTTTAGCATCTATTGTACAAAAAGAAACAGCATTGGTTGCGGAACGCCCCATAGTTGCCGGGTTGTATTTAAACAGGCTGAAAGACTTTTGGCCTTTGCAGGCAGATCCAACAATCATATATGCCATCAAACAAAAAAACGGACAAGACACAGTTATAAAAAGAGTACTAAACAAAGATCTAACTATAGATTCACCTTATAATACCTATACAAGTTTTGGTTTACCACCGGGCCCTATTGGTATGCCTGATATTTCTTCCATCAACGCTGTTTTAAATCCAAATGATCATCATTATTATTATATGTGTGCCAGTGTTGACAAAATAGGGCAACATGAATTTGCAAAAACCTTGTCACAACACAATGTGAATGCAAGGAAATACCAAAACTGGATCAACAAACAAGGAATTAAAAGGTAATATGAAATTTAACACTCCGGTATTAAAACTTTTTTTGCTTTCGGCAATGATACTGATAACTGTTCAGGTAAATAGCCAGTACAAACAAAAAACTCCTTTTTTTCAAAAATCAGATACTTTAAATAAAAAAAGGAGAAATGCTGTATATATCACTGCAGGTACTGGAGCTGCTGTTGCGATTATTGGATTAAATCAATTGTGGTACTCCGATTATCCCCGATCAAGTTTTCATTTTTTAAATGATAATACTTCATGGATGCAAATGGATAAATTCGGTCATGCCATGAGTGCCTACTTTATAGGCAAATTAGGAATGGATGCACTGGCATGGGCAGGTGAATCTAAGAAAAATCAATTGATATATGGTGCAACAATGGGGTGGGCATTTATTACAACTATTGAGATATTTGATGGGTTTTCAGAAGAATGGGGATTTTCCACCGGTGATGTGGTAGCAAATACACTTGGGGCCAGCCTATTGATCGGACAAGAATTATTATGGGGAGAACAAAGGATTCAATATAAATTTTCATTTAGTCAAACCAATTATCCGGAAATGATTCCGGGAAAACTTGGCGATAATTTCATTCAGCAGATCATAAAAGACTACAACGGACAGACTTACTGGTTTTCAATTAATTTATGGTCATTCTTTAAAGAGAGTAAAATTCCAAAATGGCTCAATATAGCCATTGGATATGGCGCCAATGGTTTACCCGAAAATAGTTATGATTTTGGTGTTCATCCACCACAACCAATTGAGTCATACAGGCAATTTTATACCAGTATTGACATTGATCTTACCAAAATTCACACAAAATCATCCTTTTTAAAAACTGTTTTTAACGTTTTCAACTATTTAAAAATTCCGGCTCCAACCCTTGAATACAGGAGTAATGGAGATTTTAAATTTCATATTTTATACTTCTAATTATCTATGATTTAAGAAATTTAACATACATTTAACTATTTTTATACAATAAAAAAGTCGTACCTTTGCAGCCGCAATTAAAAGCTTAGTATTTTTTAGATCAAAACGAACTAGTAAATACAGTAATTATGAAAAAGAAATTTATACTTTTCCCTCTTAGTGTAATCTTATTTTTTGCATTCACTAGGTTAAATAGTCAGGACACTTATCAAAGTAAAAAGGTTGAATATAATTTGCCTGTGGCAAATACTATTGCAACAGTAACAAAAGGAATTCTACCCTTTGAAGTTTATTTTACTCCTTCTGTTGGTAATTCATTTATCGCCTTTAAAGAAGCTGTTGCTTTTAAAGAATCCAGAGGGAAATACCACCTTGTCAATTCTTTAGGTTATTTAGGAAAATACCAGTTTGGCAAAAGAACTTTACGACATTTCAAAATATACGATACAAAAGATTTTTTAAACAATCCGGAACTTCAGGAAAAGGCTTTTATGGCTCTTTGTGAACGAAACAAATGGAGACTGGAAAAAGAAATCAAAAAAAATGTTGGCAAAAAGATAAACGGTATTGAAATTACAGAATCTGGAATTATTGCCGCAGCGCATCTTGCCGGTGCCGGTAGTGTAAAAAAATATTTACGTAGTAATGGTCGTGATATTTTTAAAGATGCTTATGGAACCAATATACAGTATTATTTGAAAAAATTTGCTGGTTATGACATGTCTGCTATAAAGCCCATTCAAAATCACACTATTTAATCAACGTACATCACTCCTATTTTTTATGAATAATAAAAATACAGGGGCGTTTGTGTAAATCAACATTTTCTTTTTTCCAATCACTGGCAGGTAATGTTTTTATATATTCTGTTGAAAGTGTGATATCAGTAGCAACACATAAAAAAGTTGATGGTGTTAAAACACTTCTGAATTCTGCTAACAATTTGTTATTCCGATAAGGTGTTTCAATAAAAATTTGAGACTGGTCTTTTATTTTCGAAAGCTTTTCATACTCTTTGATTGCTTTTTTTCGATCAGCCTTATCGATGGGTAAATATCCGTTAAAAGCAAAACTCTGACCGTTTAAACCTGATGCCATCATGGCTAAGGTGATAGAAGACGGCCCCACCAAAGGAACCACCTGAATATTTTTTATGTGAGCCTGCATTACAATATTTGCTCCGGGATCAGCAATTGCAGGTACTCCTGCTTCAGACAACAAACCAATATTTATCCCTTGTAAACAGGGATTTAAATAAGTCAAAGTCTCCAGGTCTGTTGTATATTTATCTAAAAGAAAAAGTTTTAAAGATGGCTGTGATTTTCTTGGCGTTATCTTTTTAATGAATCTTCTTGCCGTTTTTTCATTTTCAACAATAAAGACATCAATTCCTTCTACCACTTTTTTAACAGAAATGGGTAATACTTCCAACGGTTCGTTATCACCCAGTGTAGTTGGTATCAAATATAATTTACCAAAATTTGGTTTCATGATCAACTCAATTTATTAGAAATTATCTCACACGCATCATCCAGCATTTGATATACATTTTCAAATCCTCTGCCACCACCATAATACGGATCAGGAACATCTAAGTTTTCACCTGGTTGCAGTTCATTCAAAATCAATTCCACTTTTTGTCTATCCTGTTCATTTCGTGCCAGGCTTAAAACATCTGCTAAATTTGAACGATCCATCACATAGATCAAATCAAAATTTTCAAAATCTGCATAAGTAAATTTACGGCAACGCTGGTAGGTAATATCAATTTTATGATTTTGTGCAACTTCAATAGATCTTGAATCTGGCAATTCTCCAATATGCCAACCTCCTGTACCGGCTGACTCCACAATTATTTTACCCGAATCAATTTTTGATCTTAAAATTCCCTCAGCTAATGGTGACCTGCAAATATTTCCCAGACACACCATCAATATCTTTTTCATAAATAAAGATTAAAAAGTAAGTTTCTTGGTTAATTCATCCACATATTTACGAAATTGCTTGTCTGTTTCAGTTAAGTTATCAACTGTTTTACAGGCATGTAATACGGTTGCATGATCTCTGCTTCCAATTTGAGAACCAATACTTGCCAGTGAAGCTTTTGTCATTCTTTTAGCAAAAAACATGGCTAACTGGCGAGCCTGAACAATATGTCTTTTTCTTGTTTTTGACTGAAGTGTAGTAACATCCATTTCAAAATACTTAGACACAACTTTTTGGATATAATCAATAGAAACTTCTTTCTTGGTATTTTTAACAAACTTATCTACAATCTGTTTGATCAGTGGCAAGGTAAATTCTTTGCGATTAAAAGATGCCTGTGCAATTAATGAAATAAGTACGCCTTCTAATTCACGAACATTTGTTTTGATGTTTTTTGCGATGTATTCAACAATCTCTTCAGGAATTTCAACACCATCCCTAAACATTTTACTTTTCAATATGGAGATACGTGTTTCATAATCTGGAGCCATCAATTCGGCAGATAAGCCCCATTTAAATCTGGAAAGAAGTCTTTGTTCAATATCCTGCATATCTACAGGAGCTTTATCAGATGTTAATATCACCTGTTTTCCATTTTGATGTAAATGATTAAAAATATGGAAGAAAACATCTTGCGTACCCGATTTACCAGATAAGAACTGCACATCATCCACAATAAGAACGTCAATCATTTGATAAAAATGAATAAAATCATTTCTTGTATTTGCCTTAACAGAATCAATATATTGCTGTGTGAATTTTTCTGCAGAAATATAAAGAACCGTTTTTTCTGGATATCTTTCTTTGATTCTTACACCTATAGCCTGAG
>VAPK010054587.1_pt1 | contig 14406 bp, 14 predicted proteins | sample 3395031 | NCBI WGS metagenome assembly VAPK01 (sample SAMN08290443, study PRJNA428436) | hydrothermal vent metagenome | isolation source: Deep-sea hydrothermal vent chimney 1 | place: Pacific Ocean: Juan De Fuca Ridge | reverse complement strand
CCTCAAAAGGAGAGCTGGCCGAGTGGCTGAAGGCGCACCCCTGCTAAGGGTGTATGGGTTAACGCCCATCGAGGGTTCGAATCCCTCGCTCTCCGCCAGATCAAAAAAAGGGCATCGAAAGATGTCCTTTTTGCGTTTATGCAGAATAAAACCGATAGCAAAATGCCGGTGATTTAGTCGTGTTTTTTTAACACGCTGAGTTACTGATTTGCTTGATGAGAAATAAACATAAAAAAATAGATAATTATCTGCCTAGTTCTGTCACGCTCGATTCTCAATGTAGCGCAACCTATTTACGCGACAGACCGGAAGCTTAACGTTGGTGCGCATGATTTCGTCGTACCCAATGTTGATTCACATGCGCTTGGGCTTAGCGTGGGGTCTCCGGTGAGCATGTTACCGAATCGGGGTTTTTGTTGAGTGGTTATGCTGATGTCTATTTCGATTGGGACAAGGACGAGCCGGATCCTGATCATATTCCCATTTGGTTTCGCACTGCTTTTCTGACGGAAGGCACGTTGCATCGCTTTTCTCCCGCGACGAATCTGAGCTGGTTGCTCGACCTCAGAGGTAAGCGCAATACGGTTAGTTCGGTGGAAAAGTAGTTTATAAGCTTGTGTCCGGAATAAGTGTTTAACTCTGACAGGGAACATGTGGGCATCGACCTCGCGGCATTCGCCGGTCTCTACTATCTGAAAATTGATGATGATGTGCCAAAGACGCGTGGTTATGGGCGCAGTGATTATGGGCATGGTACGGGAGCTTATTCACTGATGCTTGATGCGCGTACGAATTTTGCTAATGCGTATACTCTGTCTGCGGTTGCACAGCTCTGGGGTAGCAGTGAGGCCTTGGCTGGAAAGTCAGTATAAGTTGATGCGGGTTATCGTTCCGACAGATGGAGCAAGGGTAGCGAATATATTTTCAGTGCTGAGTATACTGAGTACAACATTGACATCTATGCCAAGCTAGATCTCAGCGCACCCGATTATATTCGGATTCTTCCCCGGGATTCAGATCTTATGTTGCGAGCATATGTCAGCATGCCCGGGTCATTTTAAATTTCACTGAATTAGCAAAGTATCTTGATGGTTACCGAACATTTCCTCTTCGCCCCGCCGCGCATTTGTGGCAACTACTTCAATGCCGCTGTTAGCATCTTTGATGCTGATTAGATTGCACTAACCTCTACGGGTTAAATTTCCCGCTGCTTGCCGCGAAGCAACATCGTAGGTGCGGCTTCAGCCGCACATGTTCGCCTAAAGGCGAACCTACTCATATCCTGTCAGCTTGCTACGGGGAAGTTTATTATTCACCTTCCTCAGATCTATCTTTGTAAGCAAAACCCCTATATTTATATCGCATTTACTTACGTTGTAATGTGCATATTTCGTTTATATAACAGCGATCAAAAGCACATAATTATTCTGGCCTATTTTATTTTAGAATAATTTAAAGTTATTTAAGATTATCCCGATAGTTCATATGAAATTTATGCAACGTTTTAACGCATAAAATTATGGGTGTCTCTGTTATCGACAAAGACAATATGAGCAGGGAGAAAAATATGGGTAGATCAAAAATAGCAGGATGGGTAATGGCAGCAAGTCTATCAGCATTAAGCCTGAGCTGTTATGCCGATATTTCTGTCGTTGGAAATAAATCTATTGCGGCAGACTCACTTACAGCTAAACAAGTTTCAAAACTATGGTTGGCTAAATCAAAATTGATCCCCGGTGGTGGTAAACCTGTTGTTGTCGATCAGGCGGCAGGATCATCTGTGTATGAAAAATTTTACAAAACCGTGGTAAAGAAAAATAGCAGTCAGTTAAAAGCATATTGGGCGAAAGTGGTTTTTTCCGGTAAAGGTGCTCCACCCAAAGTAATGGCCAATGATGCTGCCGTGCTTGAATGGGTGGCATCCACCTCAGGTGGTTTGGGTTATGTAGATAGCGCTTCGGTAAATGGAACAGTTAAGGTTTTATTTAAACAACCTTGAATGTCGATAAATTTATTTTAGTTTTAGGGAGAAGACAATGCCTAATATGAAAAGCACAAAATTTTTAGTGGTTAGTACCATCTTGTCAGCAAATATGATGTCAGTGCAAGCGGTAGAGTTTGGTGTGTTCGCAGATGTAACTTATAACGATAGCAGTCAGGCTGGCGGCACTAATGCCTTTGCTCTGGGTGGCCTGGATTTTTATGCTCGACAATCTATTGACGAAAAAACCGATGCCTTTATCGAGCTGGTATTTGAGAATGATGGCAGTGCATTCGTTATCGATCTCGAACGTTTGTGGATTCGCCGAAGTTTGAATGAAAACCTGAGTATTAGCGCGGGACGTTTCCATAGTGCATTGGGTTACTGGAATAGAAATTATCATCATGGTGCGTTGCTGTTCGATACTGCCACACGTCCTGCTTTTCTAGATTTTGAGGATGGTTCCAGTGCGATATTACCACTGCATTCTGTTGGCGTACTGTTTGAAGGTGAGGTGCAGGCAGGGAATGGCGTCTTGGGCTATGAGTTCCAGTTTGGTAATGGCCCATCTTATAATACCAATGATGGTTATGGTAGTGGTGAGATTGAAATCAACAATGTTTCCGATCCAAATAGTAGCAAGTCACCGGGCGCGCGAGTCACCTATAGCATGGAAAGTATGCCGCTGGCGTTAGGGCTTGCTCTGATGTCAAATAATATTGCCGAATCGGGTGCAACAGGAGTATCAGGTATCGCAACGGGAGAGACGCTTGTTGAACAGATTATCACGGGCATTGACCTTAAATACAGTGGCGATGAGCTTGATATGATGGCGGAATATTATAGTTTGAAAAATGATGACAAATATGGATCTGCTGGTAGCCATACGGGTACAGCCTATTATGTTCAGTTGGGTTATCAGGTAACCGAAACACTTAAACCTGTTTATCGTTATGAGTCGGTGGATTTTGATGACGATGATGCTTATTTTGTGTTGTTAGGCACGAAGAAGGAAACTCGGCATGTTGCTGCACTACGTTATGATCTTTCAGAAAGTAACGCGCTTAAATTTCAGGCATCAAGCATTAATCCGAAAGTTGGGGAGTCCTATAATGAATATGTTATTCAGTGGGCTTTCCTGATTCCCTGAGTGATGTTGCCTGTTTCACCAGTTAAGACGGATAAAATGTGTACCTTAGTTAGAGAGTAATAAAAATGCAGTGGCTAAAAGATCTTCCTGTTAAATACAAACTGCTCCTCGTGGCCGTTGTGGCAAGTGGTGGGTTTGTTCTGTTTGTTGGTTTGAATTACATGGTTGCCCATGATAATTCAGTCAGGCTTGATAAAGTCGGGAAGGTTTATTTCCCCATTCTTGAAGTGACTGATAGAAATATTGTGGCGCTGGATAAAATAAAGGAGTCATTTACCAGTGCAGTTATTAGTGGCGAGATGGATCTTGTAGATGATGCGTCAGAATATGCGAATTTGATAAGGAAAGATCTTAAGTCTATCAAAGAAATTTACCCTGCAATGGATGAAGCTGTTAGCAGCTTGTCCAGTTTATTTAATGATTATTACAGGATCAGCAAAAACTTTACAGTAGAGATGCTGGAAGGAACCATGGAGATGGAAGATATGCAGAAGGAATCAGCCATTATGGCCGCCGCATTGAATAAATATAGCAGCAAGTTGAAAAATTTTAGAGAAAGTCGATATAGCGAGTTTAATGAAGAGCTGGAGGTGGCAAAGGCCGCATCAGATCAACTTGTTATTATTGGCCTGGTTATTGGTAGCGTGATTGTTTCATTGGTTTCTCTTTCATTGTTAGTTGTATCCACCTTGATATCGAAAAACCTGAACAAAATTATTTTATCTTTAACAGAGCTGGCAAGAGGGGAAGGCGATCTAACACAAAGATTAGAAACTAACACCCGTGATGAAACTGGGCAGGTGGTTTCTAAATTTAATTTATTTTTAGATAAATTGCATGCATTGATTCGAGATGTTGTTATGTCAACTGAGCAATTGGGTGCTAATGCAGGTCAGTTGTCAACGGTTGCAGAAAGCACTGCTGAGAGTGTTAATACGCAGAAAATACAGACTGAACAGTTGATGACAGCCATGACTGAAATGGTGGCGACTGTAGAAGAAGTCGCTAAAAATTCAGGTGAAGCGGCGATTGCGGCTTCAAATGCGGATTCGGAAACGATTGCTGGAGAAAAGGTATTAGGTGAAACAATTGAGGTTATTAATAATCTTGAGAGTGAAATTCATACTGCATCTGATGTGATTTCAGATCTGCGTGAAAGAAGTGATGATATCGGAGGCGTTCTGGATGTAATTCGTGGTATTGCCGAACAGACTAATTTACTGGCCTTGAATGCGGCAATAGAAGCTGCCAGGGCAGGTGAAAACGGACGTGGTTTTGCTGTGGTTGCCGATGAGGTTAGAACGCTTGCTGGACGCACACAGACTTCTACAGCTGAGATTCAGGAGATGATTGAAGCGTTACAGAAAGGTTCCATATCTGCAGTGGAAGTGATGAATAAAAGTAGTGAGCAGGCAATAAAAAGTGTGGAATGTATTAATAGAGTTGGTGGGTCGCTAAGCGGTATTGCAAAATCTGTGAGCATCATTCATTCCATGAGTGATGAGATCTCAACGGCGGCTGAGGAACAAAGTACGGTCGCCACCGAGATGAATGAAAGCATAGCAAATATTGGTGTAATTTCAGAACAGACAAACAAGAGTGCAGAAATAACAACAATAGCAAGCACTGAGCTAAATGAACTGGCAAACCAACTGATTAATCTGGTGGGCACATTTAAAGTGGAGTGAGTTTCCAGAGTTAGGTGAATAGTTAAGGAACGGGCAATGAAAAAAAATTTACCAGTAACAAATACGGAACGCAAATTTGATGGTGAACTAAGAATAGTTTCCACCACCGATAAAAAAGGCACGACAAGCTATGCTAACGATCATTTTATGGCGATCAGTGGTTTTTCAAAAGAAGAACTTTATGGAAAAAATCACAATGTAGTCCGCCATCCAGACATGCCGCCGATTGCCTTTGCTGATTTATGGGACACCATTAAAGCGGGCAAACCTTGGATGGGTATTGTTAAAAACCGTTGTAAAAATGGTGACTACTATTGGGTGGATGCCTATGTTACGCCTATTTTTGAAGGTGACGAAATTACCGGCTATCAGTCGGTTCGAACTACGCCTGGCCGCAAGCATGTTAATGCCGCGGAGAGTATGTATAGAAATATAAGAGAAAACCGAACATCGTTGTTAGATAAGTTATCTTTTTTGATTCCGGGAATGAAAGGTAAATTGGTTATTACTCAGGTAAGTGCATTGCTTGCAGTCATTGTGATGATGAGTGTAAACGGAATTAATTTAACGCTGCCATTAATTGCAGCTATGGTGCTAGTGCTTGCTGCCGTGGTGTTTGTGACAAGTCAGATTATGAAGCCATGGAAAAAAGCGGCTGCCGATGCACGATCTATTTTTAACAATGGTATTGCGCGTACAGTTTATACTCAGCGAAGTGATGAGCTGGGAGATATGCAACTTGCAATTCTTGCCTTGCAGGCCAAAATAAAAACTATTCTGGTTCGCGTAGATGATGCTTCTATTGTTTTGAAGCGGACGGCCAATGCCTCACACAGTATTTCAGAAGATAATTTTAAAAATGCGCAGCAGCAACTGGATGAAGTGGCGCAAGTGGCAACAGCGATGAATGAAATGTCAGCCGCAGTACATGAAATTTCTGATCGAGCAGATAGAACATCACAAAATACTGACGCGGCAAAAGAGAATTCTCAGAAAGGAGCCTTAACCGCAACAGAAGCTTTGGGCGGTATGGATGCATTGGTAGACAGTGTCGAGGCGGCATCTGCAGTGATTCAGGAGCTAAACTCAGAAAGTAATGCCATCGGCAGTATGGTAGGTGTGATTCGGGATATCGCTGAGCAAACTAATTTACTGGCACTAAATGCGGCAATTGAAGCAGCGCGTGCGGGCGAACAGGGACGGGGCTTTGCCGTGGTAGCTGATGAGGTGCGTACACTTGCTAGTCGCACCCAGCAATCAACCAGTGAGATTCAGAAAATTGTCGAGCAGTTGCAGCAAAAAGCTAATTCGGCTGTGGAGGAAATGGGTCGAGCCTCGGATAAGGGGCATGCTGCTGCTGAACTGGTAGAAGCAGCAGCAGAAGCATTAGCTGAGGTTGCAGGTTCTGTCACTGGGATTAACGATATGAATACTGAAGTGGCCGCAGCTACGGAAGAACAGGGTACGGTGGCAGAAGAAATTAACCGTAATATCACGACGATTAGTGATCTCGCTGAGCAGACCGTCTCTTCTTCCACCCTGGCTAGAGAGGCCAGTGAAGAGCTGGAAAATGAATCAGACAAACTAAATGCAGTGGTCAGCCAATTTGGCAACTAGTTTGTCCCTTTTATTTAGTAGCTTAGATTAGGGAAATGCTGATTAATCTCTGTTGGGTATAATTCCCAGCAGCTTGCTGCGCGCCCGAACGAAGTGACAAATGCCCTTGGGGTGAAGTTTTATTGTAGGTACGGCTGAAGCCGTACCCACATACGCAGAGATCCCATCCGCTTGCGGCGGGGAGATTTATTTCCGCCGTTCATGGTGGGCAATCTCGAACGGGATTTAGGGCGAACAGAATTTATCAGAGTTTCCCTAGTTTCAAATGTTAGAACATTCTGTTCTAATATATCTATTCCATACTTGATTTCAATCAACACGCAGAATTAATTTTATTTTGATTTACTACGTGGGCACATACGGAGAATAATATGCCTGATTTAGCCGCACAAATGGCAAGCCCGACAGGAGGCTTTGACATTAATGGGATGATGATGCGCTACAACATATTTGTTCCCAGACTGTATAATTTTTGTAAAACACTAGGCATGCAACGTGGAAAAATATTACCCTCGCGCGCCTTTTGTTCTGATGAAAACCAGGGCTATCCGATTATCATGATTGCCAAACACTTTGGCACATTCCCCTTTAATCATGGTCGGGTAGGTGGCGTGATCGCAACTGACCGACATGGTCCGCATGCTCAACATGGTGAGGACATGGTTATTATTCAGGCTAGCCATGTCGGCTATAATCCTGAAACTCAGCAATTTGGTTGCTACCGACGGCTGCAAACAAATAAGCATGAAATTTCAGATTCCTGCGGTAAAATATATGCCATTCTTGACTGGTATCAATCTGAATATGATTTTGCCGCAAAAAATATTAGCCTGGAAAAAATAGATAACCGTGTGTTTATCAGTGTAGATAACCACTTGCTGCGTGAAGATCTTAAGGTGGGTCTTAGCCTGCATTTGCACAAACTTATTGAGGAAAACGAAGGCGGACAATTGATACCGGTACAACTCCTAAGTACTGCAAAAACATTTATTGCCAATGATTCGCTGGCCAGTGAAATGAAGGATTTAGTGGAAAATAAAAAAGTAGCCATAGGAAAATATCTGCGCCCAGAAATGTTTTATTACAAACAGAATATTGAAGCTACAGTAGAAGGTGCGGGTCACCTTGAAATGAATCTGATTAAATACATGCCTTCAATTATTACCTCATCAGCCCCCGGAATGTTGGCTGCGCAGATCAATACTCAGGTGGAGTTTGATCGTGCATTTCGAACTTTGTCCAAGGCAACAGGTTATCAGGGAAAGAATTTACTGTTTATTTCCGGGCTGAATATTGATATCTCGCCTAAAGACGAGCAGTTGTTTCCGTTAACCAAATTTGTACCTTGGGCGGCATACGTTCAAAAAGCGAATGGCCAGTCCTATATTCTTGAACAGGCCGAGCTTCGGAAACAACTGGAAGAGCAATCCATTGAAAATTCAGATCAAATTGACCTGGAAGATGCTATCCGAAAAATGCAGGATGCTGAAGAAATTATAATCGAAGCTTAAGCCTGATTCCGTAGCATAAAAACTCGGCTATGGTTTTTCGATAATATCACGCAGATCCTGTAACTTTCTCGATAGCGTTTCTTTTAAGTCGAGTTCGATACCGGCCATGCAGCGAACCAGCATTTCATTCAGGTAGTCATCCATTTCAAGTTGAATGGCTTCGACACGGTCGATAAATTCCTGTTTTCGTGCATCACTAATTTCAACAGGGGGTTCTGCTATGCTGTTTTTGATTTTATCAAATAGCGGCCTGCTTTCAGGCTTGCTACTGGCCACCACAATATCTTCGAGTACCGGCACAGAAAATTCGTCCTCATCCGCATTGTTTGAATGATCGTCAGTATTTAACTCGTTCATTAGAAATGATTTTGAGAGTGGTTTTGGATGGAGTTCGCCAAGTCGGGGTCGGTAATGTTTCTGGTTGTCTATGCGTGAGCCTGCCAGGCTTTCTCGGGCGGCGCTGAGCTTGTTTTCACTCTCTTCAAGTAAAGTGTGAATTGATTCCAGTGCATTCACCAATGAAGCCTGTGATTCGTTCATTTCCCTGAGTTCTTTTTCCTTATCAATGGGATTATTCATATTCATCTTGCCAGTTCGTGGGTTTGTAATTCGTAGCCGCGTTCACGATAAAACTTGAAACGTTCACGGGCGCTAGTGCGCTGTGGTTCATCTGCGCTAACAATTTCAGCCACACGCTCAAAACGGCTGAAAAAAGAGGGTACGGCTTGATCCAGGTTGATCAATAGCTGATGGTGTGTGGCTAACTCAGTATCCGAACAAACTTCATGGCCAATAATAATCGGGCTGTCATTGCTTGTAGTGCTACTGTGTAATTGATGGGGAACAAAGCTACCCTCTCGAAAAGTCCAGAGCAGTTTGTCCAGTTGCGTACTCTGCTGTTGACCCGTGGTGTGAATATAGATGGCATGTTTGAGGCCATAGGCTTTTTCTGCCAGCCGACAGGCGGTATGTTCGGCAACATTCGCCTGGTTACTGGCGAGTATATAAAAATCAATGCGCGTCATGCTAGCGTAAAATTTTTCCCGCACTGGTTTAGAAGATACTGGGTTAGCAGGGGAACCGGACGACCGGTTGCCCCCTTGTTGCCACCGCCTTCCCAGGCGACACCGGCGATATCGAGATGTGCCCATTTGAATTTTTTGGTGAAGCGGGAAAGGAAACAAGCGGCAGTTATCGTCCCTGCTTCGCGTCCACCGATGTTGGCCATGTCCGCAAAGTTGCTCTTCAGCTGCTCCTGGTAGTCATCCCATAGTGGCATCTGCCAGGCGCGATCACCGCTATCCATACCCGCGTCGAGTAGTGCGCTTGCCAGTTTGTCATCGTTACTCAGCATGCCACAGGCATGTTTGCCCAGGGCAATCACGCAGGCTCCGGTAAGTGTGGCCACGTCGATCACGGCTTTGGGTTTGAATTTTTCACTGTAGGTAAGTGCATCACAGAGAATCAGCCGACCCTCGGCATCGGTGTTGAGTACTTCGATAGTTTGTCCCGACATGCTGGTAACAATATCGCCGGGTTTGCTGGCCGCGCCATCGGGCAGGTTTTCGCAGCTGGGTACAAGGGCAATCACATTCAAAGGCAACTTCAGTTTGCTGATGGCGGCCATGGTGCCAATCACACCTGCGGCACCACACATGTCATATTTCATTTCATCCATCGCGGCGGAGGGTTTAATAGAAATACCGCCCGAGTCAAAGGTCACGCCCTTGCCAACCAACACAATTGGTCGATCCGTTTTCTTGCCGCCCTGATAATTCATTTCAATCAGTCGGGGTGGCTGGCGGCTGCCTTTGCTAACGGAGAGCAGGGCACCCATGCCTAGAGTTTCCATTTGCTTTTGCCCCAGTGCGCGGACTTTTAATTTGCTGGATAGCTTTGACAGCTTGCTTGCCTGACTTGCCAGATAAATCGGTGTACAGATATTCGCGGGCAGGTTGCCGAGTTCGCGTGCCAGTGCGCTACCCACAGCGATGGCCTGGCCAATTGCCAGTCCCTGTTTTGCAGTTTTAAGTTCGCCTGCACTGGAAATGCACAGGCTGATTTTGCGCAGGGCAGGGGCATTGTCTTTTTCACTCTTAAGGTGATCGGCGCGGTACAGACTGTGTTCGATAATTTCTGCTGCCTGGCGGATTTTCCAGCCGCTGCTGTGTTGCTTTACATTTAGTTCAGTGAGGAAGTTAATGGCGTCACGCGCGCCGGATTTAAGCAGGGTGGTACTGGCGGTTTTTAATGCCTTGCGATAAGCCCGATCATCAAAGTCTTTTTGCTTGCCACAGCCTACCAGTAGAATGCGTTCGCAGGCGCTGCCTGTGAGACGATGCAGCATCAGGCTTTGTCCGGCTTTGCCGTCCATATCGCCGGATTTCAGTATTTTGTTGAGCTGCCCGTTACAGGCAGTGTCCATGTTTTCGGCGGCAGGACTAAGCTTGCGATGCGCAAATATGCCGAGAATAACACAGGCGCTTTTCTGCTGTTCGGGGAGGCCGCGTTTGATACTGATGTCCATGTGTGGGTTCCTGTCTGCGAGTTGAAGAGGGGCATTCGGTCAGTTTGAATGCGAGCCTAACTATAACAGGCGCAGGCGGAATTTCGTAGCGCTCTGCAACGATGCAGATGGCTGGTAAAAATGCATGTGGCTGTGTACTCTTGGTATTTCGCAACAAGGCGCAGGCGCGACTTTGATAATCACCCGCTATTTGCTCAAGGAAATTTTCAACACTCTGCTGGGGGTTGTTCTGGTGTTGAGCCTGATTGCCATCAGCGTGCAGATGGTGGGCAGTTTGGGTAAGGTAGCCGCCGGGACGATTCAGCCGGGTACGCTGATGCTGGTGCTGGGGCTGAACATGTTCAGCCTGACGACCTATATTCTGCCACTGTCCTTATATTTGGCCATTCTCCTTTCCCTGAGCCGACTTTATCGTGATAGTGAAATGACGGCCATTGCTGCCTGTGGTATCGGACCATTTCGTATTATGCGCACGGTGCTGATCATTGGTATTTTCTTTGCGCTGGTACAGGGGCTGTTTACCGTGCTGCTAACGCCATGGGCAGAAGGTCATTATTCACGCCTGACTGAGAAGTCAAAGCGCGGCAGTGATATCGAAGGTGTGATGCCGGGTCGTTTCAATGAGTTTAGTGGCGCGCAGGGCGTGGTCTATGTAGAGAAGATTAACAATGAGACTGGCGAGCTGGAAAATGTTTTTGTGCAACTACAGCAAAAACCCGATCAGAAAAAAGGTGGGGCAGAGCAGTTTACCGTGATCGCTAAACGTGCCTATAAGATGACAGATCAAAAAACCGGTGACGATTTTTTGATTCTGGAAGAAGGCTCTCGGTATGAAGGTATGCCGGGGGATGAGCATTTTGCCATTCTTGATTTTAACCGGCACGGCATTCGGCTGGAGAAAAAAGCAGTGGTGGTGCGCAATCGCCGTTATCGTGCGATTCCCAGTCAGGAGCTACTCGGATCAGACCGACTCGATTATCAGGCCGAATTGCACTGGCGCATCTCTTCAGCGCTGGTCTGTATCGGTCTGGCCTTGCTTGCCGTTCCGTTGAGCCGCACGTCCCAGCGTCAGGGACGTTATGGCAAGCTGGCCATCGCCATGGTCTTATATATCCTGTTTACTAACTTTCTTAATGTTGTGCATGACTGGGTTCAAAAAGAGCAGATTCCATTGTCCTTAAGTTTCTGGTGGGTGCATGCGTTGGTGATTATTCTGGCCTTGCTAATGGTGTTGTCGCAGTCCGGCAGTGGTCGGCTATTTGTAACGCTCAAGCGTCGGTTGAGCCGATGAAAATACTGGATCGTTATATCGGCCAGGTGGTGATGCAAACGGTGCTGGCGGTGGTGACGGTGCTGGCGGTGTTATTTGGCATGATCAGCTTTGCCAACGAAGTGGACAAGATTGGGATGGCTGAATACAGCTTTACGGTTGCGGTTGCTTACACCCTGTTAAAGCTGCCATTACAGGTTTATCAGCTGTTTCCGTTAAGTGCCCTGTTAGGCACCATGATGGGTCTGGGCATGCTGGCCAATCATAGTGAGCTGGTGGTGGTGCGGGCTGCTGGAGTATCGATTCGACGTATTATTTTATCGGTGATGAAAGTCATGGGCTTGCTCACCCTGCTGGTGGTTTTCATTGGTGAGATAGTGGCTCCGCCCGCCTATCAGTATGCGGTGCAGTCACGGGTTAAAGCGATGGCAGGCAAGATCAGTCTGAATACGGACTACGGTCTTTGGGCGCGCGATGGTGGCATGTTTATCCATGTACAACGAGTGGAAACCGATGGTCGACTGATCAATATTCGGCTGTATGATTTTGATAAAAAGACGCGACAAATGCGCTTTGTTCTGAGTGCAGAAACGGGCGTGTTTGACGGTCAGCAGTGGGTGTTGTCAAAAGTAACCAAGGGCATGATCGAGGAGGACAGGCTGGTTATTAAAGACATAGGCGAGCTCAAATGGCAGTCGTTACTGGATCCTGATCTGATTAACATTGTCTCGGTCAGACCGCAGGAGCTTTCCTCGTTTAAATTATGGAACTATGTCCAGTACCTGAAAGACAACGGTCTTGAATATGAGCAATACGAACTGGCTTTTTACAACCGCTTGATTATGCCGCTGGCGATCATTGCTATGGTCTTGATCGCGGTGCCGTTTGTGTTTGCGTCCCAGCGCCATAGCAGTATTGGCCAGAAAATTGTGATTGGTTTTATGATTGGGATTGTTTTTTATATTGCTAATCGCCTGATCGGGCAAATGGGGCTGGTTTATAATTTCCCGCCGATACTGGCAGCGGCGCTACCGACGCTGCTGGTGATTACGGTGGCTGGCCTGTTACTTCGTCGTCTTCGCTGAGCGGCTTTCATCGCGTATATCCACCACCTGCGTCTGAGTGAAGCGATCCCGCCATGAATTAGGCCAGTGATCGACCAGCAGCCAGAGGCTGCCCGGCGTGATAAGAAGGGCGCAGGGTAAACCTTTTAGCGTCTGTAAAATAGCAGGCAGGTGTTCGCTACTAAAATTACTACACAGAAATCCCCCAAGGCCAAATGCTATCCAGGCAGGCAGGCCAGTCATAAATCGTAGCAGCGCCTGCCACAGGCTAATCGCCTGCCCCCCCTCCTGCTGTAGACGGATTTTCCAGGCGCGCATGCCCAGCGTCTGGCCGCCATGCATCCAGAACCAGGCGAAGAACATGAAACTGACCATGAACAACCAGCTGCTGACAAAAGGATTGCCGCTACGGGTTGCCTCACCGCCGGTGAACAGCGTGACCGGTGCAGTTGCGAAAATCAGTAGCGCGGTGAGCAATAACGCGTCGTAGGTCATCGCCGCGATGCGACGCAGCAGACCGGCATATTTAACCTTGGTAATTTGTGGTTTATTCATGATGCATAACCGGCGACAGACTCTGGTTGAAAACAAATTTGCGCGTATGGTAAGGCCTGCCGCCTGATTTGTCACTGTTGCGGTCTGGTTGAGGAAAGGCGTTGCCTATCCGTGATTATCCCTATGCTGGCTCGCTATATTGCGCAAAAAGTAAATTCAGGCTAGGGTTAGATTTAATAATAATTAGTATGTTTATGGGAGGGGCATCCTTCTGCTTGCCAAAGAAACGACGGGCTGGCTCAGTCACTATCCACAACTTGCCAGTATTCATGATCCCGCCTGGTTTATCGAGGCAAGATTGAACTGAGTGACGGGCAGATTTTACAGCAGTTACCCCATCTGTAGAAAAAGGCTAAACCGAGGTCGCTCAGCCGTCTGGCACGAATGGTTAAAAGACGATAGTTAATGCCTTAGCAGGATCTTGATGACCCGCAGGGTAGCCGCCATACCTACACGTTTTCGCTGTTAGTCGCGGGGAATTAAACCCAAAAGAAAGTAAAAATAAAGTAGGGTAAAGATGAACTCCTCATGCACTAGCCAACTCAGCGTTTTTCCCAGAATATACTCTTCCTCTATGTACCGAATGGCACTGATGTTGCTGTTTTGCTGCCTGTGTCTACGACCAGCCTTTGCTGAATTTCTCCTGTTCGGTGATTTTGCGGCTCAGTTGCGCTCTGCTCCTAAAGATAGTGATGATCTAGATAAAAACGACTTAATTCCCAAAGCGACGTTGTTTTATTCCGGGAAAATTGGGCGCACCAGAGTATTGGCAGAATATACGGCTGATGATGAGGATCAACATCTTGGCCGAGCCAAACTTGGCTGGGATCTAGGTGATAGCGGTATTATATGGCTGGGGCGTTTGCATAATCCCAGCAGTTACTGGCGCAGCCAGAATCACCACGGGGGGTTTTTACAGACGACAATTAGTCGCCCGGCGATTACTGAGTTTGAGGAAAAAGACGGGGTTGTGCCCGCACACCTGAGTGGCGTTCTTGTTGAAGGCATGCATGCGCGGGGGGACGGTGGCTGGCGTTATTTTG
>VAPK010593252.1_pt1 | contig 14410 bp, 16 predicted proteins | sample 3395031 | NCBI WGS metagenome assembly VAPK01 (sample SAMN08290443, study PRJNA428436) | hydrothermal vent metagenome | isolation source: Deep-sea hydrothermal vent chimney 1 | place: Pacific Ocean: Juan De Fuca Ridge | reverse complement strand
TGTTTTTTCTAAAATTCTGTCATTTTCTTTATATATCTTCATTTGCCACCCGTTCTGGATGAATTTTTCCAGTTTCAATTCTGCCTATACCCAAAAATTTTCCATTTTTATCTTTAACTTTTACAAAATTCGTTTTAATATCCACACCGTTTAAAAAGGAGTGCGTATCTTCAACAATCAAACAGGGAAGTGTGATTGCATCTTCCACACTCACAAAGCCTTTTTTTTCGCCTCTTCTAATCCGGGTAAGTGTGGTTGCATCTTTAATGGAAAATTTGCCTGCTCTCGTTCTTGCAATTGCACTCAGCGTTGCAGCACTACCACATGCCCTTCCAATGTCTCGTGCAAGTGATCGCATGTAAGTCCCTTTTGAACAGTCCACTCTCACAACAAGATTTCCAGCGCTGTAATTTATAATCTCCATTTTGAAAATTGTAACCTTTGCTTTTCTATGTGGAGTTTTTTTTCCATTACGAGCAAGTTCATAAAAAGGAGTTCCATTCACTTTTTTTGCCGAAAAAGTTGGGGCCTCTTGAACAATTTCGCCAGAGAATTTTTCAATCACAGATTCCACTTCATCAAACGATGGAATTTTATCAGAAGTTCTTATAATCCTCCCGGTTATATCGTCTGTATCAGTCTCCAAACCAAATCTTACTCTAATCACATATTCTTTCCTATCAGTATTAATAAACCGCATAAATTTTGTTGCACCGTTCAAGGCGATAACCATAAGTCCAGTTGCAATTGGATCAAGAGTCCCGGTATGCCCTGCTTTCTTTGCCTTTAAGATCTCCCTTACAAGGTTTGTAAACTTGAAAGAAGTAATACCAAACGGCTTAGAGATCAACAAAATATGATTTTGGTATTCTGCCATTTTTTATATTAATCCCTTCAAGGGAAAGAAGTTTCTCTTTTGTCTTTACCCCTCCGCCAAAACCCCCGAGCGAGCCATCAGATCTCACAACTCTATGGCACGGAATAATTATCGGTAGAGGATTCTTTTTCATTGCATAGCCTATAAACCGGGCATACTTTTTTGTTCCGAAAACTGCATGAGATAAGTTTCCGTATGAAATCACATGTCCAAACGGAATTTTCATTGCTTTCCTATATATCAAAGCAAAATCAGAATTTACATCAAGCACAAATTTAACCGTATCTGATCTTTTTTTCCAGAAATCTATAATTGCTCTTTCAATTTTTTTATTGCTTCTTTTACAGGTATGAACGAATTTCATTCTTAAAATGATGCCGTTCTCTTCGTACACTTCAATAGGTATACCTAGAAAATTTATACACTCCATTTACCCTCCACCCTTCGGTGTTATTTTTATATTTAATACATCAGGTTCAACTGTTGCAATTACTGTATTTTCAGGAAGCCCTTTTACAACAACAGGTACAGTATATTGACCAGGAGTGAACGACATTACATTTACTTCTGCAGTTATCGTATCAGAAGAAATATTATCCAGGTCTTCGGCAAAACCCCTGAGCATAACTTTGACTGTTTTTGTGTTTATCTTAATATCATATTTAATAGCATTATAACTTACATTAACAGGCACATCAATCACAATGGATTTAAGCGGCTCTACAAATACATCCACACTACAGGAATTTTTACCAACAATTTTTATTCCATCGGGAATCGAGAAATTTACAGTAAATTTCTTTTCAGAAGTTAAGCCCGTAATGTCTATCTGAGAGGTGTTTACAAAATCAACATTATTAAGATCCGAGAGTTTTCCTTCAACTGTTATAGCGGTTGGCTGTACTGTAATAGATTTTACTCCAAACCCCTGGAAAGGTGTGCCTGTTATATCAGGAACGATCGGTACAGTTTTAGAAACGAGTGGATTCTTTTCGAGAATTTTTACAATACAACTCGAAGGGTTTACCTGAATATCAGCAACATTTGCATTTTGCTCTGTCTCTATCTGTATAGGAAGAACGAGAGTTGTATTGGAATTTATACCAGTAAGATCAACATTCACTACGGCAGATTTAACAAGTTTGAGTTTGCTGGAAGGCCCTATTATCTGAACTTTGTTTGGCGTGATTATTGGTTCTGCAGGCATAAAGTTTTTATCAGGAGTGCCTGTAAACTTTACAATTATCGGGAGATTCATAGAGGTGATTTTTTCAAGGCTTATTTTTACCTTTTCCGGTGATACACTTTTCACTTTTATGGAAGAAGCAGGAGGCTTTACCTCAACAGGTATATAGAATTCTCCTTCTTCCTTGCCAGCAAGATTTACAAGAGCAGTAAAATCATTTGGTTTTACACCAAGAATGATCTTGCTCGAACCCTCAGCGGTAACATTTACAAACCCTGGATTGTTTACAATGAAAACACCGCTCTCCAGATTTATAGGAGTAATTGGCACTTTAAATGTCCTTGTTATTATTGGACCCTGGATTCCAATTACATAATACCATAGGAGTATAGCAAATATTACAGAAAGAAACTTAATATCAAGGAATTTTGCAAAAAATTTCCTCATCTCTTTTTACTCTCCTCTTTCTTTCCCAGATTTGGCTTTGCCATAATTAAAAGCAAACCTCTCAACTCAAGAGGACTCAAATAACGCGTTAATTTCCCTTTCACTGCAATGGATATTATGCCAGTCTGTTCAGAAACTACAACAGCAACAGCATCTGTCTCCTCAGTAATTCCAACAGCAGCCCTGTGTCTCGTACCAACGCCTTCCTTATCAAGCGCCTTATCAAGAGAAAGTGGTAAAACACACCTTGCAGCCTCTATCCTGCTGCCTCTCACGATAACTGCACCATCATGAAGTGCTGTATTTGGAAAAAATATAGTATTTAAAAGTTCTGCTTTTACAAGTGCCTTTACCGGGACTCCTGTTTCAATATATTCATTTAGAGGAACTGAACGCTCAATAACGATAAGCGCACCTATTTTGTTTAAAGAAAGGTATTTAGCGCTCTTTACAATTTCGTCAATAACAGCTTCGAAACTTGTCTCAGGTTCCTTCGACTCTATAAAAATACCCTTTCCAAGCCCGGTAAACCACTTCCTTAACTCAGGCTGGAATACGACAACAAGTAAAAATGGAAGGAACGATATTGAAAATCGCAAAAGCCAATTCATAAGATAAGCAACCGTTATAAGTCGCGATATATTACTGAGTTTGGCAAGTACAACAAGAGCAAGGAAATACAAACCTATTCCTTCTGCAAGTTGAAGGGTTCTCGTGTGCTGAATCGCCCTCAATACGAAATAGATAATCAACGCAACGATTGAAATATCTATTATCGTGAGCGCGATATAGCCGAATCCTAAATTTTTTATAGTTAAAGCAAGTGCATTTTCCACAACTATATTTTTACATAGTTTCATACTTTTTGCAATAGCAAAAATATATTCATCTCAATAAAATATTACTTGACAAGTTATATTAACGATGTATAATAGAATGGTGATATATATGGATAAAAAATATTTAATTACTTTAATTGCATTTGCCTTGATTTCTGCTGTCTCCTTTACAGTAATCTTTGGTACTGTTCCCAGAATGAATGTGAATGATACCAATCGTATGGAGCTAGAAAATAAAATAAGGGCAGATGAAAAAACAGGAATCACAAAGACTGATGAATTCTTCTCTGTAAGTTATAACGGAGTGCCACAGGTCGATATTGAAAAGTATACCCTGAAAGTTGATGGACTTGTTGAGAATCCTATTAAACTCTCTTACAATGACCTGAAAAACTTATCTCAAAAAGAGGAGGAAAGTACTCTAACCTGCATAGCACTCATAAGTGCAAAAGGCGTGTGGGAAGGTATTCCTCTTAAAGATCTGCTTAATATGGTAAAAGTAAAAAACGGAGCAACTTACATTATTTTCTACGCTGTTGATGGATATTCTTCTGCGATCCCGCTTGAAAATGCATTGAAAGATAACGTAATCCTCGCAATGAAACTAAATGGTGAAATATTAACACCAAAACATGGTTTTCCTTTACGGCTTGTTTATCCTGGATACTACGGCTACAAATGGGTAAAGTGGATAAATCACATAAAAGTGATAAACTATGAATACAGAGGTTATTGGGAGAGCAGAGGTTATTCAAATGAAGCAAAGATTAAAAAACCATAGGAGGCAAATATGAAGGGATTGAAAGAGGGTATGAAGGCTCCTGAGTTCTGTCTTCCAGATGCAAATGAGAAAACTCATTGCTTAAAAGATTTTTCTGGAAAATGGATAGTACTCTACTTTTACCCCAAAGATAATACATCCGGGTGTACAAAGGAAGCAGTTGGTTTTACAGAAAGCAGAAAACAGTTTGAAGAGTTGAACGCTGTTATCATTGGAATAAGCCCTGATAGTCCAAAATCACATGCAAAATTTATTGACAAACACAATCTAAGCATCTTGCTTCTGAGCGATCCAGAACACAAAGTTCTAAAAGAGTACGGCGTATGGCAGAAGAAAAAGATGTACGGTAGAGAATACATGGGTGTTGTGCGAAGTACATTTATAATAACACCAGATGGAAAAATTGCTGCAATCTGGAGAAAGGTTAAAGTCAAAGGACATATAGACGAGGTTTTAGAAAAGTTTAAAGTAGTTAAAAAATGAAGAAAAAAGAAGCAAGAAGATTTACTGCAATTAAGTATTTATTAGAACAATCTCGCCCTACACCAGTTTCTTTAATAGCAAAAGAAACTGGTATTAATCCTAATACACTCAAAAAAGATTTATCAAATATAGAAGAATTTTTAAAAAAATTTCACGTAATACTCAAAAGAAAGCCAGGAATAGGAATCTGGCTAAAAGGCTCTAAGAAATCTTTGGAAGAGCTAAAAAAAGAAATCATAAAAATCAGGAAAGAGATGTCTACTTATAGTACCGAGGAATTCATAACAAAGACATTCTTGGTAAGCGAAGAATACCCAACGATCGAAGACTTTTGTGAGATTTTGGATATTTCGCGACCTACTGTGCTTAAGCATATTTCAATGGTTCGTAATTGGCTAAAAAAATTTAATATAAAACTTATTGGAAAGCCTGGTATAGGATACAGACTTGAATACGAAGAGGAAAATTTACGGAATGCTCTTTGTGAATTTATAAATAATTACGAAAAAGAAAATATAAAAAACTTTATGGGTAAAATTTATTCAAAATCAGGAACATTAAAAGTTTGCTTTGACACAATTGGTAGCGTGGAATTTATTCCTATCCGGAAATTCATTAATAAATTGGAGTCTACTACAAACACAGAGTTAACAGATAAAGACTATGTAAACTTTGCTTTAAAAATTGCAATAACGATCAAGAGACTGAAACAAAAACATATAGTCTATTATAAAAGCAAAAAGTTAGTCGATGTTATGCAAAACCCCACTTATCGTATAGTATGCTCCCTGCTTCCTCCACTAGAAGAAGCCTTTAATGTTAAGCTACTTCCTGAAGAAGTAGCATATATAACACTCGCTTTTATAAGTTCTAAAGTCCAGGAGACATCAATGCTTGACTTTGAAAATAATACAAAAAACAAGTTATATATAGAATTAGCAAAAGAGATTGCCATGGTAGCAAACGATGTTTTCGGTTTACCTATTACAAAAGATACAGAATTTATACATATGCTCGCATTACACTTAAAATCTACGCTAAACAAAATAAAGTACGGGATTGAAATCAAAAACCCTTTATTGGAAGAGATAAAAGAAGAATATCCAATATCATTTGATATTGCTCAAAAAGTAAGTGTAATTCTTGGTAAAAAAATTGGTATTAGAATTCCAGAAGAAGAAGCAGGTTATATTGCAATGTATATAGCAACAGCAGTAGAAAAATTGAAGCATAAAAAGAACAAACGCAAAAAGGTAGCCGTAGTATGTGCAATGGCAATGGGAACCTCTAGCCTTTTGTTCTGGCGATTAGTTAATGAAATGCCAGACATAGATGTAGTTCAAGTCGGTTCATACAAGGATATTGTAGAAGGAAGAATAGGAAGTGATATAGATCTCATTATATCAACTATACCTTTGCCTGATCTTCATGTTCCACACATAGTGGTTTCCCCGTTCTTAGGCTCTCGCGAAAGAAAAGAGATCCGAGAAATTTTAGGAATTGTGCGAAAGAAAATTCCTTACCCTACATTGAGAGAATTAGAAGAAACAATTAATCGAAGTGTAATAGTAGCAAATCTTGACGTCCATAGTGCAGAAGAAGCTATAACAACACTTGCAGTTAAATTGTTTCAAAATGGAGTAGTAAAAAATGGCTTTTTAGAATCTGTAATTAAAAGAGAAAAGGAATTTCCTACAGGATTAAACACACCTATACCAATCGCTCTCCCACACACAGAAGTAAAATATTCTAAAAAGGAAGCATTTGCAATCGCTACATTAAAGAAACCTGTATTGTTTAGAGAAATGGGAAATCCTGAGAAAAAAGTAGGTGCAAGAATAATATTAATGCCTGTGCTTACTAAACATAGCAATAAAAATGTAATATTTTATGACCTGTTAAGAAAATGTAGAGACAAAAACATTGCGTCGCGTCTATTAAATGCGAAAAGTTCTTCGGAGATAATTTCCACTTTAAAAAAACCTCTTCCAAATTAGAATTTTTATAAATTACCTCTATATAGTTCAAAAAATACCCTATCTTTCCAGATAGATCAGATAAAAAACTTGTTGACAGTCTGTATTATATAAGATATTCTTATTCAAGAAGAAAGGAAGGTAATAACAGATGAAATTTGAGGAGATAGTAAAAAATTGTATTGCGTTTCCGAAAATGCACTTTTCAAATGCTGAAGAAGTGATTGATTTCTTATCCAAACAACTTACAAATAAAGGCATAGTAAAAAATGAGTTTTCAGAAGCAGTGCTAAATAGAGAAAAGAAATATCCTACGGGTTTGCAATTAGGAGATATAAATGTTGCAATTCCTCACACTGATGTAGATCATGTTCTCAAATCAGGTATTGCCATTGCCACACTTACTACTCCAGTATTTTTCAATAGAATGGACGACCCAAGTACAAAAGTACCTGTTAACATAGTATTTGTGTTAGCAGTATCCAATCCCAAAGAATATGTAAAATTTTTATCAAAACTAACAACAAGTTTTGGAAAGGATCATTACATGGAAAAATTACTAAAAGCTGAAGATCCTGATGAAATTAAAAAAGTACTTAAAAAAATACTTGATGGGGAGGAAAAATGAAAAAAATCAAAATCTTGGTGGTATGTGGTACAGGAATAGCAACATCTACTGTAGTCTCTCGAAAACTCGAAGAAAAATTATCTGAAAGAGGATTCTCTGTTGAAACAAGGCAATGTAAGGCAGCGGAAGTCGAAAGAAATCTCGATGGGGTAGACGTAATAGTCACTACTACACCAGTTCCAGAAAATCTTGGAGTGCCAGTAGTTAGGACACTTGCGTTCCTAACTGGTGTCGGGGAAGAAGAGGCAATCGAAGAAGTTGTCAAGAAGTTAGGAGGTGAAGAATAATAAGAAAAAACATAAGAAAAGAACTTTTTCTCAACTAAATGGAAAGGAGGGTTTTTTGTATTATGACACTTAATGACATTATTAAAGGTTTGGGAGTTACAGTGCTTTTACCTATTATTATTTTCTTTCTTGCAGTTATTTTTAGGATTAAATTTAAAAAAGCATTTCGATCTGCAGTACTGATTGGAATAGGTTTTATTGGAATAAACTTGATTTTAGGCTTCTTCCTTAATAACCTGGCTCCAGCAGCACAAAAAATGGTAAAGTTCACTGGTGTCCATCTTCCAATTTTAGACGTCGGCTGGCCCGCAGCAGCAGCAATTGCTTTCGCGGGAAAGATCGGTCTATTTGTAATTCCTATCACAGTAGCAGTAAATTTCTTTATGTACGTGTTTCACTGGACAGACACTATTGATGTTGATGTCTGGAATTACTGGCATTTTGCATTTACAGGTGGACTCGTTTATGCAATGACAAATAATATTTGGCTTGGAATGCTTGCTTCAGCGATTGATGCGATGCTCGTCCTGGTATTAGGAGATTGGACTGCACCCGCTGTGCAGGAATATTACAAAATTCCTAATATATCACTACCACACGGCTTCTCTGCTGCTTATGTTCCAATAGCAATTCCAATTAACTGGCTTTTAGACAAATTACACCTGGATAAAGTAAAAGCTGATCCAGAATCCATTCGTAAAAAATGGGGGTTCTTTGGAGATCCTATAATAATAGGTTTAATCCTTGGGCTTGTTGTGGGATTCCTGGGTAACCTAAATGCTCTTGGTACAGCAAATGCCTGGTTTAATATACTTAAACTTGGCATGGCAATGGCAGGCGTTATGTACATCTTCCCCAAAATGGTTGCAATTTTAATGGACGGTTTGATACCCATTTCTGAGGGTGTTCGGGAGTTTATGAAAGCAAGAGCTTCAAATAGAAAATTTTACATAGGATTAGACTCGGCAATTGCAGTTAGAGATCGTGCAGCAATCGCATCAGCAATGATTTTAGTACCAATAGCAATTATCCTTATGGTAATTATTCCCCAAAACCAAATGTTATTAGCAGTAGATCTTGCTGTTCTCCCCTTTATGGTTGTTATGACAATTCCAATCACAAGAGGAAATATACTAAAAACCGTTATAATTGGCACTGTAATTATAGCAGTTGGACTCCTCATAGGAACAAATCTTTCTCCGCTATTCACAAAAGCAGCAATACAAGCTCAATTCAAAATGCCAAGCAGTGCAACACAAATCAGTTCAATATGCGATGGCTCAAACCCTCTCACTTGGTTTATTGTAAAATTCATGAATAGCTGGTATGGTATTGCAATTCTCTTTGCCGTATTTTTCGTATTTCTTTACTTCTATCGCAAACACAGAAGAACATGGGAGATTATTGCGGGAGCAACAGAAAAAGCGTTGGAGGAGAATAAATAATAAGGAGATGACGAATACAAAAAAGGGGGAACTTCCCCCTTTTTTGTATCAGATGTTAACATGAAAGCAAATTACAAAAATGCACAGAAAGAAGAAATAAAAAAAGGTATATTCAGAATATGGCTCATAGACAAAACCTCGGGTGCCAAAAATTTTTATATGAGAGTTTTTGAGATATTACCTTCTTGTTCAACCCAGGAAGATAAACACGCTTACGAGCATGAAATATTCGTCCTCTCTGGACATGGTAAGTTAAAAATAGGAGATAAATGGGAAGATATGGAAGCAGGAGATGCATTTTATGTGCCATGTAATGCTCTTCATTCTATAAAAAATGAAGGCGATGAAATACTAAGATTTATATGTATTGTACCATCGTCATATTACAAACAAAAGAAGAAAGAAAGGTGAGAAAATGCTTACAAAAGAAGAGTTACTATTAATGCTAAAGAAGATGATGTTAATAAGAGCCTTTGAGGAGGAAGCGGAAAAACTATTTATGAAAAACCTCGTCCACGGCACGATGCACCTCTCTGTAGGTGAAGAGGCAATACCGGTAGGAGCAATATCTGCATTAAAAAATACAGATTATATTACATCTACCCACAGAGGACACGGGCACATGATTGCAAAAGGTGGAGACTTAAAGAAAATGTTCGCTGAATTTTTGGGAAAAGATACTGGATATTGTCATGGAAGAGGGGGTTCAATGCATATAGCCGATTTTAAACTACACAATCTTGGAGCTACTGGTATTGTAGGTGCAGGTATACCTATCGCGACCGGCGCTGCTCTGGCAATTAGAATACAGAAAAAAAATGACATTGTGTTATCCTTTTTCGGTGACGGTGCTGCAAATGAAGGAAATTTCTTTGAATCACTTAACATGGCTGCCATCTGGAAATTGCCGATAATATTTTTATGCGAAAACAATCAATATGCAATGTCCTCTTCAGTAAAAAGATTTGTCCCTACGCCAAACATTGCTGACAGGGCTTGTGCGTTCGGCATTCCAGGCATAGCAATAGATGGAATGGACGTTATTGCTGTGTATGAAACTGTAAAAGTTGCTGCAGAAAGAGCCCGGAAAGGTAAAGGCCCAACTCTTATAGAAGCAAAAACATATAGGTTTAAAGGTCACTCAAAAAGTGATAAGAACTTGTACAGGACAAAAGAAGAAATAGAAGAGTGGAAAAAGAAAGATCCTATTGCTACATTCATTAACAGATTAAAGGAAAATAAAATACTATCTGATAAAGAGTTAGAGGAAATAAAAGAACAAATTGATCTAGAAATAAAAGAAGCAGTAAAATTTGCTATAAACAGTCCAGAGCCGAATCCCGAAACCGTTGATAACTATGTTTATGCTGATAATAATAGAGGTGGTTAAAGTGAAAATAATTACATACAAAGAGGCAATCAGAGAAGCAATGATTGAAAAAATGGAAGAAGATGAAAGAGTATTTCTAATGGGAGAAGACATAGGGGTTTATGGCGGAGCATTTGGTGTAAGTGTTGGAATGTTAGACAAGTTTGGTCCCTGGAGAGTATTGGAGACTCCCATGAGCGAGGCAACTTTTACCGGTGTTGGTGTAGGCGCAGCCATAATGGGAATGAGGCCTATAGTAGAAATAATGTTTGCAGACTTTCTTACATTTTCTGCAGATCAATTAATAAACCAGGCTGCAAAATTAAGATATATGACTGGTGGACAAATTAAGATTCCTCTTGTAATCAGAGCTCCACAGGGTTCTGGTACAGGAGCAGCAGCACAACATTCCCAGAATGTAGAGGCATGGTTTTATAATATACCAGGACTTAAAATCGTTGTTCCTTCTAACCCATATAATGCGAAAGGGCTCCTGAAATCCGCGATAGAAGACAACAATCCAGTTTTGTTTCTGGAGCACAAACTCCTTTACAACAAAAAAGGAGAAATTCCAGAAGAAGACTATAGAATTCCCATAGGAAAGCCCTCTATAGAACGTGAGGGTAGTGACATTACTGTAGTAACAACTTCTATAATGACAGATAGGGCAATTAAAGCAGCACAAGAATTGGAAAAAGAAGATATTTCCACAGAAATCATTGACCTTCTTACTCTAAAACCCCTTGATACAAAGATCATCGAAGAATCAATCAAGAAGACACACAAATTATTAGTTGTTTATGAAGGTTGTTTAACAGGTGGCATCGGGGGTGAAATCATCGCGAGAATAGCAGAAAGTGAGGCTTTTTTATATCTCGATGCACCAATGTTTCGACTAGGTGGTAAAGACGTTCCAATTCCATACAATAAAAACCTTGAACGTGCCGCTGTACCACAAATAAAAGACATTGTAAATAAAATTCGGTATATCCTTAAGGAGGATTGGTATGCCTGAGAAAATAATAATGCCCAGAATGGGAATGACAATGGAAACTGGTGTCATCACAAAATGGTATAAGAAAGTAGGTGATCCTGTAAAATCAGGCGAACCAATAGTTGAAATAATGACTGATAAGGCTAATATGGATGTTGAAGCAGAATCATCTGGATATATTTATAAAATTTTCGCAGAAGAAGGGGAAGAAGTCCCTGTTGGAAATATAATAGGTATTATTAAAAATGAAAATGATACAGAAGAAAGTTTAAAATTATTTTTAAAAAATCTTAACTTAACCAATTCAAACGCTACTAATAACAATTTACCACCTACTAAAGCAAAACACAGCAAAGAAAAAATACATAACAAACAAAAAACTGCTAAAGAAATCTCTGCCACTCCTTTAGCTAAGCGACTCGCTAAGAAATATGGAATCGACATAAGAAAAATCGAGACAACCAGCATAGCTACATCTAAAGACATCTTAATTGAAGCAGCAAAACAAAATATTTCCTCCAATTACGTGCAAAAAGCTATGGCGCAAAAAATGATAGAAAGTGCTAAAATACCTCAATTTACCCTATGGTACGATTTCATAGTTACGGATCTATTTCGACTTTTTACAGAGATTAAATCAAAATTTAGTAAATTAACTCTTACCGCTTTTATAGTTAAAGCCACCTCCTATGCTATAAAGAAACATCCAATTTTTAATTCAGTGTACAAAGATGGTCAAATTATTACGCTAAATAATAAAACAAACATAGGAGTTGCCATAGCCACAGAAAAAGGCTTATTTGTACCAACAATAACTAATGTAGAAGTCAAATCATTGCGGGATATCACAAACGAGCTATTTTTACTTAAAGAAAAAGCAGTTAACGGAAATCTGAACCCACAAGACTTTGCAGAAGCATCTATAACAATTTCCAACATGGGAATGTTTGGAGTAGATATGTTTAAAGCATTGCTCGTCCCAGGACAAAGTGCAATTCTCGCTGTATCTTCTGTAAAAGACTCCATAAGAGTAAGAGACAATGGCATTTTTATTGAAAAAATAATGAATATATCAATATCGTGCGATCACCGATTTATTGATGGTGCAAAAGCAGCTCAATTCATGAATGAAATAAAGTTAATAATTGAGAAAAAATATAGGGAGATACTGAAATGGGAGTAGTTAAAGAAAAAACAATGCTTTATTGTATCCACTGCGAAAAAGAAACATTGCATGAACTTACATATATAGGTGATGAATTGCAGAAAATAAAGTGCTTAGCATGTGGAATGGAGATCTTTTTCGATAAGAAAAAGTTACTTCTAGTTTATTCGGAGGATCTTGTCAAAAGAATTCTGACAAAACCAGCAAGAATGTCTAAGGAAGCATTTTCTGATTTATCTGATTTTTTAAAAACCTTTCCTCTAAGAATTGCCACAAAACCGGGTAGGATGATAAAAGAATTTAAGGATTTGTTCAAGGAATAAACTGATAGAATGGGAGGCTTTATGATATCGAAAGAATTTATAATAAAGAACAAAATTGGTTTACATGCACGGCCTGCTGCCACTTTTGTACAAACTGTAAGCAAATACAGATCGAGGATAACAATATCAAAAGATAATAAAGAAGTAAATGCAAAGAGTATTGTAGAAGTTCTTTCACTGGGAGTTGAGGGAGGAACGAAAGTCGTTATTAAAGTTGATGGCTCTGATGAAAAACAAGCTATGGAAGCAATCGAACAGCTAATTGAAAATAACTTTAAGGAGCAAAAATGAAAAAATTTAAAGGAATGGGAGTTTCCAATGGTATCGCAATAGGAAAAGTGTTTCTTTATCTACCCCTTAAGCATTTAAACATAGAGAACAAAAAAGATAATCTAACTATAAAAACGAAAAAAGAAGCCGTTGAAAGAGCCTTGAATAGTGTTAAGAATGACATTCTCTTAACCCTCGAACACCTCAATTCTAAAGATGCAAAAAAAGAAGCAGAGATTTTTAATGCGCATTTATTATTCATAGAGGATCCAACAATAAAAGAACGAATAGACATGCTCTTAAATCAGGGATTTTCAGCAGCATATGCAGTGGAATGCGCTTTTGAAGAAAGCGCAAAAAAAATAGCACTGCTTAAAAATAATTATTTGAAAGAACGGGCATCTGATTTGCGAGATGTTAAAAATCAAGTCTTAAGGAAATTACTAAATCTTTCTACACCATCTCTTTCGAATTTACCAAACAAGTGTATTGTTATTGCCGAGGACTTAATGCCCTCAGACACTGCAAGAATAAACAAAAAGAATGTCCTGGGCTTCGTTACTGAAAAAGGAAGTACTACATCACACACAGCAATACTTGCTGAGGCACTTGGCATACCTGCTATAGTTGGCGTTTCAGGAATCACGAAAGAGGTATCGACGGGAAAAACCGTTATAATTGATGGCGAAGAAGGAGCGGTCATTTACGAGCCCACCAGGAAACAATTGGAATATTATACAAACAAAAAACAGAAACAAATAAAGGAGCAAGAATCTCTAAATCAGATTAAATTCACAAAGATTTACACGAAATCAGGCAAAGAAATAGAAGTTTTTGCCAATATAGGAAATCCAGAAGAGGCAGATATTGCTTTAAAAAACGGTGCTGACGGTATAGGACTTTACAGAACGGAGTTTCTCTTTATTGGTAGAGAGAACCCCCCAACTGAAGAGGAACAATTCAATGCCTACAAATCTGTTTTAATTAAATTCAAGAAAAAACCTGTAATAATAAGGACTCTGGATATTGGAGGAGACAAATCGATTCCGTATTTAAATATAAACAACGAATTGAACCCCTTTTTAGGAGTAAGAGCGATAAGATTATGTCTTAATAACGTTGAACTTTTCAAAACCCAACTTAGAGCAATTCTCCGTGCAAGTATTTTTGGTAATGCGAGAATAATGTATCCCATGATTGCAGTAGAAGAAGAAATCGAGAGAGCGAACGTAATCTTGAATGAAGTTAAGTTAGAACTTAAAAATAAAGGTGTTCCATTTAAGAAAAGTATCCAAATAGGTATCATGGTGGAAATACCCTCTGCTGCACTAAACGCAGAG
>VAPK010548917.1_pt1 | contig 14413 bp, 13 predicted proteins | sample 3395031 | NCBI WGS metagenome assembly VAPK01 (sample SAMN08290443, study PRJNA428436) | hydrothermal vent metagenome | isolation source: Deep-sea hydrothermal vent chimney 1 | place: Pacific Ocean: Juan De Fuca Ridge | reverse complement strand
TAAAGACAATGGCTATTTAGGAGTGAATCCAAATGCAGGTGCCAAAGTTGTAAATTACTGTTATACAGGCCAAACTTCTGCAGTAGTAACTGCGTGGTTGAATGTTTTAGGATATGATGCTTATAGCCTTACTTACGGAATGAACGGTTTATACCATACAAATACAGAATGGTCTTCTAACCAATGGGGTGTAGGATCCTCAGTTCCAAAAAATTTACCTCTTATTAAAAGTTAAATATAAAAATGATCAAGATGAAAAATAAAATATTATTATTGTTTGTATTTATATTTATATTTCAGGCAAACAATTTATATGCACAAGGGTGTGATGCTGCTGAACCTACAAATGATTCCATAGCAGTTCCCAAGGTAAAAGTTTTCGGATTTATTCAACCCGAATTCAACTATACCTTTTCTGATCCTGCCGAGAGTACATTCACCTTTAGAAGAGCAAGAATTGGCGTTACAGGAAAAGTATTAAAAGATTTCAGATATTATATGATGTTAGAAACCAGCCCATTTATTGGAGGTGTTGGAAGCGCCTACCTAATGGATGCTTTTATTGCCTGGGAAAAGTATAACTGGGCAAGAATTGCCGTAGGATCGTACAAACAACCATTTGGTCTGGAGGTTTCTACAGCCTGTAACAGCCTTACAACGATCGACCGTGCAATTGTATCAGATCAGCTGGTTTCTCCTCAACGTGATTACGGATTGATGGTATTAGGCGGAAACAAATATAATCGTTTGAACTATTTTGTTGCTCTTATGAATGGTAGAGGATTAAATGTAAAGGATAACAATACAAAAAAAGATATCATAGCAAGAGTTACTTATAAACCTTTTGATTTTATGACCATTGGTGGTAGCTTTAGATACGGATATCCGAATAACAATACAGATACCCGTACAACCTATGGTGGTGAAATTTTATTTAAATTCAATAATCTGCATATCCAGGGAGAATACATCCAGGACGAGGGAGATTACAACAGAGCTGCCGGTGGTGGTTGTGGATCAGAACCACTGGAATTAGGTGAAAAAAGATCTGGCGCCTACGGAATGGTATGGTACGACACAAAATGGAACGTCCAACCTGTATTTAAATATGAATATTTTGATCAAGACCATGATATCAAAGACATAGGTTATTCCGAAAGGATGACCCTAGGTATCAATTACTTTTTTAATGATAAAATTAGATTACAAGTAAATTATCAGGCAAATATTGAAACTTATATTAATATTGATAACGATAAATTTTTAGCGCAAATTCAGGTTATTTTCTAATTATTTATTTGTTTACTTGAATGTAATCGAAACCGGTTTTGATGGAAAACTCTCTTACTTTGGTAAGGGAGTTTTTTTTAACTAATATTTAGATTACATTTGCATAAATAATTTATACCCATTCTACATAGTGAATACACAAGAAAAGATTATCAGAGAAAAATTAGCCGATTATTTTTCAACCGTATTTGAAAAGAAATTAATTGACGAAATAGTTGAAGTTGGTTTTTTAGATAAGTTTAAAGCAGGGGAAACACTTGTGGATATTGGAGAAAATATGACACATATTCCTTTGATATTGAGTGGTGCTGTAAAAATCATCCGCCAGGAAAAAGAAGGAGATGAACTGGTATTGTACTTTTTAGAAAAAGGAGATACCTGTGCTGTTTCTTTTATCAACTGTATCAATCGTAAAAAAAGTATATTCAAGGGTGTTGTTGAAAATGATATAGAAGCAATTTTTGTTCCTGTAGATCAAATTGATGACTGGCTTGCAAAATATAAAACTTGGAGATACTTTATTATTGATAGCTACCACTTTAGGTTAATCGAAATGGTTGAATCAATTGACGGACTAGCATTTATGAAAATGAACCAGCGTCTGCTTAAATATCTTAATGATAAGGCAAAAATCAATCATGATGTTAATTTGGAAATTACACATCAGCAAATTGCAAATGATTTAAATACATCCAGAGTTGTAATTACCAGGTTATTAAAACAATTGCATAACGATGGAAAAGTTTATTCTACAAGAAATAAGGTAAAGGTTTTAGACATTTAACAAATACCTTTTACTGTTCGGGATAATTCGTGATTTCTGCTATTTTATTATAGAGTGGTTCTAATTTTTGATACATTTTCAAATATACCTCCTCAAATAAAGACTTATAGATTTTAGCATTTTCAGGTTGTGGTTTAAATACATTTTCATAGCCCACCATTTTTTTAACTGCCTCTTCAAGTGAAGAAAACTCTTGTATTCCATAAGCAGTAATAATGGCGGCTCCCAGTCCTGAAGTTTCATGAGTTTTACCTCTTAATAAAGGTAAATTACATATATCAGAAGCTATCTGACATATCTCATCGCTTTGTGAGGCACCACCTGAAACAGTAATTTTTTCAAATCTAAAACCACCTCTTTTTTCAAGCTTTTTCATACCATCTAACAAACTATAGAGTAAACCCTCAATAATAGCTCTGTAAACATGCTCTTTTTTATGCACATCTCCAAAACCTATCATAGCACCCTTGGCATTATATTTGCCAAGTCCTGGTGACCAATAGGGCTGGGCTATCAAACCCATCGCTCCGGGAGAGGAATCATGTAACAGCTTGTTTAAAATTTCCTCTACAGAAATATTTTTACTTTTAGCCTCCTGCACTTCTTTGAAAGCAAACTCTTTTTTAAACCAGTTAACCATCCAAAAACCCCGATAGATTTCTATTTCAGGATTCCAGCTTTTTGGAATAACAGAAGGATATGCAGGGAAAAACCGAATGGGCTCTAAATATTTTTGAACAGTGGTTTGTACAGTTGCAGTAGTTCCAAAACTTAAACTGGCCATTTTTTGATCGATCACCCCCATTCCTAATGTTTCACATCCCTTGTCAGAACCACATGCAATTACTGGTATTCCCACAGAGATACCTGTTAAAGCAAAAGCATGTTCAGTGATCACTCCAATCTCTCCTCCCGGCGGAATCAAATCTGGCAGTTTATCCTTATCAACAGGATAGATCTTTGAACTTACCTCTAACAAATCCTTTGGATTGGCCCATTGCTGTTTTTTATAATCAAAAGGAATGTAACCAATTTGAGAAGCAACTGAATCCATAAAATTTCCGGTTAGTTTATAATTCAAAAAACCTGAAACCTGTAAATATTTATAAGTATTCTTCCAAATATCTGGTTCATTTTGCCTGATCCAATTACAAGCTCCTTTTCGCTCCATTTTACGAAGGGTTCTACTTATACCAATCGTATCAAAAATAATTTTGGCAATAATATTTGGTTTGTAAACATTCTCAGCTGTACGCTGATCCAGCCATGTCATCGATGGACGAAGAACTTCTCCTTTGCGATCCACATTTACCAAAGTATTTCTAATGGTGCTTACACCAACTCCCCTGATCTTTGCAAAAGATAGCGGATTCTTCTTTTTTAATGCTTTGGTAGCCTTGCATAAACTTTCCCAGTATATTTCAGGATTTTGCTCTGCCCATCCTGGATTTTGGCTAAAATAGGGTTCATAAAATATCTGGACTTTATCCACTTCTTCTCCATCAAGAGAAAATAAAATTGCCCTGGTACTTTGTGTACCACAATCTATAGATAAAATCATATTTTATTTCTGTAATTAATAAGTAGTTTTTTATGCTAACATCTCAATAAAATCATTTTCTGATATTATTGGAACACCAAATTTTTCTGCTTTTTCTTTTTTACTAGGCCCCATATTATCTCCCGCAATGATATAACCGGTCTTTTTTGAGATAGAACTTGTTATTTTACCTCCATTGTCTATTATAAGTTGCTTGAGTTCATCTCTCGAAATAGATTTAAAAACACCGGAAATCACAAATTTATCATTTATTAATGAATTGGAAACTTGGCCAAATAGATCAAGAAAACTCATTCTCAATTCAATAAATATTTCATCTAACTCTTGTTGTTTAATAAATGGAATGGTTTTTTTCTGTGATACTTTTCTATTTATTAAAGAACTATCGTGTGAATCTAAAAAATCTGATTCTCCATCAATTTCAGATAATAAGTTTAAAAATAAATGACCAGCAACTAAAGCATCTTCTAGTGAATTATGATAATTATCTTGATTTATGGAATAATAATTCGCTAACGTACTTAATTTGTAATTTTCAAGTTGTAATATAGATCTTGAAATTTTAAGAGTGCAATAACTTTTATATCTGGGTTTTGGAATATTATATCTTTCCAACGAATAATTTAATACTGATAAGTCAAAACTTGAGTTATAAGCGATTATAACTTTATCTTCAAAAAAGTGTTTAATTTCATTCCATATTCCAATAAATTCTTTTTCATTAATCACATCTATTTCTCTGATTCCATGTATTGCTATTGTAAAAGGGTTAAACTTTTCAATCTTAGGATTTATTAATGAATAGTACTCTTCTACAACAACTCCATTTTCAAATTCAACAATTCCAATTGAACATGGGTTTTTACCACTTGCCGTTTCAAAATCAAATGCAACAAAATTTTTAATCATAATAATTCATTGTAAAAATAATCTTCTGAAATAATTTTTATATCTAGCTTTTCTGCCTTAACTTTTTTAGCTGGCCCCATACTTTCTCCAGCTATTAAATAAGACGTATTTTTTGATAATGATGTTGAGTTTTTACCTCCATTAATTTCTATATCTTTTTTCAATTGATTTCTATCAACAGAAAACTTACCTGAAACAACAAACGACAAACCTTTTAATACTTCAGACTCGTTTTCATTTTGAATTATTTCAAATTGCAAACCTTGTTTTTTTAATCTTTGAATAATTTCTTGATTACTAGTTGTTTTAAAAAAACTAATAACGCTTTGTGCTATTCTATCTCCAATCTCATCAACACTGACCAATTCTTCAAAATCAGATTTTATTAAATTATCAATACTCTTAAAATACTTTGCTAATTTTTTTGCAACTGTTTCACCAACATATCTTATTCCAAGAGCAAACAAAACTTTCTCAAAAGGAATTTTTTTAGATTCCTCTATTCCTTTCATTATATTTTTTGCTCCTTGCTCCCTAATACCAATGATTTTCCTATCTGAAATTTTTATAATTACTGTTTCAAAATCTTTATATTTTTCAATAAATTGTTTATTTTCTCTCAACTCATCAATGAAATTTATACTATGTGAAACATTCACCAAGTCATCAAAATCGTTAAACAAGTTTTGATTTGATTCATCATCATAAAACTTGAGAAATAAAAATTCCTCTAAAGCAATATACCCATCCTTTAGAGGGTATCTATAATATAAAGAATTAACGTATAAATCAAACCTGTTTTTAAAACTAAGTTTAAATTTATCAAAAGACTTTTGCTCTTTATCATTGTCTAAATGAATATTTTCACTCAGTAAATCTTCTATTATACTAATTCTTTCAGAAATTATTTTAGCTGATTTTCTTGAAATATTACCATATCCCAAAGCAAAAATAACATCTTCATTTCTTACTTGTAAATGGTTTTTATATTTATGACCTGCCTCTTCATTATCATATATTTTTTCTAAACCCAAAATTTCACTTTCTTCGAAATAATACAAATCAGAATAATCATTTAATATATTATTGTCATATAGCAACTCCACCGTTTCTGCTCCCAAACCATCAATATTCATGGCCTTTCGGCTGATAAAATGCTGAATCCTTCCGGTTATTTGTGTTGGGCATCCATATTCATTTGGACAATAATGTTTGGCATCTCCTTCTTTTCTTACCAGTTGGGTATTGCAATCGGGACAATGGGTTATATATTTTGTTGGAACAGAATCTACCGGTCTTTTATCAAGATCCACCCCAACAATTTTAGGAATGATCTCTCCCCCTTTTTCAACAAAAACGATATCCCCTACTCTTATATCCAGTTTTTCAATTTGATCTGCATTATGCAAAGAAGCTCTTTTCACTATGGTTCCTGCCAGTTCAACTGGCTCAAGATTGGCCACCGGTGTAATTGCACCGGTTCTGCCAACCTGATATGTAATCTTATTTAAAATCGTAATAGCCTGTTCTGCTTTAAATTTATATGCCAAAGCCCATCTGGGTGATTTGGCTGTATAACCCAGTTCTTCCTGATGATATAAAGAATTTACTTTGATCACAACACCATCTGTTTCATAAGGCAAGTTGTGTCTATTTTCATCCCAATAGTTTAAAAAATCTAAAATTTCATCAATAGTTGTACAAATCTTAATGGTTTCCGGTACTTTAAATCCGGCTTCCTTTGCAAATTGAAGAGCTTCAAAATGAGTTTTAAAAGGAGACCTGTCTGCAACCACCTGATAGAGCAAACAATCTAAGGGTCTGTCTGCTACTTCAGCACTGTCCTGTAATTTTAAACTTCCACTGGCTGTATTTCTGGGATTTCGGTAAGGATCTTCTCCTGCCTCTACCCGTTCTTTATTCATTTGTTCAAATCCGTCAAGCGGAAGCACAATCTCCCCCCTTATTTCAAAAAATTCTATGGTATTCTTTTTTAATACAAGAGGAATTGACCTAATGGTTTTTACATTTGCCGTTACCTCATCTCCCTGAAATCCATCACCACGGGTAACTGCTTTTTCAAATTTACCATCCTTATAATAAAGATTGATGGAAGCACCATCATATTTTAATTCGCAGGTATATTCAAGGTCAACATCGCCAAGAATTTTCTGTATTCTCACTTCCCAATCCAATATATCCTGTTTAGAATAGGAATTATCTAATGAATACATACGATGTGTATGTGTAATGGTATTAAAATTTTTGGTTACTTGTCCCCCAACCCTTTGCGTGGGAGAATTAACATCAAAATATGCAGGATTTTTATTTTCAAGCTCTTCTAATTCTTTCAATTTTAAATCAAACTCTCTATCTGAAATACTTGCATCATCTAAAACATAATAGTTGTAATTATGATTTCGAAGTTCCTCTCTTAACTCCTCAATTCTCTGTTTTATATCTGTCATTTAAATGAATTGTTTAAAAACTTAAAAATAACTCTTTTTTTAAATACCCACTATTTTTTTGTACTTTTATGAAATAAATACATATGTAACATCTCTTTGTTATTTTAGCACATTTAAATGACATAAATCACACTTTTATTAGATTATCATTTTTAAATTTGTCACAAATTAAATAATAATAAAAAATATCATGAAAAAACTTTTGATTTTAGGTGCTGGAACTGCCGGTACAATGATGCTTAATAAATTATATAACGAACTGGAAAAAGATGAATGGGAGATCACAATAGTTGACCAGTTTAAAACACATTATTATCAACCAGGATTTTTATTTATTCCTTTTGGAATTTATAATAAAAAAGGTGTTACAAAACCAAAATACGATTTTTTCCCACCGGGTGCCAATGTAATTTTCTCACCTATCGACAAAATTGTTGGAGAAGAAAATAAAGTTTTATTAGAAGGTGGTCAGGTTTTAAATTATGATTTTTTAATTATAGCCACTGGTACACAAACCCGTCCGGGCGAAACGGAAGGATTAAAAGATAAATTATGGTATAAAGACATTTTCGATTTTTACACTATTGAAGGTGCTGTTGCTTTGCATAAAAAATTCAAAGACTGGGAAGGTGGTAAATTGATTATGTGTATCCCTGAATTACCTTACAAATGTCCTGTTGCTCCAATTGAATTTGTATGTTTGGCTGAAGCATATTTCACCCAAAGAGGCATGAGAGACAAAGTAGATATATCCTATGTTACTTTAATGTCGGGTGCTTTCACTAAACCTGTTGCATCCAAAATGCTGGGAGATTTGCTAGAAGAAAAGAACATCAAAGTAGTACCTGATTTTTATTTAAGTCATGTAGATAATGAAAATAAAAAAATTATTTCCTACGATGAGCAGGAACTGGATTTTGATATTTTAACCATTGTGCCTGTAAATATGGGTAGTGATATGATTGCCCGAAGTGGATTAGGGGATGACATGAATTATGTAAAAACCAATAAATTCACTTTACAGTCTGATGCCTTTGAAAATATTTTTGTAATTGGAGATGCTTCCAATATTCCAACTTCAAAGGCTGGCTCTGTAGCCCACTTTGCAGGAGAAATTTTAATGGAAAACATTTTAGCGGCAATGGAAGGCAGAAAATTACCTGCAACATTTGACGGACATGCCAACTGTTATATTGAAACAGGTTATGGAAAAGGTGCTTTGATCGATTTTAATTATGAAACTGAACCTCTTCCAGGTACATTTCCACTACCAGGTATTGGTCCATTTGGTTTGTTAAAAAATACCAAAATGAACCACTATGGAAAAGTATTATTCCGATGGATTTACTGGCATATTTTACTTAAAGGAAAAGAATTACCTATTGAGGCAGATATGACAATGGCTGGAAAAAAACGAGTTTAATCTAAATAGTGATTTGTAATGAAAGAAAAAAATATACAATCGCAGATAGATGCTCTCGATAAAAAACTGGATTTAATTTTAGGCTATGTACACCAGCAAAGATTAAATTCAACAGTTGTTGAGGATTTGGTTAGCGATTTGAGTATCATCGGAAAAGATGCATATGACTCAACAGTAGAAGAGCTTGACAAAAGGCAAGTTGACATAGAACCCTCAGAAGTTACTGATTTAGCAGTTACCTTTTTAAGAAATATTGGTAATATCAAAAAAGTGATGAATATGTTTGAAATGGTAATGGATCTGGGTGATGAACTAGGACCAATTGCCAATGAATCAATTATTGATTTTACCAAACAGATGAATACATTTGAACAAAAAGGTTATTTCGAGTTTATTAAAGGGGTTGGACCAATCATTGACAATATTATTACTGGATTTAACAAAGATGATCTAAAAGATCTTGCAGACCATATTGTGATCATTCTATCTATTGTTAAAGAGATTACACAACCAGAAATACTCAATACGATGAAGAATGCAATTACAACCTTTAACGCTCTGGAAACTGAAAGTGTTCCTTCATACTCTATCTGGAGAGTGATGAAAGAAATGAACAGTCCTGAGATGAAAAAAGCTTTAGGTTTTGGTATTACATTTATGAAAAACGTATCAAAAGATGTATCAATTAGAGAAGAAAATAATTAATAACTAAATAAAAATAATAAAAACATGGCAGAAAAAACAATCGCAGGAGCACAGGTAAACGTTTCAGATGAAGGGTATTTAGAAGATATGACCCAATGGAATGAAGATATAGCAAAAGAAATCGCAAATGAAATTGGAATTGAATTAACAGATAAGCACTTTGAAGTTTTAAACTATTTACGTGAAAAAACTGCTGCAGGTGAAACACTTTCTATTAGAAGCGTTGGTAAATCAGGAATTGTAACGGTAAAAGATCTTTACAAATTATTCCCGAAAGGACCGTTAAAATTCTCTTCCAGAATAGCCGGTATTCCAAAACCAACCAGTTGTATTTAACTTATAAATCATTTAATTATGGAAAATAAAGAAAAAAAACCTTTAGAAAAAGTATGTTTTATATGTGCTAAGGGAAGCTTAGAAGATGTTTATGCAACTTTAGTAATGGCAAACGGTGCTGTAATGGAAGGAATTGAGACACATGTGTTTTTCACTTTCTTCGGTCTGGATGCAATTACCAAAAAAACCATGAACAAATTACATACAGCAACCACTGGAAATCCAGCCATGCGTATGCCTGGTGGATTACCATTTCCTACTATGTTAGGTGGCTTACCTGGTGTAGAGTCAGCTGTTTCAAATATGATGAGAAAACAGATGGAAGAACTGGATATGCCTCCAGTGGATGAGTTTTTAGAATTAATCACTGCAGGTGGAGGTGAAATTTATGCCTGTAAACTGGCAGTAGATATGTTTAAATTAGAGAAAAAAGATTTAACTGATGAATTAAATTCAATTTTAACCATCGGAGAATTCTATGAATTATGTGATGGCGACAGAACACAAATTATTTTCACCTAATTTATTCAAATTTTGTAATAAAAAAGGCTGTAATTTTAAATTACAGCCTTTTTTTGTTTATATCCTCAGAAGAGACAAACACCTATAAAACTTACTATAGTGCGATAGGAATGGTTCTTCTTACTTTCACTTTTTTACCATCCTGCACTGCCGGTTTCCAGCGAGGCATATTTTGAATTAATCTTTTCACTTCCTTATCCGTATTTACATCAACCCCTTTTACCACCTTCACATCACTAATGGATCCATCACTTTCACATACTAAAACGAACTGAAACCCGCTTACCTTTGCTCGCTGCGGATATTTGATCATAATTTATTTGATCTTTTAAATACAGTTTTAGAGCATTCATTCCTCCCGGAAATTCAGGTTTTATTTCAAAATCATAATATGCAACTTCTTTACCTAAACTATCCCAGCATTTTCCTTCTGTTAATTTTCCTTTTTTATAAAGATCCTTCCTTTTCAATTGACCATTTTCCCAGTAGGAAATAAAATAGCCTTCCTTTTTGCCTTTTTTATAATTTCCTTCTATGTGGATCTGTCCATCCTTATACCAGTGGGTATTTTTAACAAGCACCTTCTTTTTACCGTAATAATTGGAATATTTTCTTTCAAATTTGATGATTCCAACCATATAAAAAGTCTGCTCATTCACCAGTTTACTATTACCCGTATCCTGACTAATAACACGATAATATTCAGCATGTTCCTTTTGATTTGTTTTTTCATACTTTTTATCCAGATAGATTTTATCCTGAGCATACATATTTATACATGCTAAAAATACTACGAAAGCGATATGATTTTTCAATTTTTTGTTCTATTTTTTTGTTCAAATATTATGTTCAGTAGAAATAGTAACTCCATGGCAATAGCACTATCTGTCAAATGTACTATATTTTTATTTGAGTAAGTTTTTACTCTTTTATCAAATTTGTTAATGCACTTTTGAGGCCAGGAAACTGAAATTTATATCCTGCTTCTAAAATTTTGTCTGCTGAAATTCTACTCCCTTCTAAAAGTAAATTTGACATTTCTCCAAACACTAATTTCATTAAAATTACTGGTATATTAGGAAGCCAAATTGGTCTATTTAAAACAAATGCCAATACTTCTGTAAAGACTTTATTTGTTTTGTAATCTGGGGCTACTGCGTTATATGAACCATTCATTTTATTATCTTCAATTGCTTTGATGTAAATTTCGCAAAGATCATCAATATGAATCCATGGCAAATACTGCTTTCCGGAACCAATAGCAGAACCAATCCCCATTTCTATGGGTGCTATCATTTTTGACAATGCTCCATCTTTTTTAGTCAAAACGACACCTGTTCTTATCTTAACAGTTCTAATTTTTAATTCTTTAAATCTATCTACTGCATCTTCCCACTCTTTACAAGTATTTCCTAAAAAATCATTTGATGGCAAATCAGTTTCTTTAAATATTTTATCGGATGATATTGCTCCATAATATCCAATTGCACTTGCTGATATAAATACTTTTAAACTCTTGTTTTGCTCTTTAACTTTTTTAAAAATTAGTTCTGTAGTTTTTATACGACTATCTACTATAAGTCGTTTTCTAGCTTTTGTCCATCTGCTTTTTCCTATGTTAGCACCTGCAAGATGAATCATATAGTCAACATTATTTATTGCTTTTTCTTCAATTTCACTATTCATTAAATCCCAGGTATACACCAATACTCCAGCTATTTGAATTTTTTTCCTACTTAAAATAGCAACGCTATATCCTCTTTCTTTCAATCTCTTACTAAGATGTTTTCCAACTATTCCTGACCCACCAGTAATTAGTATTTTCTCCATTAGTTTATTTCAGGACTGTTTTTGTTAATGTACCAAATTTCCTGTTATTACTATGTTTTTTGTATATAGCAAGGCTCAGTACTTAATCTAAACATTAAAAACACACTATTCTTTTGAATTAAATAATACAACAGGTGGTTCCCAAGTTGTAGGATCACCAACAATACCATGTGAATAACTAACTACTTCCATCCATTCAGGAGAAACTTTGATCAACAGGTAACCGTTAGACCTGTCAGGATAGAAGGATTTCCATTCATCTTTCCATCGATTTTCTTTTTCATTCTGATCATCTACTAATTGTGCAATTCCATGAATCATCACATATCCAGAAGCTTTGGAATCAAAATAATATAAAGTTACTTTAGGATCATTTTCAATTTGATTTACCTTTCTGCTTTTTGGATTGGTTCCAAACCAGACAGTAAAATCATTTTCTGGTTGGAAAGGATCCATTACTCTGGCTCTTGAACGACCTTCATGATCCTGGGTAATTAGAGCACAAGTTCCTGAAGCCACCATTATTTCCCTGGCAGCATACATCAATTTATTTCTTACCGAATCTTTTTGTATTCTGTTTTGACTAAAACTATGATAAGATATCAATAGAAAAATAGGTAAAATAATAAGGATATATTTTCTGATTTTTTCCATTTTACTAAGATTTTTTACTTCTTTATTTTTTCATTGGACTTGTTCGTTAAGATACATGGTTTACACAAGTTAAAGAGACATAGTTTACACTAAATTAGTTTCGGACTACATTGTTTATATTTACTACTATTTCAACTAATATTTTTATACTTTGTTGTACCTCGTTTATTAATATCTAACATCAATGTTAAATCCAACCCCCATACTGCTATGTTTTTTGAATTTTGCTTGACTAGATTTTTTATATAAAGTACCACTATTTAATAATCCAAGTGAAAAAAATATAGCTTCTCCTTTATTGTTCTCTCCTTCTGTATCTACCCATTCAAGAGTTACAATTACATCATTGTTTAAAACAATATCATAAGGTTTTAAATCAACCGTAATTTTTCCAGTTTGTTTAGGTTCTATTGATACAAGAATATTATCTTTTAAGATATTTTTAAATGGCTTGTGGTTTTTGATGTTATAGAAATTAACTCTAAAAATCGACTTTGCACTTAATCTATTGTAAGTTATATTAAAATTAAAGGCATCAACAAAGGTTGACTTTCTTCGAATATTAATTTTAATGCCCATTTCTGCCCCTAATTGGTCATAACTAAAACCAGTACTTATAAATTTTGATTCAGTTTTATTCCCAAGCGTTTTTTTCTTTAAGGCTTTTGCATATATGAAAACCCCATTTAATTCACTAATTTGCTCTTCTAATTTTATTGAAATTGGCAGTTTTTTTTGTTTAATGTCTTTAATTAAAATCTCGATTGGTTTATAGCCAATAGATGAAATTCTTATTGTGTCATTTGCAAACTCATCTTTTAGGTTAAGTATAAATTTACCTTCGGTATCTGTTACTGTTCCTAATTCTCTATTTAAAACCCCAATATTTACATAAGACAATCGACTATTGTTTTTTTTATCTGTTATTAAGCCAGATATTTCTGATGACATTTCTGTTTTTTTTGAAATATCATACGGTTTTATCGTTGTATATTTTAATTGTTCTAAATATTTCCAATATGATGAAAAGGTATTTTTATTTTCTAACGATTTATTAAAGAAATCCAAAGTTACATTTTCAATATTGTCATAAATTTTAACCGAATTTTTCGAGGCTTTGAGTATTGAGGGAATACAAGTAAAATCGGCATGTGTACTGTTTTTAAATCGTAAATAATATTTTTCGGATTTTAATTTTTCTAAATAATTATACTCTTTTGTCGGTTGAAGCTCAGCAAGCTTATCTCCACTTTCTAAATACAGGTATTTTATGTCTTGTGTTGCTGGTTTTAAAAGTTTTGCATTGTGGATTTCCCGAATGAATTGGTCATTTTCATCTTCTTCTCCGAAATAATGTGTTTCTGTTCCATCTAATGATACAAAAGCTTTAACTTTTGGGTTTCTACTGATAAAGGATGCTGAACTCATTCCTCCCCAACTACAACCAATAATTCCAACATTATTGAAATCTGCATTTAAGGAACCTTTTTCTTTTAGGTAACGAACTGCAAACTCAGCATCGTAAACTTGTTCCATCATATCAGCCATTTCGTTAGTCATATTTCCAGGGTATCTACCTGTAGACCAAATTGAAATAATTACATATCCATTTTGAGCTAATTTTTCCAAAACTTTATAGTTTTCAAATCCCATTCCATTAAAACCTGACATATAGATAATAACTGGATATTTAGAAGTGGGAGGTTTAAGGTTAAAATAACTATTTGTTTGAATATTTAAAAGCTTGTTTCCATTAGTACCAACTCCTAATTCAGCTACATAGAATTGTGCCAATTCATTTGTAATACCTGAATAATCTTCATTATCTTGATAATTTATTGCACGCTGTTCAAATAGTTTGAACAAATCTCCAAACTTCATTGGTTTTCCTTTCTTATTATCTGATGGATACCAAATATCTATATCTACTG
>VAPK010584299.1_pt1 | contig 14417 bp, 11 predicted proteins | sample 3395031 | NCBI WGS metagenome assembly VAPK01 (sample SAMN08290443, study PRJNA428436) | hydrothermal vent metagenome | isolation source: Deep-sea hydrothermal vent chimney 1 | place: Pacific Ocean: Juan De Fuca Ridge | reverse complement strand
TAAGAGGTTTTATTTTTTGCTAATATTTTAATTATTAGAATGCAGTCTCATGAATGGCGAGATCGACCCACTTTAAATATCGTTCAGTAAATTTTTCATGGGAAATAAATTTTGTTACATTATTGGTTTATTACTGATCAATTGTCACGGGCAACTAAGCTCATAGGTGAATATTTCTTAAATACAACGAACTGCCTGTCGGCGATGGAGATAAATTCACCAAAACTCCTGGCTGAAAAAACGGTAGCCATGCCTTCGGTGGCGAAAAATCAGTCTCCTGTAAGCCCAAGCAGTCAAACAATCATGGTATTATCCATGTCATATAATAACATGGACAATCAGGATAACTAGGGATAAATTGTTGAATGTGACACCAAATATGAATCCGTAGTGCGTATTTCGTTGGCTAATTTGAATGAGGAACTATCGAGAGAGCTCTGAAATCGCTAGAATCCATCAGGAGACATAGCTCTCAGTTAAAAGCCAATCATGAGTTAGCCACTAATGATAAGAAAATATCAACTGATTTTAACGGAGTTTGTCTACCCTTGTCTGAGGTATTTTACATGAGGGCAAAAACATCGGATTTTATTGAGATTTGATTTATGATGATCTTCGTAGGTTGATTTAACCAGCAAAAATATTTTAGATTCTGCACAATATAGTGCGATTACTCAAAATTCTTTTTTGGGTTTTGTCATGTTGATTGTGTGGCCTGGTCTTTATGATGGAGAGGTATTATTTTTCACAATAATACTTTCAACGAATGAACGGATATTGAGATGGCGCTAGCGACAAGATTTAATAATTTACGATATTATCTATCATCCAAAAAACTCAAAGCCGCTTTTGGCTTATTAACCAGTGAACAAAGAGTCAAGTGGATTCAAACAGTAGCAATACTAGATATTGAGCAAATTACTGCCGCTAAAGCGTTGCCGTGGTATAATTTTGATGCCATTGATTTTTTAGAAAGGCAGGAACTTGCTAGGTTAAATGTTTTGGAGATGGGCGGTGGTTATTCGACGCTGTGGTGGTCAAAGCGTTGTTTATCGGTTACAACAATTGAACGACAGGGTGATTGGAGGCGAAAATTATCGAGGTCGATTGGAAAAAATTCAATTACCAATGTTGATTTGATCAATGATGTACCAGAGGGCATTGATGAAGAAGGGTATTGTCAGCGGTATGTCGCTTGTTTGGCCGATAAAAAGAAATACGATGTGATTGTTATCGATGATGTTTGTCGTAGTGAGGCGCTATTAGCTGTTGTTGATCATGTGCAAAAACCTGGGATTTTGATCTTAGATGATTCTGAAAGATTATCTTTTCAGTCAGCTATGGATGAAATTGGTGAGTATCCGTGGGCTCGGTATAGTTTTAGTGGGGCGGCGCCTTTTCATTTTCACGAGAAACAAACAACAATATGGTTGGTTAAATAACTGAAAATTAATATCGTGGGTCGATTTAAAAAAAATATTTTTCTGTCAGTTTTTGATCAAGGTGTTTGCTCCCTGTCAAATTTTATGACCGCAATGATTGCCGCTCGTCTGTTACTTCCAGAAGAATTTGCCGTATACGTGATGTTGTTTACTGCAATCATTATGTTAGGAGGGATACAAAATTCTTTGGTATTGACCCCCCTGAGAATTCTAGGGGTTAAACCTGATCAAGAGCAAAGCCAAGATTATATTTTAATGCAATTGATCTTTCAATTGATTTTATCCACCGCGATTGCATTCATTGCGATGGTATTTCTGCTTTGCATGGAATTGGTCAATAGCCTCACTATTATCGTTTTTTCGGTGACTGTTTTTAGTATACAGCTGCATGAGTTTTTTCGGGTATTTTTAATCACACAGTTAAAAATACAGTTTGTTACACTTCTCGATATCAGTGTACATGGCTTTAGGATTATTGGCTTACTGACCCTCAATTGGTTCGATCTTAAATATATTGAATTAGTCTTTTTAATTTTATTGCTTGCGCCAATGTTTTCTTTGGTTTGCCTAAGATTTATAACACCGTTGTCATTGTCTTTTAGCCAATTTAAAAAATTGGTGACAGAAAATTGGTCTTTTGGAAAATGGATTTTGATTGAAACCGTATTTTTTTCTCTGTCAATACATTTGTATTTGTATTTAACCGCAGCGACATTAAGTTTAGAAAGTGCAGCGGGCTTAGGTGCCTGTCTTAATATTGTGAATGTTGTCAATATTGTTATTATGGGGGTTTCTAACTATGGTACCACCATTGCTAGAACTAAATTAATAAAAAATGGTATTGATGCATGGCGAAACTACTTAATTAAAATTTGTTTTTTCATACTGGTTGTTACCTTTTTTTTCTTGATTATGGTCAATATTTTTTCAGAAATATTGCTAAGCATCCTTTTTGGCGATTTTTATGCGTCTTATGCAAGCCTAATATTTATTCTTAGCTTTTCTTATATTTTGATACCAATGAATACGATTTTTTCAATATCCTTTCGGACGTTAGAAAAACCCCAAATTGGTGTCATTAGTAAAATTATATCTGTCGTGCTCACCGCTATTTTTGCTTATCCTCTTGTCAGCTTATTGGCCGAAAATGGCGCTGCGATTGGTATGTTTTTGACACAACTTACTTGGTTTATCGTTTATTTGTATTATTTAAAAAAAGGATTTCTCAATGAATATCAAAAAAAATTTTAATTGGTGAGCCCATTTCTAAGCACTGAAATAGAGTAGGCTTGATCATGCAGGGCATTGATTATCTGTTCAATTCAGGCGAATATTTTTTAGTGGTACAAAAATAAAGAAGCCTCCGCTATCAATTTTTTACAAACAGTTTTTTTGAGATGAGCGAATGCTTTATAAGCCAGATACCATTCAATTCGCATATTTTTTAACAGTGACTTTAGTGTGTATATCACTGTTAGATTCTGTCGTGTCTGAAGTTCGTTATGTTAAATATATTACATTACCGCTACTGTTAATTATTTGGTTTGCCAGTGAGCAAAGATTTAAGCTGTTTGTGAAAGACTATACTCTGCCATTTTTATTATTATTACTTTCTCCCATCTATTCTTTTTACAATATGACGATTTTTGGTTACAAAGATATTTTTTTTATCGCTTCTTACTTGGCAATATTTTTATTTTTTCGAGACATTCACATCAATGTAAAGAGAATAAATATTTTATTAGCTGCCTTATTTATTTTAAGTGCAATGATAGATAGCCGGGGTTATTTTTTTGTTTCGATGATTAATTCTTATTCAACATTAGAAAATGCGACATTTGGTTTTATCTTTGGATTTTTTGCTATTTACTGGATGACAAAAAAAAAATATGTGGCTTTTGTATTAAATGCAATATTCTTATTTTTGTCTTTTAAGAAAATTGCATTTATCGGTCTCGTGTTAGTTTTTTTAATTTGGTGTCTTCCTAAACGAAGACAAAAAATGGTTGTGAACTTGCCGGTTATTATTTCGGTAAATATTTTAGCCTTGATGTTAATTATTTTATTTTCAAGGGGGACTTTTGATGAATTGATTATGAATATATTTGATATGAGTGCTAATGCGCTATCGATGGGGCGGCAAACGCTTTATGCTAATGTTAGTTATGAAATTACTCGTGATCTTGGTAGTTTTTTTTTCATGGGAATGGGATTAGGGACGACGTATAGTTTTGTAGCAGAGTATGGGGCCGCAAATCTTCATAGTGATATGTTGAAAATTTTTTCAGAGCTTGGTTTTTTGGTGTTTATTGCGTTTATCTGTTTATTATACAGAGTAGCGACGCCGGAATCTAAGCTATTAGCAATGTACCTGAACATAATATTTTTAAGTGACAATATTTTAATCTATGTTTCTGTCATGTTCTTCTATTTTTTGTTGCTATCGCAAAACAGAGTAGATTCTAATGTTTCATAAAATGCAATGGAAAAATTTTATTACTCGCTGCGGGTCCATTCATCTAGATATTTTACAATTCGCACGGCGGCATTGCCGTCCCAAAGTTCAGGTGTTCTTCCGATATTGCCACCGGTTGTCATAACATCATGAAATGCGGCTTTAATCTTGGTAGAATCCGATCCAACAATGGTATTGGTTCCTTCAGAGACAGTAATGGGTCGCTCGGTATTTTCGCGCAAGGTGATGCAAGGAATACCCAGCGCTGTTGTTTCTTCCTGAATGCCACCGGAGTCAGTCAAAACCAATTTGGCATTTTTCATCAAGCCAAGTAAGTGCAAATAACCCAACGGAGGCAGCAAAAGAATATGACTCTTTCTTATTTCATCCATCAGGCCAAATTGTTCAATTTTACCTTTAGTCCGTGGATGGACAGGAAAAATCATGGGCAACTGATTGGATAATTCTGATAACGTACCAATTAATGACGCCAGTGTTGATTTATCATCTACATTGGATGGTCTGTGCATGGTGATTAAAGCAAATGCTTTTTCTGGAATTCCCTCTGCGCCTTCAATTTTCGCAAGGGTTTGTGCCATGGGCACTGCATTTTCGAGATTCTTAAATAAGGTGTCGATCATGACATTACCAACAAATATCACACGTTTCTGATCAATTCCTTCGCGCAACAAGTTATTAAGTGCTGATTTTTCCGTGGTGAAAAGTAAATCAGAAACCTGATCAGTCAATACGCGATTGATTTCTTCCGGCATCGCTCTGTCGTAACTGCGTAAACCGGCCTCAACATGGATGACCGGAATATTTTTCTTGACTGCAACCAATGCGCAAGCAATTGTTGAATTCACATCACCCACAACCAAAATTGCCGCTGGTTTTCGCTCGTCGAGCACCGGCTCAAATTTTTTCATTACGTCTGCCGTTTGTATTGCGTGACTAGCGGAGCCAACTTCCAGATCAATATCCGGTTCGGGAATGCCGAGCTGCTCGAAAAATGAGGCTTTCATCGCCTCATCATAATGCTGTCCGGTGTGTAATAAATACGGTTTGATATTTTCACCATGAGCCCGCATCGCGGCTATAATAGGTGCAATTTTAGTGAAATTTGGTCGAGCACCGACCACGCAGATGATCTCTTTTTTTAATTTCTGTTTCATAGGTAAAGTCTCAACGTTGCTCAACTTGAGCTATTATTGGCGATGAATCGTCGCCGCTATGTGGCCGAAAAGGATTGGGTAATTGGCGAAAAATGGATTTTCCGTACAACTTCTCCCATACAGTTATACATCAGAACGAACTAGGCGAATACAGGCTAAATTTGGGAAGGTATTACGTTGTCCCATTCCTCAGTACGAGCTGTTAGAGCCTACTATATCAGTCTATTTTTCAATATTGCAATATTATACAGCCAGTACAACCATCAGCTGTCTTTCCTAATTCAGGTGTTAAGTGGTGATAATTTGTCCTATTTGAGCAAAATGACTCGATTATGCTTCGATTGTGTCGCGATCATGGCGCGATTGGCCTTGGCCTATTCCTAATGGTTATAAAACCGCATATTTATCCTTTTTTTCATGAGATAGATTTAGCAATGATTGTTCAAAGGTATTTAAAATTCTGTCTAAGCCAAGATTTTTTTTTGCATAGTTGAGAGCCTCAATGTTATGGGTACGTTTCTCTTTTTGGCTAAGGGTATGGGCTAATTGATTGATCGCATCAATCAAATGATTTTTACTTTCGGGTGGAATTAATGTGGCGATATTTGGATTGTTACTTATTATACGGCCAAGTTCCGTATTTTTTTCAGCGGTGATAATGGCATGTCCGCCGGCAGCAAGAATTCCAGTGACTTTTGAGGGGAGTACGGCATCGGCGGCGCCACGTTTTTGCAGGACGAGATGAATATCTGCGGCACATAATAAATCAGACAGTGATTCATAAGGCTGCAGTGGGTGGAATTGAATATTGTTAAGCTGTAACTGTTTTGTCTTTTTAATTAAATGATATTTTTCGGCGCCTTCGCCGACGATGATAAAACGAAATCGAGGGTTATCTGAAAGACTTTGCGCGGCGTCCAATATTAAATCGAGTCCTTGTTTTTTACCTAAATTGCCTGAGTAAAGTATCATAATGTCGTTATCGCCGATATTCCACCGTTGCCGATACTTTGTCGTATCCGCCTGAGGTGAAATAAAAGAAGTATCGACCCAATTCGGAAAGTAAGTTACTGCGCTAGTCGAGACTCCTTTTTCTTGCAGTTTTTGGCACATGGTGTGTGAAATACTCGATACTTGATCAAATTGACTAAAAATAATTTTTTCGAAGGTGTAAGCCAGGCGGGTGAGCCATTTAATTTGCCGCGTTATACCTAGGCCAATCATGGCATCTATTTCAAAATCCTGTATATGCAACCAAGATTTTGCACGGGATAATTTACTATAGAGTAAAGCTCCAGGTGTACAAAAAAAAGCGGGAGCGATACAGATAATCACATCGGCTTTCCAGCTTAATTGTCGGATTAAAATAGGCAGGCTCGATAAGGCGAAACTGGTTAGGTGCAATAATCGTTTTATCGCTTGAGGATGTTTGGGCACCCATAAAGGACAACGATAAATTTTAGCATCGTGAATATATTCTTTTTGATACCGCCAGGATGAATACGTTTGACTGACTTTCCAGTCGGGATAATAGGGTGGGGCAGTAACGATCCGGCATTCATGACCTTGCTGTGTTAACCAGTGTACCATTTCACCCGTATATTTACCGATGCCAGTGAGTTCGGGCGAGAAATTAAGTCCGTAAATTAATATTTTCATGAATTTTTTATTTGAGTTTCATTTTAAAATCTAAATAGTAGGAGGGTCGTGTTTGATAATTTTTAGATGGCTGTTTTTTCCTCAATTCTACAGCCTGGTTAGATAGATGGAGTATAGGTGAAAAAGGGAGTATGTTGTCAATAAAAAATTTGGGGTGTGCGCACAAAATAATCGTAAAGCGGTCAATCCCTCTTCTTTTTTTGAATGCTTATTGAGCACTTGTCTCATAAGAACCTCAAAGATAATTATCTGACTAGCTTCCATAAAAGAGCTTCTAATGTAAGCTTTGTCTTTGCTCAACATCAGACTATAGAGCTTCGCAATGAGGGATTATATTACAACTCACACTGGACATCTACCCTGACACTGGGGCTGGTATTATCCAAGGCACACCGACCTTGCCATTGGCAGAGGAACTTGAGTTGGACTATGGCATTTTATTGGCGCGGCGACATCACAGATCCAGTCATTGGCGTTAACCCATCAATTTGAGTCAAGCGCCCGAAATCGATGAAATGTTCCAAAATTCAGGTGAAAAAGTTACTAAACACCCCGACCCGGATGACCCACCTCGTCGTCGAGCCAATAAGCGTCAAGGCAAAGACGATGGATCCGTCCAACGGTGGTGGGCGTGGCGGATCGTGAGAGTGGGCCAATTCGATTAAAGGTCTGTGACAATGAAATCGCTGAATGGGCCGTTTTTGGCATATCTCCGGCAATACAGGCGTCACCAATAATATGGATATCTTTGAATTTTAGTTTGCTCACCGGCTTGCCAGGCGAGTGGTATTTTTTCTGTTGTTGATTGATCGATTCCTTTCCAGCGAAAACTAATATCCGGCGATATAACCATCTTATTATAGATTGATTTGTCACCCGATGTCAGTTGTACTGTGCGTTTATTTAAATTGGCATCTGTGATCGTATCATGAATGACTTGGATGCCCAGTTTTTTAAGTAGCAAATAGTCATGGGTGATGTGGCTCATTTTTTTTATATTAGCTAACACGGTATTGCTGTAGGGCAAGTGATATAGTTTGGCTTTGGTTCAATTAATACGATCGACAAACTAGGGTCAAATTTTTTCAAAGAGTGTGCACAGGTCGCTCCTGCGAATCCACCACCAATAATGATAACTTTCGCACTGTTTTCCCTTGCGATATTAATGTTCTCGGTCATCCCTATAGTTGATAGGATAAGGCCGCTTGAATATTTTAAAAATTTCGACGTTCCAATGTATGTTCCATTTTTTCATCCACCATAAAGCTTTATTAATGATGTCGGAGAAAGTGGAAAAACGATAGGGGAAAGATACGATATGTTTGAAATCTAGTAACGCAGTAAAGAAATCCTTATCTCAAATATTGCTATATCGGCTAATATTTCTGCCTTAGCCTAAGTTCCTTCATGTCCATTGTTAAGTAGTAATAAGAAAAATTCAGATTGATTTTTACGTAAGTTTAAACTGATTTCAGGAAAAATAGACGGGTAGTGTGAATTAAACGCAGCGAATCCACACTAAATCCGCCTCGAAAACAGATCAATGCCTCCTGGCATTTTTCCCATTTAAATGTCCTATTGAAGCAGGGTGATGTTCGCTACGCTTAATCCACACGACATGGACAAAATGAAGAGATATTTTTTAATGATCTTCCTTGCAAAAAAAAAGTATAAAATAACTTTCCCTCTGAAAACAGTTTAAACTTACATTCTTACAAGTAAAAAAATGTTTAAAATACACCTGCTAATAAATTCAGACTGTTATGTGTTTTTTCATTGATAAGCACGAGTATAACAAAATTAAATTGAATTCTAGATGAATTTTAAAATGAAAAATGTCGCTTAATGACAATAGAATGTCAGGTGGAAAATGGCCGTGTGATAAGGTTTTAAGTTGGCGCAAGATTTTTTTTGATGACCGACAAGAAAGTTGTCTCGGACAGTCGGTGTTTTAGGCGTGGGGGAGCAGGATGCGGAAGCTTGTAAACAAAGTGTCTTGACTGTTAGGGGCTGCTTGATTCTTCTTGCTCATTCGTTTTGATCTGTGCATTCGTCCTATTTCGTTAGCAAATGGCAGCTTGGCCAGAATAGGCACTATTTCAATGTATCTGGTCTCGGTGAGTCACTGCGATTGTATTTTGGTTAGCATGGATTTGGGTGAATATTCGCCGCATGCGCTATGCGATAGTTTGGGGAGGTAAATATCTTTGTTGACCAAAAGCCTTTATAATTACCAACTGATCCATGATAAACTCATTCGACTATGCTGACATATCCAGAAATTAATCCTGTTTTGCTCGATTTAGGTCCAGTGAAAGTCCACTGGTACGGTGTGATGTATCTCATTGCGTTTTCTATTGCGTGGGGCTTGGGGATTTTGCGTGCCAAACAAGCACATCGTGGGTGGAATAAAGACCAAGTGGGGGATTTGATCTTTTTTGGTGCCCTGGGTGTGGTTTTGGGTGGTCGCATTGGTTATATGTTGTTCTATAATTTTTCTTCCTTGCTGGACGATCCGTTGAGCCTATTTAAAGTGTGGCAAGGAGGCATGTCTTTTCATGGTGGTTTATTAGGCGTTACCATTGCCTTGTGGTTTTTTGCTCGCCGACACCAAAAGACTTTTTTTCAGGTGGCGGATTTTGTCGCACCTTTGGTGCCGCTGGGGTATGCTGCCGGTCGTATTGGTAATTTTATCAATGGCGAATTATGGGGGCGGGTGACCGACGTGCCATGGGGTATGGTGTTTCCCCAGGCGGGTGAATTGCCTCGCCATGCATCGATGCTTTATCAGGCCTTTTTAGAAGGCATTGCGATATTTGTTATCTTGTGGTTTTATTCGAATAAACCACGTCCCCCGATGGCTGTATCGGCGTTGTTTCTTATTTGCTTTGGTGTCTTCCGGTTTTTTAATGAGTTTTTCCGAGAGCCCGATGCACACCTGGGATTTATCGCGTTTGGTTGGTTGACCATGGGTCAGTTGTTATCTGTGCCGTTGATCGTTGCTGGGGGATTATTGTTTTGGTGGGTACATAAAAAAGAGGCGCTTGCATCCGGAGTGAAGCCATAAATTATGCAGCAATACCTTACGCTATTAAAACATATTCGTGAACATGGTATCGAAAAGTCCGATCGCACAGGGGTGGGTACTTGTAGTGTGTTTGGTTATCAAATGCGGTTTGATTTAAATGTTGGATTTCCGTTAGTCACTACTAAAAAATTGCATGTGCGTTCGATTATTCATGAACTGTTATGGTTTTTGAAAGGATCAGGCAACATTGGCTATTTAAAAAAATATGGGGTTTCCATTTGGGATGAATGGGCCAACGAACAGGGTGATCTTGGGCCGGTGTATCCTGTGCAATGGAATGCTTGGCCGAGCCGCGATGGTGGTACGATTAATCAAATTGAACGGGTGGTCGAACAAATTAAACAAAATCCTCATAGTCGGCGTCATATTGTGACGGCTTGGAATCCGGCGGATGTGGAAGAGATGGCGCTACCACCTTGTCATGCCTTGTTTCAATTTTATGTCGGAAAAAATAAACTCAGTTGCCAATTGTATCAACGCAGTGCCGATGCCTTTTTAGGCGTGCCATTTAATATTGCCTCGTATGCTTTGTTCACTCATATGGTTGCCCAGCAATGTGATTTAGGCGTAGGAGAATTTATCTGGACCGGTGGCGATACCCATTTATATTCCAACCATATGGAACAAAGTTATTTGCAGCTTTCTCGTCATCCCTTGCCTTTACCTCGCTTGCAAATCAAAAAACGACCGGCGTCTATTTTTGATTATGCATTTGATGACTTTGAAATCATTAATTATCAGTCGTATCCACACATTTCTGCACAGGTAGCGGTATGATGTGCTGAGTTGTGTTCCGCTGTCGATGGCCGTTGACAGCCTAATCTGAGGAGCATTGGGTCTGATGAAGTGTTCTAGCATAAGTTTCTTGGATGACCTTGGCGTCGCTACTGGCACGATGGCGGGGAAAATGGGAGTTTTTTAAAATATTGGCTTTGGTATCGTGCCAAATGTTCATTTGAGATTCAGAAAGAATCATTTCTAAGGCACTCATGGTAAATTTCTGAGGGATACTAGCCGCATGAAAAAGCGTAATAAGCCAGGGTTTATCAACCACCCAGCCATCGGAATATATAGTTTTACCGGCAAGTAGTGCATTTAATTCGTTCGCGACAGCAAAGACATTATTGCCATGTTTTTCTAATGTATCGCGGCTCAGCTGGTGCATCATTTGGGCGTCGTGATCCCAGTGAGTCCATTGCGGTTGTGGCTTGATTAAACTGCAATAGCTTTTGCCAGATGACAAGACAATACCGATTTCTATGGGATAGCTAAATGCTCCAAAACCAGAAGCTTCTATGTCAATGATATTTGGGTAAAGTCGGGGTTTTGTTTTTTTCATGTTGATGATTATTTGTTATTATAAGCGAATGCATTGCTAGCGTTTGTTTTTGCGCTGAATGTGGCTTGTTTTGGCGTTCATATAACCAGGCCACATCCAGAATAGCCGAGAAGATGCAGGAAAAAGGTTAATTAATTGTTTTTCTTTTAATTTTGTAGCTGCATTTTGTTGACTACGAATTAAATACTCAAATTCCAGACCCAATGTTTCGATAATTTGTCAAAAATTGATCAAAAAAACAACCAAAAAACCGTGGCTGAATTCGTCACGATGGCCTCCCATCCGCCCGTGGTGCGATTGGATGATTTGCTTGCTGAACGTCCACATTGGATTAGTGATAGTTATTTTGTGACGGCAGAAACCAAAAGTTATTTAAGCTCGATGACTTCTGCGCTTAATCAAAGCTCGGGCTGTGGTATTTTTTTCGATTGGCCAATACGGCTCAGGTAAATCCCATTTTCTTGCCTGTCTCACCCAGCAAATACGCGACCATCCATTGGCTCAGTGCGATTAAAGGTCATCGCCTTATCAATTATAAATTATAGCGCCAATCATCGCCTAGAGGATATTGTACTCGATGCCTTGGGATTTTACCGGCGCGCGCGATGCGTGGCAGGCTTTATCGTTGGATGATAAGGAGACAAGCGGCCTTTAAACGAATGGTGATCCGAGCTTTATTCAGATCGGGTCTTACAACGGCACTACGTTGGCTTTTATTGAAACCTTCATTCATATTCACAAACCTTGATAGGGTTGTTTCATCTCTTTTTTGCCAGCTTTACGAGCGGAGATAATTTTTAGGATATTTTTCTCTCGATAAGCGTAAACGACATAAAGAATGTTTAAATATGAACCTATGCCCAACGTAATAAAACGTTATTCATCATGAACTTCATGGTCAATCGTTAAAGCATTTTCATCTTCTAATGCGATTACCGCATCAGCAAAATCAACCTTATGCTTTTTTAGATTCTTTGCGGCTTTTTCTGGGTCTCATTCGTATTTCATTATGCTATTGTATGTACAAATGGTGCGCTTATCAATTTTTGTGATTTTTCTTCATAAGAATCGAAATTCACAAATTGTGTCTAATTTGTGAATCTTTTGTGATAACTCGTTCATGGTAATAAGTTAGGCTACTCAACTGGGAAAATAATCAACGTAAAAAAATAAAGAGGAATACCTAATATGTTTGCCTTTATCCAAGCACATAAAATAAAAACTGTTTTTATCGGTAGCTTGTTAAGTTTATGCATTACGTCGTCTATAAGCGCTGTGGAATTAAAAGTGTCAGTTGAAAATCTATCTTCTACCGATGGGTTATATTTAACGCCAGTGTGGGTTGGTTTCCATAATGGCGCATTTGACTTATATGATTACGGTAGTGCAGCCTCTGCAGGCCTAGAGCGTATTGCAGAAGATGGTGATCCATCTGTATTGCGGAGTGAGTTTATGGCAGCGGCTCCTGCTGGTTCTGATGGCGTGATTTTTGGTCCTGCAGGGTTTGCTGGTGCGCCAATCATTGATCCAGGTGAAGTGACATCGGCTATTTTTAATGTTGATGGTTCTGTAAATAAATATTTCTCCTATGCCTCAATGGTGGTTCCGTCTAATGATGCGTTCATTGGTAACGAAAATGCATTCGGAGTTAAACTGTTTAATGCTGCTGGGGATTTTACAGGTCCTATTGATATCCTCGTGCTCGGCCTTAATGTGAATGATGTTGGTACAGAAGTTAATAACGAAATTGATGCTGCTTTTCTCAATCAGGCAACGCCGAATACAGGTGTTTTTGAAGGTGGTTTCGTACAACAGCATGCTGGATTTTATGATTCATTTTCCGGTCCAGGTGGTATACCGCTGATTCTTGGCGGAACCAATGGTGCAGGCATATTTTTTGATCCAATGGTCTCTGATTTTACAAGGGATGGCTTTCAATTGGCACGGATTAGCATTTCACAAGTGCCTGAACCATCCTCTATTGCTCTTTTTGCATTAGGCTTGTTGGGTTTGCGAGGAATTAAAAAAATTCGAAAAAATGGTGTAAGAACTTAACCAAATAAAACCATTTTAATTTAATAGTTAAGCGTCATGTTGACTGTTTAGTTTTATGATTTGTTGGATATGTGACAATCAATGCCATTCAAATATGACGCTTGACCTCTAAGTTTTGTGGCTGATATTTACCCAATTCCTCAATTTACTGAGGAGTTACCCTGTCTTCCTGTAAACCATTAAAAAGCAAGGTTTATCTCGGCAATCACCCAAGCCTTTTTCTCTTGATCAAGAAATGCACACCAACCCTCCGCACGAGTATTAACGTAAAAAAGAAACTTCTCTGCAATTGTTACCCAACTTAAGTTTTAGAATTTAGGCGCTAACTAAGGTAAAATAGAGCTTTAAAAATCTGCTTAGGAATTCAAATGACAGATAAGTCTAAAATTATCTATACACTAACGGATGAAGCACCGGCTTTAGCGACCTATTCATTCCTGCCGATTATTAAGGCGTTTGCCAGTGCGGCTAGTGTCGCCGTTGAAACCCGCGATATCTCCTTATCGGGACGGATTATTGCCAACTTTCCAGACGACCTCAATGCTGAGCAGCATCTTGCCAATGCCCTATCTGAGCTGGGTGAGCTGGCTAAAACACCTGAAGCAAATATGATAAAACTGCCTAATATTAGCGCTTCTGTTCCGCAATTGATGGCGGCGATTGCGGAATTGCAGGCGCATGGCTATTCGGTACCGAACTATCCGGCAGCGCCGAAGAATGATCAAGAAAAAGCAATCAAAGCAACGTACTCCAAAGTGCTGGGAAGCGCGGTCAATCCGGTATTGCGTGAAGGTAACTCTGATCGTCGTGCCCCTGTTTCGGTTAAAAAGTATGCTAAAACACACCCGCATGCGATGGGGGCCTGGTCTGCAGATTCCAAGTCGCAGGTCGTACATATGTCAAATGGCGATTTTTACGGTTCTGAAAAATCCATGACAATGACTTCTGCGACAGAATTTAAAATAGAATTTATCGACACAGACGGGTCAATTACCTCATTGAAATCCTTGGCGCCCCTGCTGGTAGGCGAGGTGATTGATACCGCCGTCATGAGTCAAAACGCGCTGCGTGCTTTTCTGGCTGAAGCCATTGCCGAAGCTAAAACGCAGGGTGTTTTATTCTCGTTGCACTTGAAGGCGACAATGATGAAAGTGTCTGATCCGATTATTTTTGGTACAGCCGTCACTGTTTTTTTCAAAGAGGT
>VAPK010522909.1_pt1 | contig 14419 bp, 13 predicted proteins | sample 3395031 | NCBI WGS metagenome assembly VAPK01 (sample SAMN08290443, study PRJNA428436) | hydrothermal vent metagenome | isolation source: Deep-sea hydrothermal vent chimney 1 | place: Pacific Ocean: Juan De Fuca Ridge | reverse complement strand
GGTTCATCACGATCGAGTTTCTCAACAACTCGATCAAGCCACCGGGCCTCGGATTCATCGCCGGATCAGGGGACACGGTGATGGTCGACACGTTGACAGTGATCGCGGTCGTGGGCGTCGTCGGCGCCCTGCTCTTCCAATCGGTCAAAGTGATCCTCGCCGCGCAGGACCGCCAGGAAGCAGCACTCGCCCTCGAACGCAGGGCTGTCGAACTCAAGAATGAGTTCGTCTCGATGGTCAGCCATGAGCTTCGTACCCCACTCACCGGCATCAGCGGATTCACCGAGATGCTCACCGATTCGTGGAAGTCCCTCCCACCCGAAGAGATCGACGAATTCCTCGCGATCATGCACCGCGAGACAGAGCACCTGGCGAACCTCGTCGAGGACATCCTCGTGATCCCCCGTCTCGAGGCCGGCCACCTCAAACTCAACTCCGAGGAACTCGATCTGACGATCGAGGTTCACAACGTCGCAGAAGTCGTCTTCGACGACACCGACTACTCCGTATCGATTCCCACGAACGTCGGGGTGTACGCAGACCGGACCCGGATCCGCCAGATCCTTCGCAACCTGCTCGAGAACGCCAGAAAGTACGGCGGAGACCAGGTGCTGATCGAGGGAGAGATGGTGGGGTCCGGCCTCTACAAGGTCTCGGTTTCGGACAACGGCCGAGGGATCGCCCCCGAGGATCGGGAGAGGATCTTCGAACACTTCGAGCAACTCTCCACAGGTGACGGACGACTTCAGCAAGGAGTCGGACTCGGACTTCCGATCGCAAGGAAGCTCGCACAGGCAATGGGTGGAGACCTCTGGTATGAGGAACGTTTCCCCATGGGGTCGCGGTTCTGCTTCACCGTCCAGATGGTGAGCAACGCTACCGACGACACCACGGAGACACCGATTCCACAGGTACACGCCTGACGCGGTAGCGTGTGGTCACCGTGCTGCCCTACAACATCCATCATGTCGCCATTGCGGTCGAGGACCTCGACGCATCGCTCGCCGACTTCGCAGAAAAGTACGGTATCGCGCCAATCTCGACTGAGACCATCGAGGAACAAGGTGTGCGCGAGGCCATGATCGCTGTGGGCGGATCACACATCCAACTGCTCCAACCACTCGGACCCGACACATCCGTCGGGAAGTTCCTCAGCAGCAACGGTGAGGGGCTGCACCATATCGCTTTCGCCGTTGCGAATATCGAGGCGGCCCTGGAGCATCTCGAGAAGGAAGGGGCGCGGCTCATCGACTCGACACCCCGCATTGGAGGCGGTGGCCACCGGATCGCGTTCGTCCATCCGGCAGATCTGGCGGGTACACTCATCGAACTCGTCGAGGTATGAAGTGACTGACAAGATCGAGATCATGGGTGGTGCAGGACCTCAGGAAGCCGCGGCGATCGCGGCCGTCATCGCTCGTATCGAGGCAGACGAACTCGCCGCAACCGCCGTCCGGCCCCATCCGATTCACAAGAGCCAGTGGGTGCAGGCAAGCCGACCCATGGAGCACCTGGCACCCGTCCCACCCGAGGAGTACGACAAGCAACCGGAGAGCGCCTCAGCGAACCCCGTCGGTCCCTGAGACACCCCCGCCTGTGACGACCGCCCCGGAGGGCCGTGGCATCCTGCTCGACCACCTGTAGCATCGGAGCATCGCGATGCAGGAAAGGACGACATGAACCCTGTCATCTGCTCGATTGCTCGAACGCCGATCGGTCGATTCAACGATGTGTTCACACCACTGAGCGCAATGGACCTCGGCGGTGTCGCTATTCGCGGCGCTCTCGAGAGAGCCACGCTTGCACCAGGTGAAGTTGACGAGGTCATCTTCGGACATGTGCTCCAGGCAGGCCAAGGTCAGATCACTTCCCGGCAGGCCGCCGTGAACGGTGGTATCCCGATGACGGTGCCGGCCGTGACCATCAACAAGGTGTGCCTTTCAGGGATGACGGCGATCGCAGAGGCCACCAACCACATCAGGCTCGGTGAGTCGACGTTCGTCGTCGCCGGTGGCATGGAGTCGATGACCAGCGCCCCGTACCTTCAGCCCGAAGCCCGATCCGGCTACCGCATGGGCGATGCGACCATCGTCGATTCGATGATGCACGATGGCCTCTTCTGTGCTTTCGACTCCTGCATGATGGGAGAGTCCTCCGACCTCAAGAACGGCGAACTCCAGATCACACGGGAGGCACAGGATGCCTGGTCTGCACGATCACATGAGCGGGCGATCGCTGCCACTGACTCCGGCGTGTTTGCCAAGGAGATCGTTGCAGTGAACGTCCCTCAGCGACGCAAGGATCCCATCGAGGTCACCGAGGACGGTGGTCTGCGGCGCGGGACGACGCAGGAGTCTCTCGGCAAGCTCCGGCCGGCGTTCAACCCCGATGGATCGATCACAGCAGGGAATGCATCGCAGATATCGGACGGAGCAGCGGCCCTTGTCATCGCCGACCGTGCGGCAGCCGAGGCAGCGGGCATGCCGATCATCGCGGAGATCCTCTCATACGGTCAGGTCGCAGGCCCGGACGCAACCCTCCATGAACGACCGGCAGAGGCGCTCACGGTTGCTCTCGGGAAGACATCCCTCGAGGTGGGGGATCTCGACCTCGTCGAGTTCAACGAGGCGTTCGCATCGGTAGCGATGTGGTCGGCTCACATGCTCGGTATCGACGTCGCTAAGGTCAACGTCAACGGAGGCGCCGTTGCACTCGGCCATCCACTGGGCGCGACCGGTGCACGCATCGTCGTCACGCTGATCAACGCGCTGAGGGAATCGGGAGGTTCCCTTGGCGGCGCAGCACTGTGTGGTGGTGGCGGTCAGGGCGACGCCCTGATCGTGAGGATGGTCTGACATGCCCGTAGCGAGCTACCTTCCCGAGAAGAACATCGCACTCGAACTCGTCAGAGTGACCGAGGCTGCGGCGATCTCAGCAGCACGTGAGCAGGGTCGCGGCGACAAGCACGCCGTTGACCAGGCCGCCGTCGATGCCATGCGCCAGGTGCTCTCACGAACCGACCTCGACGGAGTCGTCGTGATCGGTGAAGGAGAGAAGGACGAGGCGCCCATGCTCTACAACGGGGAGCGCGTCGGCAACGGGGAGCCCCCACTCGTCGACGTCGCCGTGGATCCCGTCGATGGCACACGGCTGACTGCAGAAGGCCGTGGTGGCGCCCTCGCAGTGATCGCCGTCGCCGAACGTGGCTCGATGTATGCGCCGGGAAGCCTCGTCTACATGGACAAGATCGCCGTCGGCGAGGAAGCCGCCGGCCACATCGACATCACCGCACCCGTTGCCCAAAACCTCGCGGCCGTTGCGCGTGCCAAAGAGAAGGACATCGGCGAACTCACCGTGGTCATCCTCGACCGGCCCCGCAACGCCGACTACATCCAACAGGTTCGCGAAGCCGGATGCCGGATCTCTCTGATCGGTGATGGCGACATCCAGGGTGGTATCACGACGGCGATCCCCGGCATGGGGATCGACATCCTGCTCGGCATCGGAGGATCCCCTGAAGCGGTGACGACGGCGTGTGCCATTGCAGCCCTGCATGGCGAGATCCAGTGCAAGCTGTGGCCACGAAACGATGCTGAGAGGCAGTACGCGAACGACAACGGTCTCGACCTCGATCAGGTCCTCTCAACCCGCGACCTCGTCGACTCAGACAACACGTTCTTCGCTGCGACGGGCGTCACAACCGGATCGATGCTGCGCGGTGTGCGTTTCGGCGGCGTCCACACCTCGACGCACTCGGTCATCATGCGATCGAGGTCGGGAACGATTCGCTTCATCGAAGCCGACCACCGAGTCGAGTGGGTCGAAGGCGAGATCAAGCCCTAGACCGTTCACAGCTGACAGTTCACAGATCACAGATCACAGATCACAGCAAGACGTGCCAGGGTTTCGTCGTATTGGGGGGCGACGGTGGACCAGTCGTACATCCGCGTTGCCGCCCGGAGACGTTCATCCGAGGATGTGCCCAGCGCTCGATCGATCAGATCGACGGCGTCGCCGACGGTCGAGTACAGCGTCGTGGCGGGGTCGGCGCCGAGGGCGGCGATGCGTTCCGGGTACACGAGGCGATCGGGGAGAACCGGGTGTGCGCCGGCGGCGATCGCTTCGACGACTCCGATACCGAAGAACTCCTGGTGGGCAGTCGATACGACGACCGACGACCTGTGCAAGAGTTCGACATAGTGTTGCCGACTCGCCCAGCCCTCATGGATCAACCGATCACCGAGCAGGTCGGTGACCTCGGCGAACTGTGGCGGCACGGATACGAACACTTCGCCGCACATCGCCATCACGAAGTCGGTTCCCGAGCCGATGAGCTGTCTGACGATCTCCATCAGCTCCGTTGGCCCCTTGTCGTGCTCCCACCGCTGGTTCCATACGATGAGCGGCGGCCCTTCGGTCTCCGGTCGATCGGTCGCGAACGCGGAGAGATCGACACCGACCGGCAGAACGATCGAGGCATCGATCACACCGTCGACCTTGTGAACGTGTTTGTCCTCAGGAAAGGTGTTCAGGAACCGCGACGCCTCATCACGGAGTACGTCGCGGTGGTACCGGGAGTTGAAGATGACGAGGTCTGCCACGGCAGCGCTCGACCAGTTCTTCATCTGATAGGTGAAGTCGACGCGGTCCGCGGGCGAAAGGGGGTAGGTGAACTGGCTCTCGTGGAAGTACACGGCGATGGGGATACCGGGAACGATCGATCGTACCGCTCCAGCGAAGGCGGCGACATCCATCATCGACGAGGCCAGGATGACGTCGGGTGGCCCGTTTCGCTCGACGTCGACCGCAAGTTGGTCGGCAAGGGTCAGGAACGCCCCATGCATGCGCCACTTCCAGAATCGGGCCGTGTGGGTGACGAGAGAAACCCGGTGTGTCGACGATGCCACATACCCGTCGGCCCAGGCCTTGTGCGAGCCGCCGTAGTAAGGCTCGATGAGCGAGATGCGCATCAAAGCTCGGTGCGGCCGGCCAGTGCCCGTCCGAGCGTGATCTCGTCTGCGTAGTCGATGTCTCCTCCCACGGGGAGACCCGATGCGAGTCGAGAGACCTTGACGCCGAACGGTTTCAGGAGTTGGGCGAGGTACATAGCGGTCGTGTCGCCTTCGAGCGTCGGGTTCGTCGCTGCGATCACCTCTTCGATGCTCTCAGCTTCGACACGGATGAGGAGTTCCTTCATACGCAGCTGTTCCGGGCCGATGCCGGCGATCGGCGACATTGCCCCGCCGAGCACGTGATACCTTCCTCGGAACTGCTGCGTCCGCTCGATCACCGGTATGTCCTGAACACGCTCGACGACACAGACGACTGTCGTGTCACGGCGCAGGTCGAGACAGATGGAACACTCTTCTCTATCGGTGACGTTGTAGCACCTCGAACAGAGGTGTACCGATACGCGCATCTCGATGATCGCGTCGGCGAAGCGGCGGGCGTCGGCTTCCTCAGCGTTGAGGAGATGGAACGCCAGGCGCTGCGCGCTCTTGGCGCCGATGCCGGGAAGGCGGGCGAACTCGTCGATGAGGCGCTGAACCGGGGGCTCGAACATCAGCCGAGCATACCGCCGAGACCAGCACCTCCTGTGACCCCACCCATCGAGCTCTCAGCATCTGCAGCCATTGCACCGAAGGCCTGGTTCAGGGCAGCAACCACGAGGTCTCCGGCCATCTCAGGATCATCGGGATCCAGCACCGAGGCCTCGAACGTGACGGAGACCACCTCACCCGAACCCCTCACCACAGCGGTGACGACGCCGCCACCAGCAGTGCCTTCGTACGTCTTGGCTGCAAGGGCCTCCTGGGCCGCCATCATCTGCTGTTGCATCGCCTGGGCCTGGGCCATCAGCTGTTGCATATCTTTCGGCATTCGTGACATGGGGAGAGGGTACTCGGTACTTGGTACTTGGTACTCGGAAGATCAGCAGATAGGCAGATTCGGTCATTTGGTTCACAGCTCACAGATAACAGTTCACAGTCGGAAACCCGGACCATCTCCGAATGCTCGCGTTGTGCCGGTAGAAGGAGAGCGCAAGACGGAGAACGACTACTCCCCATCCCCTCGTCCTCTTGGTACCTGGTACCCGAAACCGTCGACTGTGAACTGTCAAATCAGCAACCGCATCCACCCACTCGCTGATCTTCTTGGTACCTGGTATCTGGAACTGTTGGCTGTGAACTGTCAACTGTGAACTGACAGCTGTCAACGCCCCGGCCGACGGCTGGTGGTTGACCGCCGACTACTGTTCACCCCTCATGCATTACCAGGCGCTCTACCGCAAATACCGGCCGCAACGGTTCGACGAAGTCGTCGGCCAGGACCATGTGACGACGACGCTTGTCAGGGAAGTCATCGAGGACAAGGTCGCTCACGCGTACCTGTTCGCGGGCCCCCGTGGAACCGGAAAGACAACATCGGCCCGTCTGCTCGCCAAGTCGCTCAACTGTCCGAATCGCGAACCTGACGGTGAGCCGTGCAACACGTGCCCTTCGTGTATCGGCATCACCGAGGGAACTTCCCTCGATGTGATCGAACTCGATGCTGCATCGCACAACAAGGTCGAGGACATCCGGGAGATCCGGGTGAACGTTGGGACCGTCGCCGCGACCCCGGGCGCCCGACGTGTCTACATTCTCGACGAAGCACACATGCTGTCGCGTGCGGCGAGCAATGCCTTGCTCAAGACGCTCGAGGAACCGCCCGAACACGTCGTGTTCGTCCTTGCAACGACAGAGCCCTACAAGCTGCTCGATACGATCCGCTCACGAACGCAGCGATTCGATTTCCAACCTGTCGCCACCGAGACCATCATCGACTTCCTGGCCCAGATCTCGGACCGGCAAGGATTCATCTCCGACCGTGGCGCCCTGAGCGCCGTCAGTGCACACGCACACGGTTCAGTCCGCGATGCTTTGAGTCTTCTCGAACAAGTCGCAGCACTCGGTGCGGGGACCGTCTCGACCGCAGGGGTCTCGCGAGCCCTCGGTCTTGCCGACGACGAGAGCTACGGTCGCCTCGTGTCGGCGATCCATGAGGGCGACCCGGGCGCGGCGTTGACACTCATATCAGAGCTGGCCTCCCAGGGAGCCGACCTCAGGCGGTTCGTTGCAGACACGATCGGCTACCTCAGGGGAGTGTTCCTCGCGCAGTACTCGACCAACATCGAAGAGGTTGCCGATGCCAGTATCGAGACGATCACCGAGTGGAAGAGACAGGCAACGATCCTGTCGAGCACGGAGGTCCTTCGCTCTATCGATCTGCTCGCCGAAGCACTCATCCAGCTTCGGATGGGTCGCGAGGAGCGCCTCGTCGTCGAGCTCACTGTGCTCAAGCTCACTCGTCCCGAAACCGTTCCCGACCTCGAATCGATCACGACCCGTCTCGAACGGGCCGAACGCGAGATTCGCGAGTTGAAGCGCGGAACTCCTGCGTCACCACCGGTACCCACCGCCGCCAAGGTCCCCGACGTCGGCTCGGGGGAGTCGGATCGACCGTTCACGTCTGGACAATCCACACCCGATTCGACCCGCCCTTCGCCACAGCCTGCAGGCGATGGGAACGGCGACCATCCATCCCGAGAAGTGGTCGAGTCGTCAGCCCGGACCGCACCCACCATCGCAGCAACGTTCACGCTCCAAGACTTCGAGCAGGTCTGGCCGGCGATCGTGGCAACGATTCGCCAGGACGTCGGGCCCAGACGACACGCCCTCCTCAGGGAGGCATCGCCCGTTGCCGTCGAGAACGGGGTCGTTGTCTTCGAGGTCCCCGCACACATGCACTTCCATCTCGAGCAGTTGAAGTCGGATTCAGGTATTGCCGAGGCGATCGTTGCCACCGGCACCGAACAGATCGGCCAACCGGTGCGTGTCGAGTTCCGCTCGGCGGGGGCGCTCCCTCCCCCATCGTCACAGGACCCGGAGCACGCTCCGGACAAGGATGATCTCGTCAAAGTCGGCGACGACGATCACAACGACCCGGCCGAGACCGTCCTCGACATCCTCGGGGGAGAGATCGTCAGCGACGGCGAGGGGTCCGTCACATGAGGCTTCGACTCGGCATCGACCTCGACGGCGTCGTTGCCGACTTCAACTCCGGATGGATGCAGCGCTACAACGCCGAGTTCGGAACCCGACTGACACCGGACATGGTGACGTCATGGGACGCGATGCTCCCGCTCACGCACTTCGAGTCCATGAGCGAGTTCTGGCGGTGGGCGAGGAACGGGACAGGCCCGGGCCTGTTCCGTCATCTGCCGCTCTTTCCTGACGCCAAACCTGCGCTCGAACGTTTGAGTCGCAGCCACGACATCGTGATCATCACCACCAAGCCGAGATGGGCGAACGCGGAAACCTTCTGCTGGATCGGTGAGCACGCCATCCCAACCCGCGAGGTCCACATCATCGGCCAGAAGTGGCGAGTGGACTGTGACGTGTACCTCGACGACGGCCCGCACAACCTCGAGTCACTCATCGAGAAACACCCCGACCGTACCGTGTGCCGCTTCATCCGACCATGGAACGAACCCGTTCCCGGAGTGGCCGACATCGATAGCTGGGACACGTTCGAGGCCCTGATCGAGAATCCACGCTTCTGATCCGGTTCGGCATCGAGAACGCCAGCGGTTAACCTACCGCCAGATGGCAGGGGCACAGACCGTGCCCGTATCAGACATGGGAGCAACAATGAAGAGAGCCCGATTCATACTCCTGATTCTCGTCTTTGCGTTGATCGCAGCAGCCTGCGCGTCGACGGACGACTCAGGCGGCGAAGCAACGACAACGACGGCCGCCCCGACAACGACGGCCGCCCCAGCAACGACAACGACAACGGCTGCTCCAACGACGACGACGGAGCCACCACCCGAGATCGGCACCGCGGACAACCCGATTCAGGTGCTGTTCGTGCCTTCGGTGAGTGCTGAAGAGATCATCGCCGGCGGCGAGATCCTCAAGGGTGTCCTCGAAGAGGCAACCGGTCTCGTCTACGAGGTCACCGTTCCAACATCGTACGCAGCGACCATCTCCGAGATGTGCGCTTCAACCGACAACACGATCGGGTTTATCCCCGCAACTGCCTACGTGCTTGCGAACGATCTGTGCGGCGTCGACGTTGCAATGAAGTCGGAGCGGTACGGCTTCACCGAGTACTGGGCAGAGTTCATCGTGCCTCGCGACAGCGATGCTGAGACACTCGCAGACCTCGCAGGCCTCAAGTGGGCCTACCCGGATGCAGGTTCAACCTCCGGCTTCCTCGTCCCGAGCGGCATGTTCAAGCAGAACGGTATCGAGCCCGGCGAGTCCTTCGAAGCTGGCGGTCACTCTGCAACGGTCCGTGCGGTCTACAACGGTGAAGCCGACTTCGGCACCGTGTTCTTCAGCCCGGCGATCGATGCCGACAGGAACATCGTGTGGGACGGAACCTCTGCAGGTGCAGATGTGCCCGCCGACAAGGTCGATGCCTGCAGGATCGATGATGACGGACAGATCGATTGTGACGGAATCTTCCCGAGAGATGCACGAAGGAACATCCGCGAGGAAGCTCCCGACGTGATCCAGAAGGTCAAGATCATCGAGCTGTCCCAGCCGATCCCGAACGACACGGTCAGCTTCGGTCCGGACCTCCCCCAGGACATCCGTCAGAAGTTCGTCACGGCGCTCTCTAGCTTCGCTGCGAACGATCCCGAAGGGTTCGCAACAGCGTTCGACGCCTACTCCTGGAGTAGCGTGACCCTGACCGATGACTCCGAGTTCGACTTCATCAGGTCGCTCGTCCAGGATCTCGGTCTCACGGTCGCGGACCTCTAAGCGATACGAAAGCATGACCGAACGTAGGGCGAGGACGATAGTCCTCGCCCTACGTTCGGTCGAACCAACGGAGTCTCCAATCCATGCTCAAGGTTGAGAACCTGACCAAGGTCTACGAAGGTGGCACGCAGGCCCTCGACAACGTGTCCTTCGAGGTCGAAAAGGGTGAGTTCCTCGCCGTCATCGGGCTCAGCGGGTCGGGGAAGTCCACTCTGCTGCGGTGCATCAACCGCCTGATCGAACCCACGGAGGGAACGATCACCTGGGACGGCGTCGATGTCACGAATGCATCTCAGGAGGAGCTACGCCGGATCCGTCGACGCATCGGCATGGTATTCCAGCACTTCAACCTCGTGAACAGATCGAAAGTGATCACGAACGTCCTTGCGGGCCGTCTTGGCTACGTGAACCCGGCGCTGTCGGTCGTGAACCGCTTTCCAAGGGAAGACATGGAGAAGGCGTACGCACAACTGGCGCGCGTCGGACTCCAGGACAAGGCGAATGCCAGAGCCGATGAGTTGAGCGGCGGCCAGCAACAACGCGTCGGGGTGGCGCGGGCCATGATGCAGGACCCCGAGATCATGCTCGCCGATGAGCCCGTGGCAAGCCTCGACCCGGTTCTCGCCCACAGCATCATGCAGTACCTCGAACGGATCAATCAGGAAGACGGAGTCATGGTCCTGTGCTCGCTCCACTTCCTCGACCTGGTGCACCAGTACGCCGACCGCGTGATCGCCCTCAAGGACGGCAAGCTCGTGTTCGAGGGCACACCGACCGAGATCAACGACGAGAAGTTCAAGGAGATCTACGGTAAGGAGGCTGAGCGCGTTGGCTGACGAGATCTCCAACCCATCTGAGCCTCCATCCGATGATGCACCGTCGAACGGGAAGCATCGCCGTGGCTGGCGCCGCACACTGTTCATCATCATCCTCATCCTGGCTTCCTTCGTCGTGTACGCGTTCGCGTTTGCCAAGACCGACGTATCGCTCGAGGAGATCCAGTCCGAAACTCGGCAAGAGCAGCTCTTCCGCATCCTTCGCGCACTCGCTCGACCTGACCTGATCCGGTACGACAAAGAGGACCTCGTCGTCACCACCGACGTGTTCATCCCGTGCAACGGTACGACCCCGTCGCCTGCGACCCCCGACCAGTCCGGTGCAACGATCTCGGTGACGCCGTCCTGTGCATCCCCCGGTGAGATGATGACGGTGAACGGAACAGGGTTCGAGGCAGGCAAGAGCGTCACGATCGACTTCGTTCCAAAGTCGGACTTCGACATCGTCCTTCCGGAGGGGCGTGCCGACGTGCTCGACGACGGGACCTTCTCTCTCACGTTCGAAGCACCTCTTCGAGAGACAGAGGAACCCCAGCAGGTCAAGGCGACCACACAAACCAACGTCGGTAGTTGGACGAATAGGGTCATCGTGTGGACCGACACCAACGGCAACGGTGTGCAGGACCCTGCTTCGCTGCCCGAATCCGATGAACCTCTCTCGATGTTCGCACTCGCTCTCCCGGAGTTCAAGGTCAGAAGCCCGGGCGGTGTGACGCTCGTCGACAAGAACTACAACGTCCTCGATTTCATCAGCTGGGGCGGTTCCTTCGAAGCGACCACAGGTTCGGGAAACGGGCTCATCTCCAGAGACATCGACATCGATCCCTTCTCCGTAGACAACGGTGATTCGATTCAGATGACGGGCACTGGTTCCACCCCCGAAGACTTCGTGTGGTCAGGCCCGGTAGCCAGCACCTTCGGAGCACGCAACACAGGACAGGAGTTCGCCGACCCCGGTTCACGATCGGTGCTGTTCTTCAATGAGGTTGCTTTCGAATCGGACGAGAACCAGACGATCGAGATCGCCGGTGAACCCGGCGCAAGCACCGACGACATGTCCATGATCTTCTTCGACGCCACCGATGGAACCCAGTACAAGATCATCCGGCTTGCAGACAAGACGGATCTGTCCCCACGGCTCTCTGACAACGCGTTGAGCACATGGGACCGGATCATCGAGACCGTGATGCTCGCACTTCTGGCGACCACCGTCGGTACGATCCTCGCAGTCCCACTCAGCTTCCTCGCTGCAAAGAACCTGATGCGCGACGTGATGGTTCCCATCATCAACCTGTCGCTGTCGATCATCGCGCTCCCGATCGGATTCTCCATCGGTTTGCGGGCCTCGCGATGGGCGACAAGCCTCCGATCGTTCACCGATGCCAACATCGTCACCCTGGCACTGGCGCTCATGGTCCTCATCGCTCTCGTGTGGGCGATTCTGCGGTGGACCTTCCCAGCTGAGGACGTCGAGAAGCCTGGACTCGGACTCCGCTCACTTCGGTCGGGAGCCCTGATCCTCACCGCGTTCATAGTGTTGATCACCTCGTACGTGGTGGCGAATCTGCTGATCCTCATCGGCGAACTCATCGAAGATCTCGCACCGTTCATCGGCTTCATGGGGAACTTCGTGATCAAACTCGGCGAGATCACCGAGATAGGTATCCCGGTATTCTCCTCCCTCATTGGAGCGTTCGCTCTCGCTCTCGCAGCGAGCAAGTTCGGCTACTTCCTTTTCACCCGATTCAGTCACCGAACGCTGAATGTGACCACGTTGATCGCTTCAGGTGTCGCCGGAGCAGTCGTGGGAATCGGCGTCGGTTCGATCATCGACTGGTTCTACCAGGTCGACAATCCAACGGTGACCCTCTATGTACCGGCCGCCATCGGTGCAGTGTTCGGGATGATTCTGTCCGTCAAGGCGCTGCGCAAGGGCGAGTCTCAGAACATCGGATTGACGATCTACTACATGGCGCGGACCGTGTTCAACGGTCTCCGCTCGATCGAACCCCTCGTGATGGTGATCATCTTCGTCGTATGGGTTGGTATCGGTCCGTTCGCGGGTGCTCTCGCCCTTGCGCTCCATACGACTGCTGCGCTCGCCAAGCTCTACTCCGAGCAAGTCGAGAGCATCAACACAGGGCCACTCGAGGCCGTCAGAGCCACCGGCGCGACCCGTCTCCAGACGGTGATCTACGCCGTCGTTCCTCAGATCATCCCCCCGTATATCTCGTTCACGATGTACCGGTGGGATATCAACGTGCGCATGTCGACGATCATCGGCTTCGCGGGCGGTGGTGGTATCGGGTTCCTGCTCCAGCAGAACATCAACCTGCTCCAGTACCGGGCAGCCGCCGCACAGATGCTCGCCATCGCGATCGTTGTCGCCTCGATGGACTACATCAGCTCGCGTCTGCGTGAGCGGATTGTATGACCGAGCCCACATTTCGCCTTCGCACCAGAGAACGGGCGGAGGCGATCGAGGCTGAGACCCTCGCTCCCGCAGCGGTCCTCTCGTCGCGATCGCTAGGTCGTGTGCACCCCGAGGACGCCGATCCCTGGCGGACGGTGTTCGAGCGGGACAGGGATCGCATCCTTCATGCCAAGGCATTTCGTCGCCTGAAGCACAAGACCCAGGTGTTCATGAACCCCGAGGGGGATCACTTCGTCACGAGGATGACACACACCCTCGCGGTGACCCAGATCGGCGGAGCGATCGCGCGGGCACTCTCACTTAACGACGACCTCACCGAGGCGGTCTGTCTCGGCCACGACGTCGGCCACTCCCCTTTCGGCCATACGGGTGAGGATGCCCTCTCAGAGTTCGTCGAAGGCGAGTGGCGCCACTCGGACCAATCGGTGCGAATCTTCGAGGTGCTCGAACCGCTCAACCTCACATGGGAGGTGCTCGACGGCATCCGCGCCCATCCGTGGAAGGTCGAAACGACGGCATCGAGCCACGAGGGAAACATCGTGCGGTTCTCAGACCGTATCGCGTACCTGGCACACGACGCGCTCGATGCGTTGCGTGCCGGGGTTCTCGACGCCACGTCCTTTCCCGACGATGTCCTCACGACCTTCGGCGAGCCGGGTCGGGACTGGGTCCGCGTCATGGTCCAGTCGGTCATCGACGAGTCGTATCGAACGAACACGATCGCCATGGAGCCCCACATCCTCGAGCCGATGCACACGCTGCGTGATTTCATGTTCGAACATGTCTACCTTCGCCCCGAAGCCGAGCATCAGCGCCGCCGCGCCCGCCAGATCGTCCGCGAGCTCGTCGAGTACTACCTCGAGCACACCGACGAGGTTCCCGCGTCCTACCGCCACACGGAGTCCGACGATCTCACCCAGGTTCTCGATTACGTCGCAGGAATGACCGATCGCTACGCGATCAGGACCCACGACACACTCTTCCGTCCGAGGCTCTTCGAGTAAGCCCACCCTGCCTCCGTCCCCCCTTCAGGGGGGACAAGCGAGTCCTCGAGCAAGGGGGGACCGCGAGCCCGCGAGCCCGGTACGGCAAAGACCAGGGACAGGCAAGTCCTCGAGCGAGGGGGGACCGCGAGCCCGTCCCATGCCTCCGTCCCCCCTTCAGGGGGGACAAGCGAGTCTGCGAGCGAGGGGGGACCGCGAGCCCGGTACGCGGGGGCTCGCGCTGGTTGGCTCCACTTCGTGTTCGCAGGCTCACACTCCCCCCTGCATCGCTCCTACGTCGCTCTGCCGTCCCCCCTGAAGGGAGGACCGAAGAAGGGGCAGGCTCACACT
>VAPK010454563.1_pt1 | contig 14436 bp, 12 predicted proteins | sample 3395031 | NCBI WGS metagenome assembly VAPK01 (sample SAMN08290443, study PRJNA428436) | hydrothermal vent metagenome | isolation source: Deep-sea hydrothermal vent chimney 1 | place: Pacific Ocean: Juan De Fuca Ridge | reverse complement strand
TCCTGCTATGACATGAAAATTAAGTTTTTGTCGGATAACATTAAGATCTAAAGCAGGCAGAGGTTTGGTAATTACGAAAGTTGCATTTTCAATTTTTTGTTCAAGAACCTCCTGTTGTTTTTTAGCCGAGATTACCATTTGTTTGTTCTGGTAATTCTTATAAAATTTATTTCCAAAACCAACAACAGAAATTCCTAAAACGAAAATTGCTGCATATTTTAAATAGCTAGGAGCATTTCTTCGTTCGTGACTAATAATTAAAGGAGCTTTTTCTTCTAATTTAACAACTTGCTCTTTATATGTTTCTCTTTTAATTTCCTGGCATAGTACATTACCCAAGCCAAAAGACTCGGTCAAATAATTAACTTTGTATTGAGGTTCGAAAAGCAATTTGTTATTAATAAGTGTAAAAGAACCGATCATATCTAAAATCAATTCCTGAACTTTTAATTTTTTATTCCAAGATTCAATTTCGAATTGAATATAGTTTAAAGCACAATTGTATGAAATTTTGTCAATTGAAGCAATGTAATTAGCCAGTAAACCATCATTGTTTACAAGATGACTATTAAATGTAATTTGTTTATATGGAGGCAGTAATGTATTGTTCTTAAAATTTATTTTAGCCGATTTATTATTGGTAACAAAACCACCAAAACCAGGAACGATAACACATTCATAACGGTATAATAAATCACTAATATAATTGGCTAGTTTCAATAGAAACGGGGTTTTAAACTTAATTACAAATCTAAAGAAAATCAAAAAATAAATGCATTTAGACCCATAATTTTTATTAACAAATGTTTTGTATATTGAAATTCACTGAATTACGATGGAAAACAGAGACATTTTATATTTTTTAGCTTTGCAAAAAGCAGATGGCATAGGTGATATTATCGCAAAAAAATTAATAGCTCATTGCGGAACTGCACAAGGAATATTTGAAGAAAAGGCAAAAAATTTGGAGAAGATATCTGGTATTGGATCTTATACTATCAAAGGGCTTAATGATTCTTCCCTCTTTCATAAAGCAGAAGCCGAATTAGACTTTGTTAACAATAAAGGCATTCATATTTCAACTTTTTTGGATAAAGAATATCCCGAAAAACTGAAACACTGTGTCGATGGCCCCATCGTTTTATTCCGTAAAGGAAAAATTGATTTACAAAATAGAAGAATAATTAGTATTGTTGGTACCAGGCTAATTACTACTTATGGAAAATCATTTTTAAAAGAATTTATTGTCGATATTAAAAAATACAACCCTATTATAATTAGCGGTTTGGCATATGGGGTTGATATCTTTACACATCAATTAGCAATGGAAAACAATTTGCAAACAATAGGTGTAATGGCACATGGGTTGGATGAAATTTATCCGAAGGCACATAAGATCCAGGCTAAAACCATGCAAGAGAATGGAGGCTTAATTACAGAGTTTTGGTCTAAAACGAATCCAGATAGAGAGAATTTTGTCAAAAGAAATAGAATTGTTGCAGGGATTTCTGAAGCTACTATTGTGATTGAATCTGCCTTTAAAGGAGGGTCATTAATAACAGCAGATATTGCTAATTCGTACAATAGAGATGTGTTTGCAGTTCCCGGAAGATCTTCTGATATGTACAGTCATGGATGTAATCAATTAATTAAAAGCAATAAGGCTGCAATGATTACTTCTACCAAAGATTTAGAATATATTTTAAATTGGAATTCCGAAAAATTACCGGCAAAAAGCATACAAAAGAAACTGTTTGTAGAACTAGATAACCAAGAAGAGAATATTTATAATTATTTACTCAAAGAAGGTAAACAGAATTTAGATATTATCGCCTTGAATTGTAATTTTCCCATTCATAAAACAGCTACTATTCTATTGAATTTAGAATTAAAAGGAGTGACAAAACCATTGCCAGGTAAAATATTTGAAGCAATCTAAAAATCTAATCCCATTTTCTCGAAATACATTACAATACTCTCTTTCATTAAAACAGATTGCTCACCAGGTTTTAAATGAGGTAATTCATCTAATATTTTATAATGCGGCCAGCCTTCATCATCAAAAAAATCAAATTCATAATAACCAAAAGGCTCCAATAGTTTACAAATTGCAATATGCATAATATTGACCTTGTCGTCTTTACCAAATTTGTCATAACCTTTACCAAGTTCTTGAATGCCAATTAAATAAATAATTGAATCTAGATCCATTATTTCACCTCCACCAAATTTATCAGATAACTTTCCCCTTATATCTTCCCATTGTAGTTTTAGCTCTTTATCTCTTGACATTCTATTTGGATTTTGTATTACAAAAATAGCACTTTTAAGAGAGTTCATAAGCATTTTTTTTCTTTAGGGTTTAAATGCTACATTTGTTAAATGAAGAAAGTAGTTACATCCTTTATCGTTTTATTTATAACTTCTTTTTGCTTTTGTCAAGATAAGGTAGACGTTGAAAATCCGATATTGAGTTATTATTCTGTAAAAAAGAATGAACTCTCCAAACCCTCAAAGTTGGGTATAGGAGAATATACTCAAGTTTATACGCAATTTATAATTGATGATAAAAAAGAAATAAAAATAATAAGTGTAAGAGGGCCTGATTTATTTTTAGAAAAAAGGGCCACACAAATAATTAATGAACTTCCTCAAGTAAACCCTCGTTTTATAAGTTCTCAAAAAAAGAACTCTAAACATGTAATGCAAATAAATTTTAAAGTTGTTAAATAATTTTAAATTATTTCGCTTAGGATATTTTATTAATATCTAAAATTATAGAATATCTAATCTTAGATATTATTCCTTATTTTTGCATCTGAAAAACCAACATCTATGTACACAAAGATTAAAGATCATTTACAGAAAGAATTGAATTCGATTAAAGAAGCGGGTTTATATAAATCAGAGAGAATTATTACCAGTTCACAGGATGCTGTGATTAAAATTTCTACTGGTGAAGAGGTTATTAATTTATGTGCGAATAACTATTTGGGTTTATCTAATCATCCCGATGTTATTGAGGCAGCTAAAGATGCGATGGATTCACATGGTTTTGGAATGTCATCGGTTAGATTTATATGTGGAACTCAGGATATTCACAAAAAACTAGAACAGAAAATAGCAGATTTTTATCAAACGGAAGACACAATTCTTTATGCTGCGGCCTTTGATGCCAATGGTGGAGTTTTCGAACCGTTGTTGGGTAAAGAAGATGCGATTATTTCGGATTCGTTAAATCATGCATCGATCATTGATGGAGTAAGATTGTGTAAAGCAGCAAGATATCGATATGCAAATAATAACATGTCTGATTTAGAGGATCAGCTAATAGAAGTAAATAAACAAAAACACAGATTTAAAATAATTGTTACCGATGGTGTTTTTTCTATGGATGGTATAGTGGCGCAATTAGATAAAATATGTGATCTGGCGGAAAAATACGACTCTTTGGTTATGGTTGACGAATGCCATGCGGCCGGGTTTATTGGAAAAAAAGGAAGAGGAACTGTCGAATTAAAAAATGTGATGGGTCGTGTTGATATTGTAACAGGCACCTTAGGAAAAGCGCTTGGAGGAGCAATGGGTGGATATACAACCGGTAAAACAGAAATAATAGAAATTTTACGACAACGATCAAGACCGTATCTATTTTCAAATTCACTTGCTCCCGCAATTGTTGGGGCATCTTTAAAAGTTTTTGAAATGATAGATGAAGACACATCATTACGTGATAAATTAGAGGAAAACACCAATTATTTTAGAACAAAAATGGAAAATGCCGGCTTTGATCTGGTTGGTGCAGATGCTGCTATAGTACCAGTAATGTTGTATGACGCAAAACTTTCTCAGCAAATGGCCAATGACCTTTTGAAGGAAGGAATTTATGTAATTGGTTTTTTCTTTCCGGTAGTTCCAAAAGAGAAGGCAAGAATAAGAGTACAATTAAGTGCTGCACATAACAAAGAACATTTAGATAAAGCAGTTGAAGCTTTCATTAAAGTAGGAAAAAAATTAAAAGTAATATGAAAAACCACCTCCCCTTTCAGGGACTCCTCCTTGAAAAGAAGGAGAAATAATTAATCTGATTTCCCTTCTTCAAGGGGAGACGCTAAGATGAAAACTGAGCGGGGTGGTTGAAATTAAATAATATGAAAAACATAAGAATTACTAAACATTTCGACTTTGAATCGGCGCATGCCTTGTACGGATATGACGGCAAATGTAAAAACATACACGGGCATAGCTACCATTTGCATGTGACAGTAATTGGTGAACCGATAGATGATTTGAGTAATCCAAAAAATGGAATGGTTATGGACTTTGGGGACTTAAAAAAAATAGTTAAAAAAGAAATAGTAGATGTATTTGATCATGCTGTAGTATTAAATAAAAATTCTCCCCATTTAGAATTGGCTAAATCAATTGAAGACCATTCGCACAAGATTGTTTTGGTCTCTTATCAACCAACAAGCGAAAGAATGTTGTTTGATTTTGCTGAAAAAATTAAAGCCTTACTACCTGAAAAAGTTTACTTACATTCGTTAAAACTATTTGAAACAGCGAATTCTTATGCAGAATGGTTTGCGAGTGATCAAGAATAAAATAATTTAAAAATTGTCATTTCAAGATATCATCCCCACAAATGTGGGAAACTTGTGAAACCAAGGAAAACATTTCAATGGATAAAAACAAAAAAATATACTTTGCTTCCGACCAGCATTTTGGTATTCCGAACCTTCAAAAAAGCCGTGAACGAGAAAAAATATTCATAGAATGGCTAAATGAAGTGAAACAAGATGCAGACACGATTTTCTTGTTAGGAGATTTGTTTGATTTTTGGTTTGAGTATAAAAAAGTGGTTCCAAAAGGTTTTGTTAGAATACTCGGAAAACTAGCCGAACTTCGGGATAATGGAATTAATATATACTTTTTCGTAGGAAACCACGATCTTTGGATGGAGAAATACTTAGAAACAGAATTAGATATTCCCGTTTTTTATCACCCTAAAGAATATACTTTTAATAATAAAATCTTTTTAATTGGTCATGGTGATGGGTTGGGCCCTGGTGATAAAGGATATAAAAGAATGAAGAAAGTATTTACCAATCCCTTTTCAAAATGGCTGTTTAGATGGTTACATCCAGATATTGGCGTTCGTCTGGGTCAATATTTGTCTACAAAAAACAAATTGATCTCTGGAGATGAAGATGTTAAATTTTTAGGAGAAGAAAATGAATGGTTGGTTCAATATGCCAAAAAGAAATTGGAAAAAAGACATTATGATTATTTTTTATTTGGACACCGTCACTTACCAATGGAAATTAAGTTAAGCGAAAATAGCAAATACATAAATACCGGAGATTGGATTACTCATTATACTTATGCCGTGTATGATGGGAATCAATTGGAATTGAAAAAATTTAATAAATAGCGAAACCTCACATTAAATGGCTAAAGTCAAAACTACATTTTTTTGTCAGAATTGTGGAGCCCAGTTTCCAAAATGGGTTGGTAAATGCACATCCTGTAATGAATGGAATACCATTGTTGAAGAAATTATTCAAAAAGACAGCTCGAATGAAATAAACTGGAAACAGTCAAATAATTCTGTTAAAAAAGCGAATAAAGCTCTTAAAATTAGTGATATATCTATAACTTCTGAAAATAGAATTGGAACTAATAATGAAGAATTAAATAGAGTTTTAGGAGGTGGATTGGTTAATGGTTCTGTAGTATTGTTAGGAGGGGAACCAGGAATTGGGAAATCGACTCTATTGTTACAAATTGCATTATTAATGAGTAACAAGGTTTTATATGTTTCGGGAGAAGAAAGCCAATCACAAATTAAATTAAGAGCAGAGCGCTTAGCAGGGAAAAATGAAAATTGCCTGATTTTAACAGAAACTAAAACGCAAAATATTTTTAAATCTATTGAAGAAATTACTCCAGAAGTGGTTGTGATAGATTCTATACAAACCTTGCATACAGATTATATAGAAGCATCGCCCGGAAGTATTTCTCAAATTAGAGAAACCGCTTCTGAATTGATAAAATTTGCCAAAGAAACGAGTACACCAGTAATTTTAATTGGTCATATTACCAAAGAGGGAGCAATAGCTGGACCAAAAATATTAGAGCATATGGTAGATGTAGTTTTGCAATTTGAGGGAGATAGAAATCATACTTACAGAATTCTGCGTGCACAGAAAAATCGCTTTGGATCAACGGCAGAATTAGGAATTTATGAAATGTTAAATACCGGGTTACGGGAGGTAAGTAATCCTTCGGAAATATTGATCTCCGAAAAGGATGATGATCTTACCGGAACAGCCATATCTGCAACCTTAGAAGGGATGAGACCATTGATGATAGAAGTGCAAGCTTTGGTGAGTACAGCTGTTTATGGCACCCCACAACGTTCGGCAACGGGATATAATATAAAACGATTAAATATGTTGTTGGCAGTTTTAGAAAAACGAGCCGGATTTAGACTCGGCGCCAAGGATGTGTTTTTAAATATTGCCGGAGGATTAAAAGTAGAAGATCCGGCAATTGACCTGGCAGTTGTTTGTGCAATATTGTCTTCTAATGAAGATACTTCTATAGATCAGAATGTTTGTTTCACGGCGGAAGTTGGTTTGTCTGGAGAAATTAGAGCAGTAAACAAAATAGATCAGCGGATTATCGAAGCAGAGAAATTAGGATTTAAAAAAATAATTCTTTCTAAGTTCAATAAGATCAGTAAAAAAGAATATCAAATTGAAATAATAAAAGTTTCAAAAATTGAAGAGGTATATCGTGTTTTATTCTAAAAGAAAAATGTTACCATATCCATCACTCTTCTTCTTTTCTTTCTATTCCCCACCCTTCATAAATACCATTTAAGGAATATGCCAGCTCCTGAAGCTGCTTTGACAAAATTGAAATATATGTGGGATAGATAAAATCTTGTCTTGAAAATTGAAGCTCGTAAGGATATCTCTTTTCTTTTTTATAATTTATAGAATCAATTGAAAATTCCAATTTTTTAAGCTTAGCTTTATATTTCTCTCTTTTTTTAATGTTATTGAAATACACCCAGTGGTTCACTTTTCTCTTTCCGCTAAGGTCGTCACCTTCTGCAACCATTTCCAACAAAAAACGTTGGTCGGCGAAAAACTCATCAGAAACATCATTAGGATAAAGGTTATCTATATAGTATTGCCATTTTGCATCTCTATTTATGATAACATAATTTGTGGATGAGTTAAATCTGTCATCAAATACTTTATTCAAATTTTCACGAAGACCAATAGTATCTTTAACATAATATATATCAAATCCAACACATTGATAAGTTACTATACCTACTAATTTATTTTTGGTTAACTTATTAATTGCTAAGGCCGTAGAATCGGAAAAAGCATAAAGTTCTTCCAAGCCCTTTCCCTTTGGGAAACCGTTATTCATACAATCTCTATAATGCGTTGCTAAAATCAAGAGATTTTTATAATTGGGTTTATAGTCTATAAAATCTAAATCAACAGAAACAGACATGATTCCTTTATTCTTTTTAACAACATAGTCAACCCAATCTGTTTGGGCATATGAGTTTTTGCCAATAAAAACAAGAATAAAAAGAATGATATATTTATAAGATAAATTCTTAAAATAATGCATAAAACACGGTGAAATTAATTCATTTAATTTTCTATAAAGTTATTAATTTTTAAGGAGAAGAATAGGACTTAATGTTGATTAAAATATTCGACACCCAATTATTATGGACAAATTACTATAGTTAGAAGTATGATTGCTCAAAGTAAATATGTCTCCTCTGTTCAAATCGTATTTAATTTCCAAACTGTATTTTTTCATCATAGTATAACCTAAACCTAAAGAGATAAAAAAATCATTTGACAACGTAAGGTCATTATGCACTTCGAAATCAACAATAGAATTCTGGTCGAATAAAAACACAAATGAACCATTTATAAAAATATTAGGATCGTTATTTAAAAAGAAATAATATCTAAGACCAATAGGTAATTCTAATGATTTGTAGTCGATTTTGACTTTTTGAGGAAAAGATTCCATGGTTATCAATAAAATAACCTTTTTCAAATGTAATTTGCGAAAAACAATTCAAACCAATTATTAGAAAAAGGATTGTGATAAATAACTTTTTCATAGAAATTTTTTGCTGAAAATAAATAATTATAAGCAAAGCATTCTCAAGTAATCATTCTTTTTTTATAACATAAACATAAACAGGAAAATGGTCACTATAGCCACCAGAATAAGTATTGTATGCGAAACTTCGAAAAGGATATCCTTTGAATCTGCCTTGTTGCGTAATTAAAAATTGAGGATTAAAAATTCCGGCTTTGTAAAATTTAAAAGTGCTATAATTTTCCCCTGAACTTATAAAAGCATTAGTCATTAAAATTTGATCGAAAAGATTTAATCCGTCTCTATATCCCAAAGTATTTAAGCCTTTATCGAACATTTTTTCCATGGGGTTATACAGAGATTCTTTTTCTAAATTTTGATAATTTCCTGTACTTATCAATCCCTTTTTTAGACTTTTATCAATAGGATCGTCATTAAAATCACCCATTATAAAAATTTTAGCATCTTTGCTATCAAGCCTTATTTTATCAATTATCTGTTGCGCAACATAAGCTGCTTTTGCTCTTCTTGGATTGCTTTTGCTTTTTCCTCCTCGTCTTGATGGCCAGTGATTTACAATTAAATAGATCATTTCCCCATCTAATAGACCACTAACCAAAAGAATGTCACGGGTGTAAATTCGTTTTCCGGAATCTTCCCAAAGTTTGACTTCAAAATTTTCTTGATTTAGTGGTGTAAAATATTTTTCCTGATATAATAGAGCAACATCAATTCCTCTGATATCAGGAGAATCGAAATGAATTATTTGATAGTTCTTATTTTTTAGTTCTTTAGATCTAATTAAATCTTCCAAAACGGCTCTATTTTCAATTTCTGCTAATCCAATAATTGCCGGACTTGTATTTGCTTTATCTGCACCAATTTTAGATATAACCCGACCAATTTTATCTATTCTATCCCAATAGATGGTGTGACCATAATTATTTTTTCCATTTTTGGTATAATCATCATCAAATGTATCTGGATTATTAATTGTATCAAAAAGATTTTCGACATTGTAAAAAGCAATTGTTCTTATTTTATATTGAGTATTTTGACAATATGTGATTTGAACTATGAAAATCAATATAAATAAGTAAGATACAAAAGGTTTCATAGTATAATTAATAATGATGTTGTAGTATTAATGTAGTTTAAATTTTAAGGTTAACAATTATTTTAAAAAAATTGATTGCGTACTTTTTTTATGATCTAAAGGTTTACATATCTTCTGGATCGGGAAAATTGTAGACTGTAATTAATGCTAATACCTCTTCTCTTTTATTTTCCTGCTTTGTAATTAATTCTTGAAAATATTTGTTACCTCTAAGAGATTCTAACCTGTGATCTTTTGAAATATCAAATAAATAGCCTCTTTCAATGGCAGTATCCAGCCATACGATACTTTGTGAAATGCTATCTTTGTATAAAAAATCAAGAGATTTTGTGTATGCATAATCATTGACAAGAACATCCTTGCCAAAATCCGTTAACATTTTTTCACTTAATGTTACTGCTTTATCTTTTAAGCCAAGTTTCCAATAACTATAGGGAACACATGAATATATATAATTTGAATCTTCATTATTTTCAAAGTGCTCAATTATTTTTTCATTATTATTTTTAAAACAGTAATTAACATAGTTTTTATAATGAACTTGGAAAGTACGAGGGTTGTTATCCATCATGACTTTGATGCTATTGTTGAAACCAATAGAATCGTGTGCACGTCTAAAGATATTTGAAAGACGACTTGAAAAAGTCGGAGGTAGAAGATAAAGCTGATCTAATGTTTTTATTTTTTTGGCATATAATAATGCTTTATTAAGGGCTCCAGCATTATAATAAAGCCATGATAAATGATAAATTTTGTGATTTTCAGGGGATAGCTTTAAATAATCATGTAAGTATTGTAATGATTTTGTCCATTTACCCAAATTGTACAGTTTGTTGATAAGGTTGAAATAGGCATTACTATTATTGGGATTGATTCTTATTGCCTTTTCATTATACTCTATAAACAATTCATTATTTCCAACTGAAGTCTGTACTTTTGCTAAAGCATTATAACACCACCAACAATTATTGTCTAAAACCAAACCTTTGTTTGCATAATATAAGGCAGAATCTAACCAATTTTCGGGAGCATCAAAGTTAATATTCTTCAATGTATATGCATTGGCCAACAGACCGTATGCATCGGCATAATTAGAATCAATTAGGATGGATTGTCTAGAGATTAATATGGTTAATTCGTTATTGGCTGTATTAACTTGATAGTAATTAGAAAGTGCTTTTTGGTATAATTCATAAGCATGAATATTTTTAGTATTGGCTTCAGTAATTTCATTTAATTTTTCAGGAGAGATCTTGATTTCTAATGCCTTCACTATTTTCTCAGCAATTTCCCTTTGTATATCAAAAATACCTTTAATTGTATACTCTGAACTAAAATTATTAGTCCAAATATGACTATTATTCCTGACATTTACTAGTTGGACTGTTATCATCACCTGATCTTCTGACTTACGTACGCTTCCCTCCAGTAAATAATTTACTTTTAATTCTCTTCCTATTTTGGAAGCAGGTTTTGTAGTATTTCTATACTGTTCAACTGAAGTTCTTGAAATTACTCTTATCTTGGGCATCTGCTGCAGATTACTAAATACCTCTTCTACCACACCATCTACAAAATATTGATTTTCTTTTTCATTGTTAATATTTTTAAAAGGAAGTACGGCAATGGAAGGAAATTCATTCAATTGTTTTTTAAAATTGGATTTATCTAATAGTAAATAAGAAATAACAACAACTGCCAAGGTCAAAATACTTAGAAGTAAATTTCTTTGCATTTTTGTACGAATAAGTTTAACAGATTTTAGATCAATTTTACTTTCTACAAAAGATGCTTTATTTTTTGTTTTACATTCACCGGGAGTATAGCCAAAATAATCATGAAAACATTTACAAAAATATGAGGGGCTGCTAAAGCCAACCTTGTATGCAATTTCAGATGCAGTATAGTCATGATTTTTAATTAATCGCAAAGCCTCATCAAGACGATTTTCTCTTATTAAAATATTTACAGGTTTTCCAGTTAGGGATTTTATTCTTCTTAATAATTGAGAATTACTTATTCCTATCTCAGAGGCCAATTTGGTAACTCCAAAATTTTCATCATCTAAATGTTTTTGTATGATGATTTTGATTCTATCTAAAAAATCTCCATTCATCTTAATAAGAGTAAAGAGTCAATACGGTATAACTCTTAAAGTTACGAAATTTTATTCAGTTAATAACAATATCTTATTAGAAGGAAATCCACATTTTTATAATTAAAAAAGACAACTTGTCAAGTTGTCTTTTTACAGTAATTAAAGAAAAATATTTAAGACTGATTAATTATTTTAATTGGTAATAAATAAAACACGCCTTGTTTATTTCCATTGAAATTAACTTTTTTATAATTCAATTTGCTTCCAATATGTTTTTCAGCATTTGGAATTGGCGAATTTACTGAAATAACAACTACTTCATTATGGTTGTTAATTGTAAACAATACTTCAGCTGTACAATAATCATTGCTTAGATTCATGTAATTACACTCAACATCAATTAATTGTAATATTTCGGCTCTTAATTTAGCGCTGGGTTTTACAGGGTCATTAACCGCTGCTGATAGATTCATTGCAAAAAAGGCAACTAGAACAATAAACAAATTTATTTTTTTCATGATAAACAGAATTTAGATTAGACATAATGTTAATTTTCAAACTAACTTTTTTCATATTAAAGATACTTGTATTGTTTTATTAACGATATAATATTTTAATCAAAAAAAGATAATTATAATTCATTTTATTACAATTAAACTTAATTCATATCAATAATTGTTAGGTTCGGGTTTTTATTGCTCGGATAAAATAACAAAAAAACCTTAGTGTCTTTAAAAATGAATTTTTACGAAAAGATAAATGCTATATCATTTTGGGAAATTTCAAAAGCAATCGTTCTTATTAAATAATGGGTATTTTGACAATGAGGGGCTTGTATAATGAACAACAAATAAAATAAGAACGATATATGCTTAAAACTCAATTCAATTAAATTGATTAGGTTCTTATTAGTGACAAAAAATTTAAAAGGTTAACATGGAGATAGATATTCTTTTTCAATGTTAACCTTTCTCTTTTCAAATCATCAAAATACCAATAAGTAACTTTATCACTTTCAGCATTTTATGAAATCTATCATCTTATATATTACACTTAGCATTTTTTTAATTACGAATTTAAAAGCACAAAATTTGGGGACTATAAGAGGTAAAATAATTGATGATTATTCAAAAACAAATTTAGAAAATGTACAGATTTCCATTCAAAAATCTTCTATAGAAACTCGATCAAATAAAGATGGAACTTTTACAATAAATAATGCTCCTTTAGGGAAAAGAATCTTTCAATTATCTTTTCCTGGTTTTTATAAAATGAGCATTCCGGTTGAAATTACAGGAGACAGATCAATTGACCTTGGAATCATCCGTTTAACGGAAAAAACAGAGAGAGAAAAAGATAATAGTTTTATTAGTTTATCGGATGTTGATCTAGATGAGAATGAAAAGGGTGAATCGAATACCATAACAGGTGTATTGGTTGCTTCAAAAGATGTTTTTTCAAAAACGATTGCTTATGAATTTAGCACTACTTTTTTTAAACCTCGAAATTTGGGATCTGAGCACATTAGTATATTACTCAATGGTGTAAAAATGAATAAAATGTTTAATGGAAGACCTCAGTGGAGTAATTGGGGAGGAATGAATGATGTATTAAGAAACCAAACGCCATCACTTAATATGTCTTTAGCCAATAATTCATTCGATAATATTGGGGGGACAACAGATATATCAACCTTGAGTTCAAAGAATAGAAAAGGAATTAAAATTTCATATGCTTCTTCGAATAGAAGTTATCAAGGAAGAGTAATGGCCACTTTTAATTCTGGTTTTACGGAAAAAGGATGGGCATATTCTGTTTCTTCTTCTTTTAGATATGCCGCCGAAGGTTTTAGAAAAGGCACTTTGTATAATTCTAAATCATTTTTTATTTCTATTGATAAGAAAATAAAAGAGAATCAGCTTTTAAATTTAACAGCCATCTACGCTTCCAATATTCGAGGTAAATCCTCGCCAATTACACAGGAAGTTTTTGAATTAAAGAATATAAAGTACAATGCCTATTGGGGAGATCAACAAGGAGAAATAAGAAATTCAAGAATCAAGAAACTTGTAGAACCAATAATTCAACTCAATTATAATTATAAAATAAATGAAACCACTAATTTACAAAGTAGTGTTACTTATCAATTTGGTTCAATTGGGAGTAGTCGAATCGATTATGGAGGTACGGGAATTGTTATTAACGATAGTAATAATCAAAGTATCATTGGTGGAGGCTCTAATCCAGACCCTACATATTATCAAAAACTGCCAAGTTATTTTTTAAGAAATTCTAATAATCCAGACTATGCGAATGCCTTTTTAGCAGAACAAGAATTTTTAAAGAACGGCCAGGTCAAATGGGAAGAACTTTATGAAGCCAATGGAAACAATGTAATAAATAATGGTAGTTCTATTTATGCCTTGTATGAAGACAGAAATGATGACAAACAAATTTCCATAAACACCAATTTTTCTAAAAGAATAAATAATAAAATTAATATTTATTCCGGAGTTGGATTTAGAAAATTAAAATCGGAGAACTTCGCAAATATGCTCGATCTATTAGGAGGAAACGGCTATTTAGATGTTGATGTATATGCCAATAGCAATACAGAAGCACAAAGTGATCTACAAAACAAGAACAGAATTATCATTGATAATGAGAGATTTAAATATAATTTTCTACTTCATGCTTCAGAGTTAAATACGTTTTTACAAAGTAGTTATAGTACTAAGAAAATGGATTTTTTTATAGCTTTGAACCTGGGTCAAGTTAAATACCAAAGAGAAGGATTGTTTGAAAATGGTGTTTTCCCGGGAAAAGCTTCTTTAGGTACTAGTGAAGAAATAAGTCTGATAAATTATGGTATCAAGGGTGGATTTACTTATAAATATTCTGGCAGACATATATTTGAAATTCACGCCGCTTATTTAACCAAAGCCCCAACATTGCAAAATTCTTTTTCTAATCCTCGAGAGAATAATGATATTGTAATTGACTTGAGTAATGAGAAAATCACCTCTTTTGATCTAAGCTATTTTTGGCGTCACCCAAAAGTAAATGC
>VAPK010440259.1_pt1 | contig 14442 bp, 11 predicted proteins | sample 3395031 | NCBI WGS metagenome assembly VAPK01 (sample SAMN08290443, study PRJNA428436) | hydrothermal vent metagenome | isolation source: Deep-sea hydrothermal vent chimney 1 | place: Pacific Ocean: Juan De Fuca Ridge | reverse complement strand
TTAAACGGGAATATGGAGGGTGCCGCTGAGATATTCCACGGCCCGGCCGCTGATCAGCACCCGCCCACCCCGGTTTTCACAAAACAGTTCACCGCCGCGTTCAGATATCTGTTGGGCATGGAGTGTATCTTTGCCGAGGCGCTTGGCCCAGTAGGGAATCAGGGTACAGTGGGACGAGCCGGTGACCGGGTCCTCTGGAACACCAGCACCGGGGGCAAAGAAGCGGGAAACAAAGTCAACCTCGGCATCCGGGGCGGTGACGATCACGCCCAGACAGTCGAGGGCGGCCAGAAGGGCAAAATCAGGCCGTAGTTCGGCCACGGTTTTTCGGTCCGGAAAAATGGCCAGCAGATCACGGGCGGAATAGACCGCCTCAGGTTCGGCACCGAGGGCTGTGGCAAGTTCAGCCGCCAGCGGACAGGGGGCTCCGGGCCGGGCCGGGAAATCAAGGGTAAGGAGATCTTCCCGCCGTTTGACCGTGAGCAGACCGCTTCCGGACTGAAAAGAAAGGGTGTCTTCGGCACCGATGTCGGTATGTTCGTGCAGAACAAAGGCAGCGGCCAAGGTGGCATGCCCGCAAAGATCGACTTCCGATTCCGGGGTGAACCAGCGCAGCTCAAAGCTGCAATCGCTGCCAACTAGAAAAGCGGTTTCCGACAGCCGGTTTTCGGAGGCTATCGCCTGGAGAACATCGTCAGCCAGCCATTCGGAAAGCAGACAGACCCCGGCAGGGTTTCCGGTAAAGACCCTGCCGGTAAAGGCATCGACATGGAAATAGGGGATGTCCACCCTTAGACGGAAACGACGGAGTTTTCCTCACCGTATTCGTTGGCTGCATAGCTGTCGGCATCCGGATCGTTGACCCAGACATTGCCGTCAAGGACATAGCGGAAGCGATAGGAATAGCCGCTTTTTAAGGAGACGGTCACGGAAAAGGTTCCGTTTTTCAGGCGTTTCATCGGTGTTGCCGTAAGAGACCAGTCATTGAACTCTCCGGCCAGCACCGCAGATTCAGCCTGTTCTTCATTGGCATACTTGAAGGTTACCCGACAACTTTTTTTTGTCTTGGTGTAATTCTTTTTCAGCATGACTTGCCTCCTCCGCTGAGAACATAAAAACAAAATCTGAGACTACCAATATAGCATTAAGCATCGTGCGCATGGCGCACCAGAGATCGTCGTGATCATAATGTAAAATATAGTACGTTACCCTGTTTTCCCGGTCAACAGTTATTGAAACAAAGAGCGTAATTTATATGAGAATAAATCCTACCTGTCTCTGCTTACCAGCTGGACATAGACAAATTTAATAGACTGCATTACTGTACTTACATCGTTTTTTCAGAGCGTCAATGGATAAACCGGCATGGCCGCACCGAATCTTCAGGTCTCCGCCACGGAACAGCATGAAAATGTTCTGAAAAAATAAAATGTTACGGATTTTTTTTGGATAAGTAATAAAAATGGATATACAAATTCCCGAGTTGCTGGCTCCGGCCGGAAATTTCGACAAACTGGTTACTGCCATTCATTATGGTGCCGATGCCGTTTATCTGGGCGGTCGCAAGTACAGCCTTCGGGCCCGGGCCGGAAATTTTGATGATATTGGTATGCTCCGGGCAGTTGAGTATGCCCATGCTCATGGGATCAAAGTCTATATAACTGTCAATATCTTTGCCCATAACCGAGACCTTGACGGCCTTTCCGATTACCTGGTGTTTTTGCAGAAAGCCGATGTTGATGGTTTGATTATTGCCGATCCCGGGATCTTCCATGTGGCCCGGCAGGTGGTGCCGGAACTGTCTCTGCACCTGTCGACCCAGGCCAATGTCACTAACGTCGCCAGTGCGCAGTTCTGGCAGCAGCAGGGGGCGGCCCGGTTGAATCTTGCCCGGGAACTCGGGCTTGAGGAAATTCGCCGGGTTCGGGAGGGAACCGATGTCGAGCTGGAAGTTTTCGTACATGGCGCTCTCTGTATCTCGTATTCAGGCCGCTGCATGCTCTCCAACTATTTTACCGGACGTGATGCCAATCAAGGCGATTGTGCCCATCCATGCCGTTACTCCTACAAGCTGGTCGAGGAAAAACGACCTGATCAGTATTTTCCGGTGGAGGAGGATGAACGGGGAACCTATATCTTTAACTCGCGAGATCTCTGCCTGCTGCAGCGATTGCCGGAACTGATTGCTGCAGGCGTGGATTCGGTGAAAATTGAAGGGCGCATGAAATCGATGGGCTATGTCGGTAGCGTGGTTCGGCTCTATCGGGCCGCTCTTGACTGGATACAAAAAGAAATTTTTGCCGGAGCCGACTGTGAAAAACTTCTGCTGCCCGAGTCTTTTACCAAGGAAATGAGGAAGATCGGGACTCGGGGGCAGACGGAAAATTTTTTTGATGCGCACCCTTCAACAGAGGCCATGTTGTATGATACAATACGGACAAGTCAGGGCTATGCTCCTGCCGGAATTGTCACCGGAATTGCTCCCCTGATCATTGATGTTCGTAATCCCATAGAATGTGGTAACGAGCTGGAATACCTCTGCCGGGAGATTGAACCCAAGATCTATACTGTCGTTTCCATGGAAACGGAAGATGGCAGGCCCGTTGAACGGGCCAACCCGGGTACTCAAGTTCTTCTGAAGACGAATCCAACGCCAGAGGGCCTGACTATACACAGTCTGTTTCGAAAATATATGGAATGAAATCATGACGCCTATTCTCAATGTCCCGTTTTTGCCGGAACCTTCATATATAGATTTTTTAACCTCGGTTGAAGACCATATCGATACTCTGCAGTTCACTTGTCTCGGCCCTCGCAGGCTGGACAGTCGTATACCGTTGAAAAGTCTGGATGTGAACGAACAGTTGACGACAGGTCTTGCCCGCCTCCGCAAGCCAAAAAAATATGTTCTCTTGAACAGCCGATTCTATGCCCCTTCCCTGCTGAGGGAAAAGGATGAACTGGCTTCGGTTATCACCAGCCTTGACGTCTTTGCCGACCGGGGACTGCTGGACGGGATCATCTATTGTGATCATTACCTGCTTCAGCGCCTGTCCGACGAAGCACCGGATCTTGCAGCCTCGCTTGAAGCCGTACCGGGTGCAAACTGTATGCTCGATTCCTATGCCAAGGTGGAGAGCAGGTTGAGCTATATAGGAGAGACTCGTTTTCAGCTCCCCTCAAAAATCCTGCTTGACCGCTCTTTGAATCGTGATCTCGATACGCTGGCCCAGGTGGCGCGCCGGATCCGGCAGCATAATCCGGACATGAGCATTGAACTACTCGCCAATGAAGGCTGCCTGCCCTACTGTCCTTTTAAACTGTCCCACGACGCCTATATAGCCCTTGCCAATGTCGAGGGAAACGACAGCACCTTTCATCTGAATCAGGAGCTCGGCTGCGTTCGCGTCCTTGGTAAAGAACCGCATAGGATACTGCAGTCCCCGTTTATCCGGCCCGAGGATATGGAACTCTATCTTTACCATGTGGACACCATAAAACTCTGTGGCCGAACTTTGGGTGTCGACTTTCTGCAGCGTACTATCAGCGCCTATCTTGCCCGCAAACATGAAGGCAACCTGCTTGATCTGATGGATGCGGTCCATTGGCTGGCTGGTCACCTCTATGTGGATAACAGCTCTCTCTCTTTTGATTTTGCCAATATGCTCTCCATGTGTGACGGGCAATGTACAAACTGTGGTTTCTGCGAAGAACTCTTTCGATCCATTACCCATCCCCTGCCGTTCACTATCCGGGATAACCGTGCAGCCGTAGATTGACAGTCCGGAGTTCTCCCGGTAAAGTCTTTTTAAACGTGACCTTTGACACAATGCAACCCGGAGACAGATATGGAATCTTTTGAAACATTACTCGATATTTCAACAAAAATTCACGGACATGTCTGTCCAGGTCAGGTGATCGGCGTCCGAATGTCCATGCTCGGTCTGGATCTGATCGGCATTGATGATCCCAAGGGAAAGGATCGAAAAAAACTCTACGTGCTGGTGGAAATCGACCGCTGCGCCACCGATGCCATTCAGTCGGTGACCGGTTGCAGCCTGGGCAAACGCTCCATGCGCTGGAAGGACTTCGGGATTATGGCCGCCACCTACGTCAACCTGGAGACCGATAAGGCGGTGCGGATTACCGCACTTGAGTCATCCCGGGAACTGGCAAATACCTACTGTCCTGAAATTGAAGACAAATACAAACGTCAGCTTGCCGCCTATAAAGTTATGCCGCTGGATAAACTGTTCGGGGTTCAAGAGGTCAAGGTTGACCTGCCCGAATGTGAACTTCCCGGCCGTCCTTTGCGCAAGGTACAGTGCGCCCAGTGCGGGGACTGGGTTCAGGACTGCCGTGATGTGGAACGGGACGGCAGAATCCTGTGCCGGGCCTGCGATGGCCGGCGCTATTATCAGGTTCTGTAAAAAGAGGGGTGTGTATTACCGGTTTAGAGGTCGATTCCAGGCGTGGTGAACGCCGGGGGCTTTTTTTCCGGTTGATGACTCAATACCGGCAATGGATGTGCGTAGCTCAGAAGGTCGGCTTGTTCAAGGTTTCCTGGACCATTCGACCGAGTTCTTTTATGGAGTATGGTTTTTTTATAAATCCTCCGGCCCCGAATTGAAGAACCGTCCGCACATCATCGCTTTCTGAAAAACCGCTGGCGATAACGGCCTTCTGGCCGGGATGCATCCTGATAATCCGTTCATAGGTTTGACGACCATTGATCCCCGGTTCCATGAGCATGTCCAGGATGACCAGATCAACCCGGTGATCCTGCATATAGTCCACAGCCTCTTCCCCTGAACCCACACAGACGACATCGTACCCCAGGTGTGTCAGCATGGCCTCTGCTATATCGAGAAGATGGGACTCATCGTCGACAACGAGGATTTTTTCTCCATTACCTTCAAATGTCGGTTTGGTCGCCGGTTCCTGTTCAATAATGCGATCCGTGACCGCAGGAAAAAAGAGGGTAAACGAGGTTCCTTGCTCACTGCTTGTCACCGTTACCGCACCGTCATGTTCCTGGACCGTATTCCAGACCACCGCCAGTCCCAGACCGGTGCCGCTTCTGCCCATGACCTTCTTGGTGTAAAAGGGTTCAAAGATATGATCGATATTCTCCTGTGGAATTCCTGACCCTGTATCCGTGACCTGCAGGACGACATATGGTATCTGTTTCAGGCCGTGTTCTATGGCCCATTGAAAATCCGGGACCCGGCTTGTGGTGCTGAGGGTTACACTGCCGGCATTTTCCATGGCTTCAGCTGCGTTGATCACCAGATTCATGATGCATTTTTTAATATGGACCGGTGAACATGAAATATCCAGCGGATCGTCGGCAAGTACCTTGTGGAATCGAACCTGCGGGTACAGGTTCTGCAAATGATGGTATTCCGGAGAGTCGAGATATTCGCAGACCAGAGTGTTGATGGAGACGGGCACCCTGGCTCCGGCTACTCCCCTGGCAACGGTAAGCAGGTCGGCAACCACGGCTGCCGCCCGTTCCCCCGACTCCTGGATGGCTTTGATGGGCATGCGCAATTCACTGTCCTCGGGAAGCTGGAGCAGGAGCAGCTCGGGATAGCCGATGATACCCGACAGGATGTTATTGAGATCGTGGGCAACCCCTCCGGCCATCAGGCCGATGGCCTCCATTTTTTTGGCCCGCTGCAGCCGGATTTCCACGGCCTGTTTTTCTTCTTCCACCTGTTTCTGCTGGGTTATGTCCTCGTACACCGCGACCACTTCTCCCGATGGCAGCTTGTAGATTTTGTTTTCCCTCCAGGCCTGAACCCGGCTGTCTTTATAGTGTGCAAGCGGGTGGTAAGCCGGTTCTCCGGTCCGCCAGACCCGGCGAAAAACATCCAGCAGGCCGAACTGTTCAATACCGGGAAAGACTTCGGTGACTCTGCGGCCCATGAGTTCATCCCGGCTGATACCGTCTATCTTTTCAGCCGCAGGATTGAAATCTTTGAAAATAAAATCCCGGCCGTTATCAACTGCTTCATAGACGGCAACACCGCTGCTTGAATGATCAAACAACCTCCGGTAGAACGATTCACTTCTTCGTTCCTGTTCCTGGGCCTGTTTCAGCTCGGCAAGGTCAACATCAACGCAGAACATGGTTTTTTCGCCCCGGCTGCCCACCAGCATGACATGGGAAGAATAGGTTGGAACAGGACTGCCGTCTTTATGGCGATGAATTACCTCGGAAGAGGGAATCAATAGGCCATGTTCATACCAGTTGTCGATGGCCAGGCAAACTTCCTCTTTCATGGATTCCGGGATAATCAGATCTTCAATCTTGCGGCCCAGGGCCTGCTGTTCACTGTAGCCGTACAGCTCCTCACTGGCACGGTTCCAGTAGACGATATTTCGCCGGCCGTCATAGCCCTGCACGGCGATTTTCGGCAGGTTCCTGACCAGGAGGCGGAAACGCTCCTCGCTCTCGGCAAGCTCCGTCGTTCGCTGCGCGACTTTCTGTTCCAGATTTTCCACCAGATCCTGGACGTGGGCGGCCATGGTGTTGAAAATACGGGCCAGTTGGCCCAGTTCATCCCGGCTGGATTCCCGGGCGCGAACCGCCATATCGCCTTTTCCGAATGCACGTGCCGATTCGGTTAACCCGAGAATGTTTTTTGTAATCGTGTTGTGCAGTAATCTGGCGATGCTCACTATGGCCAGGAGGCCGACAAGGGCAATGATCAGGATAATGAATCCGGCCAGCCGATAGATCCGGTCAATGCGCTGCCGGGCCTTCTCCACTTCCAGCCCGGTGGCCTTGACCAGGGCATTGGAAACCGGGGTGACGATCTGTTCCTGAAGGGAAAAATCCCGCATCTTCTCGCTGATCTTCCGGTCGACTACGAGCAGCTCGTCAGTCAGGCCGCGGCAGGAATCGATCAGGTCGAATATCCTGTTCTTCTCCTTGCCGGACAGGGCCGGTTCCTGCTCCACTGCTGCGCGTAAAACCGCATTGGTATTGAAGACCGACTGCATGAGGGATCGCTGCCTCTTGAGCAGATATTCCTTATAATACAAAGATGCCTGGATATGTATGTCACGAAGGGGATGGTACTTCTGCAAAGCTTTTGCCAGTATCCCGCCGGTACGCTGAATCCGTGCCTCCAGGCCGCGGTAGGGTGCCGCCCGTTGTGAAATCAGCTCAACCGCCTCAATGGAGGTATCGGCAAAACGTCTGGCCGAGGCCAGATAGAGGTTGATGTCGGTTTCGTTGATGCCGGAATTAAGGGTTGACCCGGCTAGATTGTTTTTCAGGGCGCTGCTGATTAGAATGACCCGGGCAATCCGGCGCACGGATGGCTGGGCATACTGTTCGTGGGCCTTCTGCAGGCCGAGCCGCTGGTTATGGATAAAAAAATCATTCAGCAGCCGACGGGCTCTTTCCATGCCCCGATCCATCTCCAGCACCTGTTGACCGATCTCGCTGCTTCTGCGGATATTCTCTTCAGCCCTGTGAATGAAGAGAAAGGAAAGATAGGCGGTTATCGAGATCAGGAGCATGAAAGAAAACAACAGGGTAAAGGCAAGGTTGAATTTCCTGTTGATCCCCAGACTGCTCCAGCTGAATCCGTTCTTTTTCATGACGACGGCCTACCCGCAATACGTTGCAAAGACCTGCCGTAAACAGGTACATCCCGGGGATTATTTTTTATGGTGTGTTGCCCCATCAGGGTTTGAGGGTTTTTTAAATCTAACGGCATCATTTTTGAGCATCACCGGAAAAGACGACATTCGCCTCCAGACCTTTGAGACCCAAAGAAGGGTCATCCAGGCGCAGGATATGAAAGGATGAGCGGCCGCAGTCACCAAACTGATCACAGCTCAGAATACCGGTGACCCCTTTAAAGGTTTTGGTGGCATACAGGGTGTCCCGCAGTTTCCTGCGGCCGATATGGAGTATTCCGTTCCGGTCCGGGATAGCGGCCTGTTCTATGGCATGAAAGAGCAGGTCTGCCGCATCGTATCCGCTGAGGTAGTAACTCACGACCGGTTCCTCATTATATTTTTCCCTGTAGGTAAGGGCCAGCCGGTCAACAGCCAGGCCGGAGGGCTGAACCGGACCGACGAAACACATGCCTCGGGCCGCCTCTCCGACCGCTTCAAGAAAGGTCTTTTCGATCAAGGCACCGTCACTGATCAGCAGAGTATTTTTCAAGGCCGGTAACGTCCGGGCCTGGAGCAGGATACGGTTACCCTCGGGCTGGAAGAGGGGAAAAAACAGGAGGTCCGCCCGGGCATTGATAACGGCGGTTAATACCGGGAGCACCTGCGTCTCCCCCTTGTTGATCGCAGTATCAAGGACAACCTTGCCGCCGAGCTCGACAAAGGCCTTTTTAAAGCTTTCGGTCAACCCCCTGGTGTAAATATCGTTATCATTAATGGTGGCCGCCCGGCGGAGACCAAGAGTCAGGTAGGCATAGTCGGCGGCCGCTTTACCGGCATTTTCTTCATTCTGAGCAGTGCGGAAATATCCGTCCTGCCAGTTGGGTGCGGGCCGCCCGGCAATGGAGGTCAGAAACGGTGCTGAGTTATTTCCCGAGACCATGGTCAGGCCTGCATCGGACATGGCCTTTGCCGCCGTTGCCGCCGCCCCGGAACAGGTGGTTCCGAAGATGGCCACGGTCCGCGGATTGGCAATAATTTTAAGGGCCGCATTGGCGCCCCCTTCCGCAGTGCAGCCGGTATCTTCAATTTGCTGGGAAATCGGGTGGTCCAGCAGTTTTCCATTTCTCTTGTCCAGGGCCAGTTCCAGCCCCCTGATCTGTGCCTGACCAAGAGGGGCCACGTCACCGCTTAGGGCCTGCAATACCCCGATCTGTATTGATTCGCCGGGGGCTACATCGACACAGCCCAGGGGGTCTGCACATTTATATAATGGTTCCGGTTTGTTGCAGCCTGCAAGGAATGAAAAAAAACTGAGTACAACAACGAAAGCAGAGAGGTTTTTTTTTAGCATAGATACGTATCTTGGGTCGTCGGTAAGAAATGGGCTGCTGAAAAGCAGGGAATCAGTTTATGCTAAAAATAGCATTTAACATGTTGTTATTGCATAATTCTTTAAAATTCAGCAACATTATGCGACATAGAATGTTGCAACTAGCTGAAAATGCGTATTTTCATTGTTCGTTGTGCCGCTAAGGCATGAGGGTTTATCTGAAACTATAACTTGTTATCAGTAATATACCTGATTTCATAAGAGTCAGGCAAGCCTCAAATGAGAATGCCCGGTACTCCTCAACAAAAGAGAATCGAACCTTTGTCCCGGCCCCGATGGGTACCTGTACATTTCACGTAAATGAGTCAGTGAACCTTGATCTGAGCATATGCAATTGAGCAAAGAGTTCAAAACTGCGGTTGGAATCATCGCTCCTGAACTCTCTGTGCAGCTTGGAAGAATAATTTTGGCCTTGATGACCATCAGGTCACCGCCACAATAGACAATGAAAATTGTATGAAAAAATAGATCATTACAGACTCTTTTCGAATACAGAAAATTCCCCGGAAAACGAAATATTACGTATGGACATGCAGGCAAAATATTGCAAGTGGGGTGGGGGAAACGGCTTGGGCACGGCCCTGTTCTGGGACCTTTGCAAGGATAAGCTTGGCCGACGGCCGCCACGACTACTGCCGCCGGAGTAGGGCTGTCAGGTTCAAATTCGGCGGCTGGGTCTATACCGTGACCGATAGCGGTAAAGGCTATGCAAAAGATACCATTTCGGTCTCCGATGGGGTCAAGGAGCACAAGGTGGCGATGTACGGCTGAGACGTGACCGCACACAAGCTGAAAAATATACAGATCATGATTGAGAATATATGGAAGGAGCCGGGGGGGCGGCAGGACCGCATCCTTATCAATGACAGCATGAATGATTATGAGGTGACGCTCTTTGGCAGGGATGTTATGATTGTTCCGGAATCACCTCAAAATCAATAACTATAGCTTTCATGCCAACATACAGGTCATTCATTTTACTTGTTTTTTTTCTGTTTCTCCTCTGCCTTTCCGGCTGCAGTATGCTTGGGCCGGATTTCCGCAGTCCGGCTGCGCCGGTTCCGGAGCAATGGAGCCTTGATGGTGATTCACTTTTCAAAAAACCCTCAAAGGAAGAGTCCGTTGCCTGGTGGTCCAGATTCAACGATCCCGTCCTGAACCGGTTGATCACCACCGCCTTTCAGCAGAACCTCGGCCTCCGGGGCGCGGCCCTGCGCATCATGGAGGCACGGGCCCAGCTCGGTCGGGTCAGGGGCTATCTCTTTCCCCAGGTGCAGCAGGCAAACGGTGCGCTGACAACCACAGCATCCCCGGGGCCGACCGGTACGGATACACAGTATTTCAATGCCGCATCGGTTGGATTTGACGCGGGCTGGGAAATGGATTTCTGGGGAAAATACCGACGCGGCGTGGAATCCGCCGATGCCAATCTGCTGGCCAGTATGGCTGATTACGAAGATATTCTGGTCAGCCTGAGCGCAGAAGTTGCCAGGACCTATGTCACCATCTGCACCTTGGAAGAACGGATCCGGCTGGCCCGGAAAAATGCGCAGATTCAGGAAAAAGGGTTGCAACTGGTTCAGGATCAACTTGATGCCGGCATGGTCACTGAGCTCGATATCCTTCAAGCTAAAACCTTGCTGGCCAGTACCCAGGCAGCGATTCCCAGTTTGCAGGCTGGACTGTTTACGGCCCGGCATGGCCTGGCCGTGCTGCTCGGTATGCTGCCCGCCGATCTGGATGCCATTCTGACGGAAACGGAAAAAATCCCGGAAATCAGCCCTGAAACAGCTATCGGCGCCCCGGCTGAACTGCTGCGGCGCAGGCCGGATATCAGGCGTGCAGAAATGCTGGCCGCGGCCCAGAGTGCGCAGATCGGCATTGCCCGCTCCGACCTCTTTCCCAGTTTCACTCTGTTCGGAAGCCTGAGCTGGAGCGCCACGAATGCAGGCACCGGCAGCCTGGGAAACATTTTTGACGGCAATCATCTTTCCTATGGATTTGGCCCGTCTTTCACCTGGAACCTCTTTAACTACGGGCGGTTGAAAAACCAGGTACGGGTCCAGGATGCCCGCCTCCAGCAACTGGTCACCAACTACCAGAATACGGTCCTGTCCGCAGCCCGCGAGGTGGAAGACGCCATGAGCAATATTGTTCTTACCAGGAAACAGGCCGAATACATTCGCCAGACCATTGTCAGCTCCAGAAGATCAATGGAACTGGCAATGCTTCAGTATGAAGAGGGTTTTGTCGATTACCAGCGCGTCCTGGATTCCACCCGGAGCCTGACCCAGAAACAGGACCAGTATGCCACCCTGCAGGGCGCCATGGTGACCGATGTGATCAGCCTGTACAAGGCTATGGGGGGGGGCTGGCAGGTCAGGCAGGGTAAGCCGTACCTGTCTGATTCCATCCGGGAAGAGATGCGGCAGCGGACGGACTGGGGCACTGTTCTGGACGCGCCCGTCCCGGCAGGAGAATGAGCATGTCGGTGTCCGGCAGGATTATTGCCGCATTCGAGCGGCACGGGTTCAGAAATCTGCTGTTCAGCCTGTTATTCTACAGTATTATCGATCCGTTCCTGCAGCCTTTTCCTTCCTTGAAAATCCTGGCGCACTTTTTTCTCTGTATTGCCCTTTTTCTCTCCGTCTATGCGATCCAGCAGGACAAAAAACGCAGGATTTCCGCCCTGATACTTCTGATGCCGCTTCTTCTGTTTTACTGGCTGGGCATTTATGATGTTTTTATACTCAGCCGACCAGCTTCCTATATCCTCTTCATATGTTACTATGGACTGTTGGTTTACAATTATATCAAACAGCTTGCCCGTTTTGAACGGGTTACCATGAACGTACTCTACGGTGCCCTCTGTCTGTACCTTATCATCGGCCTGCTCTGGGGCGCCCTGTACGCACTGCTCTTTGAACTTGATCCTGGCTCATACAGTGGGACACTGTTGACCAAAGCGGGCTCAAGTACCCTTGAAATATTCAATTATTTCAGTATGGTCACCCTGACCACCCTTGGATATGGCGACATCACCCCGCAGACTGCGGCCGCCGGAGCCCTCTGTCAGGTGGAGGCTGTTATCGGTCAGTTCTTCACCGCTGTGGTTGTGGGCTGGATGGTGGGCAATATTGTTTCGGTCAAAGGGACCGGCACGAAATGAAGGATACAAACAAATAATAAAGGCTTCCAGCCACTGCACCTGTTGAAGAATCCATGCCTGAGACAAAAAAAGAAAAAGAAATGACTCGCCGGGAACCGGAACAGGAAAGCCAGGCCTCGGCCAGGCAAAAAAAAGCTGATCCGGTCAAGAGGTGGGCAACCTTGATCCTGGTTCTGGCCCTGTCGTTTTTTGTCCTCCATATCCTGTTTGACAAGTTCACTCCCTATAGCAGTTACGGAAGGGTCAAGGCCTTTATTGTCCCCATCGTCCCCCTGGTCTCTGGACCGCTGACCAAGGTCAACGTTATCAACAACCAGTATGTGACTGATGGGCAGGTACTGGCGGTCATCGACTCGGAAAAATATGAACTCGTCGTCCGCCGGGCCAGGGCGGACCTCCAACTTGCAACCCAGTCGACCCAGGCCGAGGTGGCGGCGGTGAGTGCGGCCCAGGCCAGGGTGGCCGAGGCACAGGCCAACCTGCAGAATGCCGAAATCAAGGGAGAACGGATCATCAGACTGTCCAAGAAAGGAGCGGCCTCCATGTCCCGGGCCGATGACTCCCGCTCAAGGATTGCCTCAAGCAAGGCCCAGCTGGCCAGGGCCAAGGCCGAACTGGAAAAGGCCAGGTACAACCTCGGCAAAGCCGGTCAGGACAATGCCCGGGTCAGAGCGGCCATGGCAGCCCTTGAATCGGCGGAACTGGATCTGTACCGCAGTTCCATCCGGGCTCCGTCCGACGGCATTATTACCAACCTGGCCGTGGATGTGGGGCAGTTTGCCGGTACCGGGGTGCCCATCATGACCTTTATCTCCACCGGCTTTGTCTGGATCCAGGCGGATATGCGTGAAAACTGCCTGATTCACGTCAAGCCGGGCGACCCGGTGGACATGGTTCTGGATGCGGCTCCCGGACGGATTTTCAAAGGCAAAGTGATGAGTATCGGCTACGGAGTGTCGGATAACAACAGCAGCTCCCTGGGCAGCCTGGCCACAGTTCAGGTCTCCCAGGGCTGGCTCAGGCAGGCCCAGTATATGCCGGTGCTGATTCGCTTTACCGACATTGACCAAGCCAAAGGGTCGCTGCGGGCCGGTGGCCAAGTCAACGTGACCGTCTACACAGGTGATCATCCCATACTCAACGGAGTTGCCTCACTGTGGATCCGCCTGATCAGCCTGCTCTCCCATATCTATTGACGGAGAAATCTGCACAGCAGCCATGAACCCTCGTAGTCGTCATATCCTTCGCCTTTCCCTGGGCACGACCATGGCTGTCGCCCTGGCCTACGGTTTTGCATGGCCCCTGTATTTCGTCTGCCCGATCTTTGCCATGATATTCCTGGCCCTGCCAACCTGGATTGGCTGGAACAAGGCCGTTGCCCTGCTCTTTCTGCTGGCTGTTTCCCTGCTGCTCGGGCTGATGATCAGCGAATTTTTCCAGAAGCTGCCCCTGCTCTGTGTTCTCATTTATGGCCTGCTGTTCTTTTTTATCTACTTCATGGAAAACCCGCCGCCCATGGCCTCCATTTTCATGACCATCGGTATCACCCTGGTCCCCATGCTCGGCCTGAGTAGCGCCATCGCCGCACACATGGTGGCCTGGTCCCTGCTCTGTAATATGGGGGTAGGACTGCTGATCGCCTGGATTTTCCAGGCCTTTTTTAGCCTTCCCGTGCCTCCGGCCGCTGCGGCTGCGGCCAGGCCCGCCCAGCCGCCACCTATCCCCCGGGAGGAACGGGCCCGATTGGCCCTGGTCAGTACCATCGTCGCCCTGGGTGCGGTTGTCACTTTTTTTTCCTTCAACATGCTCAGTTATACCTACGCCATGATGCAGATCTGCCTGATGGCCGATGCTTCGAGCGGGCAGACCTCGCTAGCCATGATGAAGGGCAAGGCCATTGCCTGCCTGATCGGCGGGGTGGCCATGGTCATTGTCTTCCAACTTCTGATCGCCACCCCCACCTATCCGTACCTGATACTGTTCACCTTCTGTACGGCCCTGCTGTTCAGTATCAGAATCTATAGTGGCGGTCCGTCGGCACAAGCCTATCTGTCAGGCCTGATTACCTTTCTTGTCCTGCTCGGTACCTCTACCATGCCGGGTAAGTCAGCGGAAATCAACTTCTACCTGCGGATCGCCCAGATCCTCATTGCCGGATTGATTGCCGTTGCCGGACTGGTATTTTTTGAATACCTGCTGCGTCCCTGGAAAAGGAAACCTGCCCCCGTGACATGACCTCTCC
>VAPK010552965.1_pt1 | contig 14464 bp, 12 predicted proteins | sample 3395031 | NCBI WGS metagenome assembly VAPK01 (sample SAMN08290443, study PRJNA428436) | hydrothermal vent metagenome | isolation source: Deep-sea hydrothermal vent chimney 1 | place: Pacific Ocean: Juan De Fuca Ridge | reverse complement strand
TGCAAAAGAATGCTAATTATTTTACAAAAAGAATTATATTTGCAGACCGAAAATAAGCCTTGGTGGCGGAATTGGTAGACGCGCTGGATTCAAAATCCAGTTCTGGCAACGGAGTGTGGGTTCGATTCCCATCCAAGGTACGAGAAAAGCTGAGATTTACGTCTCAGCTTTTTTATTTTTTAATTGAATCTGACTTTCCATTTTGGAAATTACTTTTTCAATTAGAAATTATCAAATCTTTAACGATTTTTAGAATTCAGTTGAAATAAAATTATTAATTTTGCATCACATTATTCAGTAATCTAACAACCCACTAAAACACAGCTGCTTACCATGGATATTAACAACCCTGAAGCAAAAATATTTGCTTGTTCACAAAGTACAGAATTAGCAAATAAAATCGCAAATGAATATGGGATTGCGATAGGAAAAATTAAAAAGAACATCTTTAGTGATGGAGAGTTTCAGGTTTCGTTTGAAGAGTCTATCAGAGGGAGGAGAATTTTTTTGATTGGTTCCACCAATCCACCATCTGAAAATTTGATAGAATTGTTATTAATGATTGATGCGGCTAAAAGGGCCTCTGCCAGACATATAACTGCTGTTATGCCTTATTTTGGATGGGCACGTCAGGATAGAAAAGACAAACCCCGTGTTCCAATAGCTGCTAAAATGGTTGCTAAAATATTACAGGCTGCCGGTGCCACCCGCGTTATTACTATGGATTTGCATGCTGATCAAATTCAGGGTTTCTTTGAAATTCCGGTAGATCATTTATATTCTTCCACCATACTTTTACCACATATTGAAAGTCTAAATCTGGAAAACATAACCATTGCTTCACCAGATATGGGTGGATCTAAAAGAGCCTATGCCTATTCTAAATTTTTAAAGAGTGAAGTGGTAATTTGTTACAAACAACGCGAAAAGCCTAATGTAATTTCTCATATGGAGCTCATAGGCGATGTAAGAGGGAGAAATGTGATCATTGTAGATGACATGGTGGATACCGCGGGAACTCTTACAAAAGCTGCCAATCTAATGATGGAAAAAGGAGCTGTTAGTGTACGTGCAATCACAACCCATGCCATACTTTCAGGAGATGCTTATAACCGAATTAAAGACTCTGCTTTAGATGAACTTATTGTTACAGATACTGTGCCTTTAAAAGAGTCTTGTTCTAAAATAAAAGTTGTATCTTGCGCCCCTTTATTTGCTGATGTGATGCACAAAGTTCAGAACAATACATCCATCAGTGGTAAATTTTTAATGTAAATAAATATATAATAAAATGAAATCGATTTCAATCAAAGGATCTAAAAGAGAAAGCGTGGGCAAGGTTGCTACCAAAGCCTTACGTAATGCTGGAAAGGTTCCTTGCGTTTTATACGGAGGAGACAAAGTAATGCACTTTTCAGCAGCAGAATTACCATTAAGCAAATTAGTTTACACACCTTCTGTGTTTACTGCAAAAATTGAGCTTGAAAATGGTGAATTATTTAACGCAATAGTAAAAGACATCCAGTTCCACCCGGTATCTGATAAGATCTTGCATATTGATTTTTATCAACTATTCAGTGATAAAGAAATTATGATGGAAATTCCTGTTAATTTAATAGGAAATGCACCAGGTGTTATCAATGGAGGTAATTTACGTTTCCCTTACAGAAAACTAAAAATTAAAGCCTTACCGGATAATTTACCAGATTTTATCAATGCTGATATTTCTAAATTGAAAATTGGTGATAAACTTTATGTTACAGAACTGGAAAATGATAAATTTACAATTCTGCATCCTGATAATACGGTGGTTGCTCAAGTGAGAATTTCTCGTTTAACCATTGAAGAAGAGGAAGAACTTGAAGGTGAAGAAGGTGAAGAAACTGAAGGTGGTGAAGGTGAAACCCCTGAAGCTTCTGAAGCTCCTGCAGCTGAATAAATTCAATAAAACTCAAATAATTAAAAGCTTTTTGTTAATCGAAAAGCTTTTTTTATATTTTTATAAAATGAAATTCTTATCTAAATTAAGATCTGTTTTCCAAAAGGATCTAAAAAAGAATGAAATTATGAAAAAATACCTGATTGTTGGCTTAGGAAATATAGGTGATCAATATAAAAACACCCGACATAATATTGGCTTTAAGATTCTAGATAAAATAGCTGAAGATAAAGGTGTCACTTTTGAAACCAAAAAACTTGGTGATCTGACCAGATTTAAATACAAAGGCAGAACTTTTATCCTGTTAAAACCAAACACCTTTATGAATTTAAGTGGAAAAGCTGTAAAATACTGGCAAACCATTGAAAAAATTCCTCTTGAAAATATATTGGTCATTACAGATGATCTGAATTTACCTTTTGGTTCGATTCGCTTAAAAGCCAGAGGAAGTGCCGGCGGACATAATGGATTAACTAATATTATTGATCTATTACAAACCCAAAATTTCGCCAGATTACGATTTGGTGTAGGCGCTGAGTTTAGAAAAGAAAACCAGATTGATTATGTTCTTGGTGAATGGAATCAGGAAGAAAACAATCAATTACCCGAACGAATTGAAAAATCAAGTAAAGCAATTACTTCGTTCGCTCTTGCCGGATTGGCCAATACCATGAGTGAATTTAACGGGAAATAAAATCTGTTTTTATAATAATGACTAGGAGACTTTTGATAATATATATTAGTCACCCAGTCATTAATATTAAATCTATTCCACCGTGTTGAGTTATTCCACAATGATGTTTAATCTTACTCTTGTAGGGGTAAGGATATTTATCACAGATTATTCCACCGTAACACTTTTCGCCAAGTTACGTGGCTGGTCAACATTACAACCTCTCATCACAGCGATATAATAAGATAATAACTGTAATGGAATGGTAGTTAACAAAGGAGAAAGTGCTTCCTCCGTTTCCGGTATTTCAATCACATGATCGGCAATATCTCTAACAACAGTATCACCTTCGGTTACAACTGCAATTATTTTTCCACTTCTCGATTTTATCTCCTGAATATTACTTACTACCTTATCATAATGGCTGGTATTTGTTGCAATAACAACTACCGGCATTCTGTCGTCAATCAATGCAATTGGTCCGTGCTTCATTTCTGCTGCCGGATAACCTTCCGCATGGATATAGGAAATTTCTTTTAATTTTAGAGCACCTTCCAATGCTACAGGAAAATTAAAACCTCTTCCCAGATATAAACAATTGGTTGACAAAAGGTATTTTCTTGCAATTTCTTCCACTTTTGCATCCATTTTCAACACATGCTCTACCTTATCTGGAATTAACTCCAGCTCCTGCAAATACATTCTGTAATCTGCACTGGTCATGGTTCCTTTTGCTCTTGCTAAACGCAAGGCCATCAAAGTTAAAACGGTAATTTGCGTAGTAAAAGCCTTGGTGGAAGCAACCCCTATTTCAGGACCTGCGTGCGTATAAACTCCTGCATCATTGATCCTTGCAATAGAAGATCCCACAACATTACATACACCAAAAACAAAGGCTCCTTTAGATTTTGCCAGCTTTATTGCTGCCAAAGTATCTGCAGTTTCACCTGATTGTGATATGGCAATTACGAGATCCTTTTCTGTAATGATTGGGTTTCTATACCTGAATTCAGAAGCATATTCCACTTCCACAGGAATTCTGGCGAACTCTTCAAAAATATATTCAGCTACCAGACCGGCATGCCAGGATGTTCCACAGGCAACAATAATAATACGCTCCGCATTCAGGAACCTCTTCATATTATTTTCAAGTCCTGATATTTTAACAATCCCTTCTTCTGGTAATAGTCTTCCTCTAAAAGTATCCTCAATAGCTCTAGGCTGTTCATGGATTTCTTTTAACATAAAGTGCTCATAACCACCCTTTTCAATTTCTTCCAGATTTAATTGCAATTCCTGTATTTTGGTATCTACATCTGAATCATCCTGTATTTTACGAACCTTTACTTCTCTTTCTTTTTTAATAATTGCCATTTCACCATCTTCCAGATAAATGGCATTTCTGGTATATTCTATAAACGGTGAAGCATCAGATGCAATAAAAAATTCTCCCAGATCCTTCCCTACTCCAATGGCTATCGGGCTTCCAAGTTTTGCAACAATAATTTCATCTGGTTTATCAATATCAAAAACCGCTATGGCATACGCTCCAACAACTTGATTTAAAGCTATTTGAACAGCTTTACCCAGTTTGACATTATTCTGAATTTTAATTTCTTCAATAAAATTTACTAAAACCTCTGTATCCGTATCACTTTTAAAAGTATAACCTCTGCTTTTTAGTTCCTGCTTAATAGAATTATAATTTTCTATAATCCCATTATGTACCAAAACAAGATTACCTGATTGTGAGACATGGGGATGTGAATTCGTATCATTAGGCTCACCATGTGTTGCCCATCTTGTATGACCAATTCCTATTTTACCAGATTTAGAAATGCCTGCATCAAACTTACTTAACAAGTCACTAACCTTTCCTTTAGTTTTTGACAAATGTATCTTTCCCTCGTCGAAAAGAACGACTCCTGCGCTATCATACCCTCTATATTCAAGCCTTTTAAGACCATTTATTATTATTGGAAATGCATCGCGATATCCAATATATCCTGTTATTCCACACATAATTTATTTGAGTTAATTAATTATAAAACGAAAATCCTGATAATTTAGTATTGAGGTTGAGAACTCCCCTAGATTATCAGGATCTTAATATGTGTAAATATAGAATTTTCTTACTTAATTTTAGATTTTGAGTAGTAAATTTCCAGTTTAATTCTTTTCTTATCCGTTTTAGGTAAATTCCCTTTTAAAACAACCCCTTTCGGTATCCAGTTAAAATCAGTAGTAAGGGTATCTATTGCCTGTGGATCAAATCCATCACTACTAACATAATTTTTAAGTGCCAGTTTTGATGGTGCTTTAGGGTTATCACTATCTAAAAGATCCATAATATACTTGGTTATTCTAAACTTATACTTTTCCGGTTCACCATCGCCATCATATTCCAATAACCCTCCAAACACCTCCGGTCCAAAATTGAATGAATACTGATCTGTGATTTTTGATCCATAATCATAATTGTATAAAAACAATTTGGTTGGGACTTCTTTTTGATTCTCTTCAAGGTAAACCGTTAGGTTTGCTTCATTGATCATCCAATCCTTATTTCTTAATTCATCTAAATCATCCAAATTAGGAAAAAAGTCTATAATTGTTTCGGAACCAGCAGCACCCTGCACATACAGTTTTTCTTCTCCATCAGTCATATTTGGAAATTCCAGTGCTTCTTTTATTTCCGGAACATTATAATCTCTAGTATATTTTGCTGCTCTAACACCTCCCAGACTAAATATCATTCTTTGCTTTGTTTTGACAGCAACATCTTGTTCCCCTTCGATTCCGTTATTATTTAAATCTTCATCTGCCGCTTCATCTTTAATAATCTCATTGGTATAATAAATGGTCATATTGGCTCCTCTCATAGAAAGATTCATGGTTGATCCATCACTGCCATCTGCATCTACATATAAACCTCTGAAATAATGTGTAAAATTTGAATTACTATCAAAATCAGGTGAATCCTGATGATCAACAAATCTTGTTTTAAAGAAATCACTATCCAAAAATAATTTAATAGATGGTGACAGATCTTCAGCTTTAACAGTATCAATATCATCTACTGTAGATGGGTCATCATCCAGATATCGTCTTTCAACATAAAGAACAGTATCGTTTCTATTACTTAGAAATTCATCTGAAGACAATTGATCTTTTATATCAAAATCTTTATCAGAATAATACCTCATCCTTTTGGAAGGATCCTGAGGATCTAAGGTATTTAAAAAAGTTCCCAGTTCATATATTTTTAAAGTATATGCCTTGTCAATATTACCATAAATGGAATCCAATGTGAAATTAGGAACCTGAATAGGGTTCCCTTCATCATCGTTGATAATTTCACCTGTATCCTGATCTATAGCATCCTGACTTCCATCTCTTGTTGAATAATAAGGAATATCAACTACAATCTGGTCGATTATAGCATTATCACCAAAATTAACCCCAATAATAGGCAAAAACACCTGGGAGACCAAAGCACTTTTCATCAAACCAAAATCTTTGTCCTGATGAATCCCTAAAAGAGGCAAAGTCGGATTACGAACATCATTATTATCAACTCTAGAAGAAATTATATTTTTATTATAAGCAATAATTTCAATGGTATCTACACCAACAGAAAATGCCTTGTTATCAACAAGATCAATAGCAATATCTTCAAAATCTTTTTCACAAGACACTATTCCAAAGAGTAATACCAATCCAAGACCAATACTTTTAAAAATGGTAGCATTTTTATTAAACATAAATATTCTTTTGATTTTTTAATGTATTTTTTATAAAACTTTACTTAGATAAAAGTCAGAGTAGGCTTCTTTAAAATCTTCCAGCGGATGATAATCTAAAACAGGAATATCCAGATCATCTATTAATTTAGTAGTGTTTTCATTTAAATTATCACAGCCTTTAATAACTGCATCAGAATTTTCAATTGCTATTCTAACAAAACCATTTTTACTGCCTGTTTGAAAAGGCAGAAGTTTTTCATCAGGAATAGAGTCAAATTTAATCTTTTTTACCAATTCTTCATTACTTACAATACCTTCGGTTCCATACTCAAAAACAGAAGTTACTATCTTACTCTCAGCAAACAAAGGATCATTTTTATAATACTCTCTTAAATATAATGGCAATAATGAAGCCATCCATCCATGCACATGAATAATATCCGGTGCCCATTTCAGTTTCTTAACCGTTTCAATCACACCTTTAGCAAAAAATATAGCTCTTTCATCATTGTCTTCAAAAAGCTTACCATCTTCATCTGTAAAAATAGCTTTTCTTTTAAAATACTCTTCATTATCAATAAAGTAAACCTGCATTCTTTCTTTAGGAACAGAAGCTACTTTAATGATTAATGGCATATCCATATCATTGATTATCAGATTCATTCCCGATAAACGAATCACTTCATGTAACTGGTGTCTTCTTTCATTTATCACTCCAAATCTTGGCATGAACATCCTTATTTGTACTCCTTGATGATGCATCTCTTTTGGTACTTCAAATGCCATTTTTGACACATTATTCTCTGGCAAATAGGGTATCAATTCAGATGATACAAATAGTATTCTCTTATCTTTCATTTATCATTCATTTTTGGAATGGTGCAAAATTACGAAAATATATGTATAATTCGATTTAAAATATTAAGTTTGATAGCTAATTAACAATTTTTAACAGCAAAATGAGAGTTTTTAAAACGGTTGAATTATTACAGGAAAATTTATCTTTCATTGATTCACGCAAAACTTTGGGTTTTGTTCCAACCATGGGTGCTCTTCATAAGGGGCATTTATCCCTCATAGAAAAAGCAAAAAAAGAAAATGATCTTGTGCTTGTAAGCATCTTTGTTAACCCAACTCAATTTGACAAGCCCGATGATTTAATTACTTACCCAAAAACTATTGAAAAAGATCTGGATCTCCTTAGGGGTATAAACTGTGATATTGTTTTTATTCCGGGTGTAGAAGATATTTATCCCGAAAATGTTCAATCGGGCAGTTTTGATTTTGAAGGACTGGACACGGTAATGGAAGGCGCTTTTAGATCTGGTCATTTTGATGGAGTTGGCACGGTGGTAAAAAGACTTTTTGAAATAACCAAGCCTACCAGAGCATATTTTGGAGAAAAGGATTTTCAACAACTACAGGTCATCAAAAAAATGGTAGAAAAGAATCATTTACCGGTTCATATCATCCCCTGCGAAATTTATCGGGAAAATGATGGACTTGCAATGAGTTCACGTAATACAAGATTAAACAAAGAGCAGAGAGAAGAAGCACCATTGATTCATCAAACTCTTATGGCATGTAAAAAACTATTTGCCGAAAGGGATATTCATTTTATTAAAAAAATGGTAGAAAACTCTTTTCAAACCAATGAAACTCTCACTCTTGAATATTTCGAAATAGCCGACTCAAAAACACTATTATCTGCCAAAACCAAAATACCCAATGTAAAATACCGGGGTTTTATTGCTGTTTTTGCCGGAAAAGTTAGATTAATTGATAATATCGCTTTAAATTAATTAACTTTGCAATCTCATTTTTTATAGATTTTAAATGCATATTGAAGTTGTAAAATCAAAAATCCACCGTGTAAAAATTACAGGTTCTGATTTGAATTATATAGGAAGTATTACCATAGATGAAGATCTTATGGATGCTGCCAATATCATTGAAGGAGAGAAGGTTTATATTGTAAATATTAATAATGGTGAACGATTCAGTACCTATTCCATAAAGGGAAAACGAAAAAGTGGTGACATCATTTTAAATGGTCCGGCTGCCAGAAAAGTTGCTAAAGATGACATCATTATCATTATTTCCTACGCAACTATGGACTTTGAGGAAGCTAAAAAATTCAAACCTTCTATTATTTTTCCAAATGAAAACAATAATTTACTAAGCTGATTTTTGGGTAAAAAACTAAAAAAAACAATTTTTACTATACTCCCAATTTTTCTGGGGGTTGCCTTGATTTGGTTTTCTGTTTCAAAATTATCAGAAACGGATATCAAAACAATCAGGGATTCATTTAATTCGGCAAATTACTGGTGGGTGATTCTATCTTTATTTTTCGGAATTTTAAGTCATATTTCACGCGCCTATCGCTGGCAATTTTTGTTAGAACCTTTGGGTTATAAACCAAAGTTTGTCAATAATATAATGGCCGTATTGGTTGGGTATCTTGTTAACCTTACAATACCCAGAGCAGGTGAAGTTGCACGTGCTACTGCCATCTCAAAATATGAAGATATTCCTTTTGAAAAAGCGTTTGGAACGATTGTATCGGAAAGAATTGCAGATGTGATTATGCTGCTTGGTATTATTGCTACTGCATTTTTTTTACAAACAAAATTATTAACCTCCTATTTATTCAAAGAATCAGAGTCGAATTCCAACATGTTATATTATAGCTTGTTGGCTCTACTTATTTTAGGGTTTCTTTTTTTTAGACTGATAAAAAAAACAACCAACCCCTTTATTCTAAAGATTCAAAATTTTGTACAGGGATTGATCCAGGGTGTCATTAGTATTTTCAAAATGAAAAAAAAATGGGCCTTTATTTTTCATACAGTTTTTATCTGGACGATGTATGTTTTGATGTTTTACGTGGTAACTTTTGCTTTACCCGAAACAAAATATCTACCATTTAGTGCGATTGTTGTTGGGTTTGTAGTTGGAGGATTAAGTATGGCGCTTACCAATGGTGGTTTAGGAACTTATCCTGTTTTTGTTGCCAGTGCTATTACCCTTTATGGAGTAAATCAAAATCCTGCATTAGCTTTTGGTTGGATCATGTGGACTGCCCAAACCGTTATGGTGATTGTATTTGGAGGAATTTCATTTATATTACTTCCCATTTACAACAAAGAAAAAGATTGACCTTGATTTTTGAGAATGGCAAATAAAACCATGCTAGATGAAACAATATTATAGTAACGGAAAATTACTTCTTACAGCAGAATATGTTGTTCTTGATGGTGCAAAAGCTTTGGCATTACCAACTAAATTCGGACAAGATCTGAAGATTGAAAAAACAGAAACCCTAAAACTGTTATGGAGTAGTTTTGATATAAACAAGAATAGTTGGTTTACCACTGAATTTGATATCCAAAATCTTAATATAATTACACCGGATAAAGATATTCACGTAAGTAAAACATTGCAAAAAATATTAAAAGAAGCTTTGAAGTTAGTACCCAAGGATAGTAGGAGTAGTTTTTTATCCGTTGAAAAAGGACTCCAAGTGACTACAAATCTATCCTTTCCACAAAACTGGGGACTGGGAACATCTTCTACTTTGATAAATAATATTGCGAAATGGGCAAAAATTGATGCATTTGAATTGCTTAAAAATAGTTTTGGAGGCAGTGGTTATGACATCGCTTGCGCGGAAAATAACACTCCGATTCTATTTCAGTTAAATAATAAAAACGCAATAATTGAACCTATTGATTTCAACCCTTCTTTTAAAGATCGACTCTTTTTTGTGCATCTTAACAAAAAACAGAACAGCAGAGAAGGCATCAAAAAATACAGGAATTTCAAAGGAAATATCTCCGCGATAGCAGATGAAATTACAATATTAACAAATGCCTTTTTAAAAGCAAATAACATATCTTTTTTTGAAAAAGTCATCATCGAACACGAAAACATCATTGCCTCTGTTATCCATGAAAAACCTGTTCAAAAAGCTTTATTCTCTGATTATTTCGGACAAACAAAAAGCCTAGGTGCCTGGGGAGGTGACTTTATTCTTGCCACCGGAAACGAAAAAACCCTTGCTTATTTTAAAAACAAGGGTTTCCATACTGTAATTCCTTATGCAGATATGATTTTGTAAAATCCTGCTTCTAAAAATTTATTTACTTCACCAAAACTAGTTTTGAAGGAGGAGCTGAGTCTATATCTGTACCCCATTCTTTATTAGGATATTCACCCATCACCAGTTCGAGTGTTGAACCCATTAAAATATCATCATGAGTAAACCACACCTTATTATATTCCTTACCATTTAATTTTGCAGACTGGATATATTTATTCTTTTTAGAAGCATTTTTTGCTATAATTGTAAAGGTTTTTCCATTGTCAAGATTAATCGATATTTTTTCAAAAACAGGACTTCCAATATTATAAATAGGCAATCCAGGTGTTACCGGATAAAAACCCATGGAAGAGAACACTACCCAGGAAGTCATTCCTCCACCATCTTCATCTCCAGGAATTCCAAAAATACTATCCTGAAAAAAAGCATCTAGTAAAAATCGAACTCTCTTTTGGGTTTTCCATGGAGCCCCTGCATAATTGTATAAATACGGAATATGAAAACTGGGTTCATTACCCATTGAGAATTGCCCAACCATACCACTTGAATCTGCAAACAAAGCAAAAAACTGATATTTTGTTCTACCTAATTCTTCTCTAAAAAGCTGGTCTAAATTTGTTATAAATCCTTTTCTACCTCCCATTAAATCAATTAAACCATGAATATCCTGCTGGGTTTGCCATGCATAAGTATATCCATTGTTTTCATCGTAATAGTCTCTTCCTCCGGGACCACCGTCAAATTTTGGATCAATATCAATCCAGTTTCCATTTGAATCTTTTGGCATCATCAAGCCATTATCTGGCTGATACAAATTTCTATAGTTAAAAGCTTGGTTATTAAAATAGGCATAATCTTCTTTTTTACCCAGTTCTAAGGCCATTTGCCCCAATGCCCAGTCATCATAACAATGCGCTAAAGTTATTGCTACACTTTGTCTTTTTTCAAACCAGTGCACTTTTTTTACAAACTCTTTTTCTCCGGGTTTGAGAGCAGGAAAGAAACCGTTTTCACGATAAAAATCATCCAGCTCTGTTTTTTCTCCGTTTGCCCAGGGAATCATGGTTGCATCTGTAGCATTTTTTTTCATCCCTTCATAGGCTTTTTCAATATCAAAGTTGCGAATTCCTTTTCTATAAGCATCCAGAAACACAATAGTGGAATGAAATCCATGCATTGCTGGCTTATCCATGTAAAGAACAGGAAACTGTGGCATCCAGCCACCTTCCTCATACATTCTTACATAAGATTGCAGCATATCTGCTTCCATGTCAGGAGATAGGATCATACGCAGTGGGTGCTGTGCCAAATAGGTATCCCAAACCCAGTCATCTGAATAAAAATCTCTTGGATCAGTGTGTGTTTTATGATCGAAAGAACTATAATATTTACTATCTTCCGTAATATTGACCATACGTTCGTAATAACGAAAAAGTGAGGTATAAAATACATTCCTCTGTGCTTCTGTACCACCTTCTACTTTGATCTGACCCAGGCGATCATCCCATATAGTTTTTGCCTTCTTTTTTAATCTATCAAAATTCCATTGTGGAATTTCATTTTTTAAATTCTTTTGAGCTTGTTCTATACTAATATAGGAAATTGCATATTTAAATTCGACTATCTTTTTATCCGAATCTAAAAAATTCACCCAGGCATTTGGTTGCACTCTGCTTGTTTTACGCCGTTTATTCACAATGGTTTGCTTATCAAAACCAATTCGAACATCTGTATTAAACTCACCATACATATATGCCTTCATTCCATGAAATTCTTCAATACCGGTGATCACATTTCCTTTCTCTTTATTCCAGACACCATCATGTAAAATATTGAATTTTAATCTTTTTACCCCATTTTTTGGAAAATGAAACTTAAAAAACCCGGCCTTTTTACCTGGCACATATTCGGTTTTAATTTTAGAATCTACAAAATATGTGGAATAATAGTTGGGTTTTAGCACCTCCTGATCATGATCCCAGGTTTGCTTTTCACTCCAGGTATTATTTTTATTTCTTATAACTCCCGGTAAAACCCCAAATAATTCACCTTCTCGATGTGCAACCATTGATAATGTGAAAAAAGCGATCTGATCATCCAAATAATCCTTTCGAAATGGGTGCATACGAATAGGCTGATTTGGAAGCTGGATATTTGGTCTCATTGGATGTAACAAATATCCAACGGCTCCTATATTGGGATCTACATGATCTAAATTATCGGATGGATCAACAGTAATACTATTATCAATTTTTTCACACGAAATTATTGATAAAACCAGAAATATCAATAAAACTAACTTTTTATCCCCCATTACTTCCATCTAAGATTTATTTGTGTAATCCTTTATATCTAAGCAACTCTAATAGCAATTCCGGCTCATCTGTTTGAATAATATTAGCACCCTTACCAATTAATTTTTCCAGGGCTTCTTCTCCATGACCGAAACGAATATAAGCGTCGGATTCACCCAATGCGTTGATCCAGACTCTGGCATTATTCTTTCTTAACATTTCTGTCAGTTCTTCCGTATAAAATTTAGGATCTATATGAACAACAGACGGATTATATTTCGCCACTGCTGAATCTGCCATGTGAAAGGAGTATGCTCTAGGCATTATTTGTGCTGTTTTATCAAGTTTTTTTATTTCGTCTAAAATATCATAATCATTATCAAAATAAAAAACATCTTCCGTGGTACCGGTTTTAAGAACCGCTGCAACAACTCCTTTTGCATTATCCGTTTTCATATCAACATCAACCAATATTTTTCCTTTGATCACTTTTAAAAATTCTTCAAAGGTTGGAACTGTTTCTTTACTTATTCTTCCATAAGGTGCTTTTAATTTATAACTTCTTATCTCTGCCAAAGTTAGTTCCTCAACTTCACCTTTTCCCGTTGTTGTGCGATCAATTCTTGAATCATGCATTACAACCAAATGACCATCTTTAGTGATACGTACATCCATTTCAATAATATCAACTCCCAGTTTAATAGCGTTTTTTGTGGACGCAATGGAGTTTTCAAAGTTCCCATTATGCGCCCCCCTGTGAGAAGCAACTAAAATAGTTTTGGATGTTGCATTGTTAAACTCACTAAAAGTATTATTTATATCTGTTTTTGTACCTGAACAAGAAATAAAAAATACAGTAGTAAAAACTGCTATATAATTTAAAAAGTTTCTATTTTTTTTCATAATTGATCTCATATTTTCCCAAATTATATTGTTTCGTTTTTATTATAATTTTATAATTTATTCGATTGTATTTCCAGTTTTCTCCTTCGTTTGATATTTTACCATCAAGAACAATCTTGTTTGATTTAATTTTAGAATGAATATTAAAATTTGTTCCTATTTATTTTTTGTTCTTATATCTGTTCATCAGATCAATCCAGTTGGTAAATAAAATACCTTCTTCTTTAAAAAACTTTTTTACCACTGGATCAGAAAACAACTGAGCTTCAAAACTTCTTTGTTTCCATGAATTGGTAATCGTCTTCACATTTTCCGTAATAGTAGAGGGGTGGAAGATGATTTCTGTTAATCCAGAAGGAAGTAACTTTACCTGTTCAAAGAATTTCGTTCTTACTTCTTCATAAGTATTTCCGTGGGGAACACTTGTGAAATTATCCAGTTTTGGTAATTTATATTCTGCTATTAAATCAACAACTTCATCTGTAAGTGGGTAACCGATTTCTCTAAATGTTTTTAAAACCTCAGGGTTTGACATGTCAATCACATTTGCAGGAATTCCGTATTCCTGTGCAACTTTAAGAAAAATCTTTGCATATTCAGGAGAGCCATACAATGTCCCCATATGAGTATCAATATGGGTTGGCTGCCAGCCTAAAGCAATTGCCTTATCTATTTGCGCACGAATTTCCTTTTCAACCTCCTCAGCGCTTGCATGTTTAACAACACCCGGAACTTCATGCCACAATTTTCCATCAGGATCCACTAAACCTGGAACTGTTTTAGGGTCAGAAACAGGTCCCCATC
>VAPK010539328.1_pt1 | contig 14464 bp, 13 predicted proteins | sample 3395031 | NCBI WGS metagenome assembly VAPK01 (sample SAMN08290443, study PRJNA428436) | hydrothermal vent metagenome | isolation source: Deep-sea hydrothermal vent chimney 1 | place: Pacific Ocean: Juan De Fuca Ridge | reverse complement strand
TGACAAACCCAACAATGTAACTCCTTCAGGTAATAATTGCTGTACTTCGTTAAGTTTATTGTTATTGTGGGTTGCAAAAATCAGCTTCATTACTCAATAATTCTTTTAAATATATATCGAGTAATAAATATTCCTTTATTATCTCCTTCACCAGCATCACTTTCAACTGCACTCGTTACAAATGACAAGTCCCATCCTTGTTTAAGCATTTCAGTCAATTTAGAAGAAATTATTGCATCGTTTGCAGCTATATTTTGAAAACGAATTCCTGTAATATTATAGAAATTTAATAATTTAGTTTCCTCAAAATCTTTTACTCTAAGATCTTCTCTTTTAGATTTATTACGCGTTTTTTTATCTTTTGTTTGAGTTGAAGAGAACTGTTTATAATCTCTCTTCTCATTAGTAGAAATAATTCTTGACCTACCAATACCACTGGGTATAATAGATTCTACACTTGTTATAACTTTCACTTCAAATTTTGGGCTTGAATCATTTGTGGTTTCTTGTGCATTACTCACAAATATTACTGCAAATACTAGGGCTAAAATTACTGTTGTTTTTTTCATTTTTTTTAAATTAAGATTCCATTTATAAATTCACTTGTATATTTATTTCCTTATTGTAATATAAATTCATCACTTTCACTTACACTTATAACTCCGAAATTTCCAAGTACTCTTTTTTTAGTTACTGTATTTAGAATATTTCCTGTCAAATAAACGGGTGGTGGTGCAAAAAGTTGAAAAGGACCATCTCCTTCTTCTTGTGCATCTTCTTGAGCTATAATATTTAAATAAAATTGAAAAGTGTTATAATTAAAATTCATTAAAGTTGCACGAGCTGAACTTCCAGAAAGACCAATACCAATACTTTCTTCTAAAAAAGCATCAGAATTACCATTAAAAAGCACATCGTTAGATAATATATATGCTGAAGTTTCTTCACCACTATCAGAGACAAAAAGATTTAACCTGTAAAAATTTCTGTCATTAATTGGGTCTTTAAACGTTGTACGAACAAAACTATTGACCATAGATATATTATCAATATTGACTAAAGGTTTTAATTGTTCTTTTTCTGATTTAAATAACACTCCATTTTCTAATTCAACTTCAATCCAATATAAATTCCCAATTGTAGGAGAGATGATTTGTGAACTTGAGTAGTCACCATTATTTTCAATAAATTCATTGGCAACTATCATTTCATTTCCATTAGAACCCTTAGTAAACAAAGTTACTTTAGCATTATTTACTGGTTTAGGAATTTTTGATGTGTTTTCTACAGGAACTGATTCTTGAATTGTAATGTTTAACTTTTGTGCATCATTTGTAAGGTTGCCAAAAATAAATAATTGAGGTTCAAATTTAGTGTTTAATGCAATTTCTTCATTACAACTCATTAATATGGTTGTAATTAAAAGTAATGATATGTATTTATATATTGATTTCATCTTGTATATTTTAAAATTTAAAATTATAGGTAATAAAAGGTATTTGAGAGCCTATTACAGAAAATTTAAATGTTTTTAATTGATCCTTTTTAAATGTTGAGTAGGTAGAAAAGGCATTTTTTCTTCCATAAACATTATAAACCCCAAAAGACCAACTACTTTGCCATTTTGTATTTGGGTTCCCTTTTGGGATATAATTAAACGACAAATCTAATCTATGCGTGTCTGAAATTCGATAAGAATTTCTATTTGAGTAAGTAAGGTGTGAATTACCATCAACAACGATTCTTCCTGTGGGGAGCGTAGTTGGTCTTCCTGTTTGATAGGTGAAAAATGTACTTAAATCCCACTTTTTACTTAACTTATAATTTGCAGTCAAATTTAAAAGATGTGGTCTATCATAATTTGACGGATATAATGTTCCGCCATTAATATTCTCAACATCAAATTTGCTTGTGGTCTTTCTTCTTGTTACGGAATAAGTATAATTTATATTACCTGTTAACTTACCAGTATTTTTATATATTCCAATTTCTGCACCATAAGAATATCCATCAGCAGATAATAATTGAGTTTCTAAATTATCATTGATAAACAAGTCAGCTCCATTTTTATATTCAACCATATTTTTAAAAGTTTTATAATAACTTTCAAATGAAAAATTATACTTTTCATTTGAAGTGTCATAAGCGTAACCAGCTGATATCTGATTTACTTCTATAGGTTTTATATGTGTTCCTGAAGGCTTCCATATATCGAATGGCATAGCAGCAGACGTATTAGAAATTAAGTGAATGTATTGAAACATTCTATTATAGCCTATTTTCAATGCTTTTCGGTCATTAAAATCATATTTAAGAGCTAGTCTTGGTTCTAAACCTGAATAGCTTTTTATAACTTCACCATTCTTATATTGTTTAGAACTTACAATTGTGCTTATAGATTTGGGGAAGTTCTTGTCATATGCTGTAACTTTAGCTGACCCCATATTTCCGAACCATGAATAACGGATTCCTGCATTTAGAGAAAATCCATCCCATTTTTTTTCATATTCAATATAAGGGGCAATTTCTAGTCCTTTTTCATTTTCAAGTTTAATTTCATTGAGACCAATTTCATTGGTTTTAACTTCAGCAGGAATAAATCTATATAATGTGCTATGTAATCCAAATCTGATTTTTGTTGAAGGGTTTTTATAGAATGTAAAATCAGGTTTAAAAATCCAATTCTCAACTGATGATTTCCATGTGAATATATTTCCAACATCTAGAGAATAATTATAGCGACTATAAATACCTGATATATTCATAAACAACCTGTCTGAAAATAAATGATTCCAACGTATGGTTGCTGTTGCATTGTTCCATTGAAAATTAACATCACCATCAGTTTCTTCAGAATTGTCATCTTGAGGGTCATCCTCAAATTTAAATTTCATCACATCCGAACCAAAATAACCAGAAACAAATAATTTATTATTTTCATTAATATTCCAAGCTAACTTGGTGTTTAAATCATAAAAATACACTTTGTTATTTTTAATTTCTTTTCCTAAAAGTGGAAAGAATACATCAAAGTATGATCTACGTCCAGAAACCAGATAACTAATTTTATCTTTTTTAATTGGACCTTCAAGAGTTAACCTAGAAAATAATAATCCTAAACCTCCTTCACCTTTAAATTTCTTATTACTTCCTTCTCTTTGTCTTATATCTAAAACCGAAGAAGCTCTACCTCCAAAACGTGCAGGTATTCCTCCTTTATAGAGTTTTAAATTTTTAATTGCATCTGTGTTAAATACCGAAAAGAATCCCCAAAGGTGTGATGAATTATAAATAGGTGCTTCATCTAATAAAATTAAATTCTGATCAATATTACCCCCTCTAACATTAAAGCCCGTTGCACCTTCACCAACTGAACTCACACCTGGCTGTGTTAAAATAGCTCTGGTAATATCTGGTTCTCCTAACAATGCTGGCAATTTTTTAATATCTGCACTTCTCATGGTCGTCACTCCAAGAAGTGTTTTTTGCACTTGACTTTTATTACGAGATTCGGAAGTCAATACAACTTCTTCTAATTCATTCTCTGAAGGGTTTAATTCAATATTAAGTTTTATACTTCGATCTAAAGCTACATCAATTTTTTTAGTATCATAACCAATAAATGATGCCTGAATGACATAATTATCATTCAAAAGAGTTATCGAATAAAAACCATATTCATTAGTCACAACTCCTTTATTTTTATCCATTATAATAATAGTCGCTCCTAACAGTGTTTCACCTGTTGTTGCATCTTTAATGGTACCACTTAAAGTGAATTTTTGTTGTTCTTGTGAGGACTTCTCCTTATTTAATCTTGACAGAATGATACGATTTTTCTTAAGAGTATATATAATTGATGTATTTTTAAAGAGTCTATCTAATACCTTATTTAATGTTTCATCAACAACAGAAATATCTAATCGTTGTTTAGTATCTACAATGTCATTATTATAGATAAAACTTGATGAAGTTTGCTGCTCAATAAGTTGCATAATTGTTTCTAACTGAGTGTTCTTTACATCTAGAGAGACTTTATTTTGAGAAAAGCTATTTGTTGCCAATAGCTGAAAACAGCCTAATAGGTAAAGTGATAATGATAATTTCATTAATAGCCAATTTTTATTGCAAGTACTTTTTATAGTTAAAAGTGTTACAAAATGTTTTATTTTCATAAATTTGAATCTTGTTGATTAATACTGATTTTTGCGATTAGGATTTTATTGACATACTGGTGGGAAAATTGCCGTTTTCCCACTTTTTTATTTTATTGTCCATTTGTTATCTTCTATCTTTTCGTATTCAAAGTATTTTGATAGTTTTAGTGTTTCTAATATTTCATCTATAGGTGTTGATTTATCAAAAGAGCCTGTAAACTTAGAGTTTGAAATTTGTGTGTTCTTAAAATTGATTTTCACATTGAATTGAATACTTAAATCATTTGCAATTTCTTTAAAAGATTTATTTTTGAATTCAATTTTTCCTTCTTTCCAAGCAATAGTACTCTCTATAAATTCTGCTTTTGCCTTAACCACTTTATGAGTTTCTTTAGAAAAGATAACTTTATCTTTAGGTCTCATTAAAATTCGATCCATAAAATATTTATCTGAACTTACTTCTACTTTTCCTGTAAATAGAATTGTTTCAGTAAAACCAGTTTCAGCATACGACTTTACATTAAAACTTGTACCTAATGCTTTTACATTTAGTAGATCTTTAGTGCTGACTACAAAAGGATGTTCTTTATCTTTTGCTACCTCAAAAAATGCTTCTCCTTCTAAATAAATCTGTCTTGGAGCTACATCAGAATAGCTCAACATACTCGATGCATTTAGCCATACTACAGAGCCATCTGGCAAGTCAACTTTTTTATGCTCACCAAAAGTAGTTTGCACAAGTATTTGTTTATTCTCAACTGAGAATTTTTGATAAGTAAAAATCGATGTTGCAACTACAAATACAATTACAGCAGCATATTTTAATACACTTTTCCATTGAAATGAATTTGTTGTTTTCGCAGCTACAGTATCAAAGAATTTATTTTTTACAGCATCTAAATCAATAGTAGGCTGTGCACTATTGCCAGTAGTTTTGTAAATTGATTTAATTTCTTTAAATAATTTCTCATCAAAATTATTAGACTGTACCCATTGTTCTACTTTTTGCCTTGTAGTTGCATCAGCAGTCTTTGAGATATATGCCCAAAGGTCTGTTTTTGTTATACTATAATTTTCCATATAATATCAATTATTTCTGTTAGAGAACTGTTGTTTTTATCATCAATACTCATCCATGATTCTATTTTTCTATCAACTTCAATGTTTCTTGAGTTTGATAAATACGTTATGATTTCTGCCTTGGTGATTTGATGATTATCCATAATTACTGTTATTGCAATTCTACTATTGCACGTTCTATAATTTCATCAGTTTTTAAATTATTCCAATCAAAAAGAACATGAATATCTGGAGGAACTCCATTCTCATACTCAGGGCTTTTGTTTAGTGTTAAAGCCTGAGTAATTGAAAATCTATAGGTCCATCCATTTGGCAATTGCCCTCCGTTAGGCAAACCAAGTCCACCACCCGTAGTATCACCAATCAATACCATATTAGGTAGTGCTTTGGTAGCAAGAGCCGTAAACGACCCAGCACTATAAGTACCTCTATCAATTAAAACGACTACCTTATTTTTATACCTTATACCTTCATATGGTTTTACGTAAGCTGGTGCTGCTTCAGAAAAATCATCATGACCTGGACCATTTTTAATTCTAGAATAATACAGCAGTGTTTCATTTTCTACAAACCGACTTAATAGTTTGAAAATATCAGTAACCTGTCCTCCTCCATTTTCTCTCAGGTCAATAATTAAGCCTTTAGTGTCTTTATATTTTTCTAAGATAAAATCAATATTTTTTTTATCAATTTCACCTGTAAATGATGAAAAACGGATATAGCCAATCTCTTTATTAGCTATAAAACTATGTGCGAATGGACCAGAAATATAAAAATCTTTAGGCAGATAATTATCTACTATAACACGCCAATCAAAATTGTCTTGCCCTAAATGATGTGTACCAAAACGAGATATATTAAAGTTAGAGACAAGATTGGTATGATCATCTTTTAATTCTGTTAACATTTTTCCTAATACATTAAATAATGAATCTTCTGTCATGCCATCATATATTTTAGCTGAATATTTAACTTTAATGGCCTCCCAATCAATATTTTTCAATTCAAAGTAAGAATATTTTTCGTTACATTCTTTCCATAAATAATCAAGATTGTCTTTAGGATTAATTGTTTCTAAACCCTTATCCCAAATAACTTCTTCGCAAGAAATAAATAGAGCTACCATTGCTAACAATGCTATTTTAAAAATTTTCATAATTATTTATTATTAAGGTTAAATAAAAGAGTGAATTTAATTGTATGGCTTGCCGTTTGAAACTTATCAAAATTTCCACCAATTTTATATGCTCCCCATAAATATGAGAATTGAATTTTATTTTTATTTTTTAATGGCAATGTATAGCTTAAAGCAGTATTCATTCTAAAACCTGAAAAAACTTTAAATTGATAGTCATCAAAAACAGATTGAAGAATTGGTTTATTTAAAATAAATGATTCTCCTGAATATACATATCCATTTCTATAAGAACTGTTTATTAGCCCTATGTTTAGCCTAAATGATAATTCTTTGTCTTTCCCTTTTCGTGAGATAAAATATTTCGAGATTTTTATTGAACCAAATAATGTTGGAATAACTTCAAGTCCTACCCCATTATTACCTAAAGATTCATTAATTCTGAAATCACCAGTGACATCAAGCAATCCTCCAATTTTAATATTTAACTTTTCTGTACTAAATCTATTTAATTGGTAGAGTTGAGAGTAGAAAAGCGATAGTGTTTTAGCTGTGCTGATTGATTCATGTTCGTTAAAATCATTTTTATACTCTCCAAAAGAATAAGAAAATCCATATTCTTTTTCTTTTTTCGTATCAAATTTATTATATGATAATGAAATGTAGTTCTGTGCCCCGCTATATGTAAGAGGAGATGTTGCAAAATCTACAAATCTATAATACCCTTTACCTACAGTAATATCAATATAAGTAGGTCGTTTTTTTCTCAATTCTTTCTTTTGAGATATCGCTCCAAATGAAACTATAAACATTAAGATTACAATAGTTCTTTTCATCTTTATAAAATTATAACATGTAATTTTGGTTTCCCTATTAATTAGGGAACCTATATCTATAAGACGTATACCAAACAGCTACACCCTATTTAAAAGGGAGATATTTTTTATAAATAATCTTTTAAGTGTTCTCGAAATGCTGCCAAAGCCTTTGAAATATGTGACTCTACGGTTTTTATAGAAATATTTTTTTTAGCAGCAATTTCTTTGTAGGTAAGTCCTAAATCTCTTGATAGTTGAAATATTTCTGTAGTATTAGGTTGAAGTGAATTATATACCGTTTCTATTTGTTGATAGATTTCCCATTCATTATCAATCTCTTCTTCAACAGTAGTGTTTAAAGTGTAAAGGTTAGTATGAGTCTTTCGTGTCTTCTTTTTTCTGTAATCATCAATAATTGTATTTTTAAGTGTTTTAATTAAAAATGACGCAATTGAACGCTCTGACTTATTAATTTTTTCAAAATTATTCCAAAGTTTAATAAAGGTTTCTTGTACCATTTCTTCAGCAACATCTTTGCTTTTTAAAACTCTGTAAGAATAATTATACAATTGAGAGTGGTGCTTATCAAATAATAATGAAAATTTTTTATTCTTTTCCTTCATCTAAAATTATTGGCAAAATAAAAGTGATGCAAACATAAAATAAATTCTAACAATTTTATATGAACTTAGTATTATTTAAAAGATTGAATTCATACTAATTATGTATTAATGATATTTTATAGATAGTAAGTCCTCTTTTATAACTATACGGCATTACTGTATAAATCACTATAATACTTGGATGAACTCTAAAAACTGTTAATATAATTTAACAAATCAAAGAAAAAATAATTGCTAGATTGATAGAAAAGTATACATTTGCATCAACAAAAAATTTATTAAATTATTAAAACAACTAAAAACATTAAATTATGAAAAAATTATCTGTAATTTTATTAACAACTGTTTTGTTGGTATCTTGTGTTTCTAAAAAGAAATATGTTGCCTTAGAAACAGATAGAAACCAAATTAAAGGTGAGTTACACAAAACTTCTATTGAAAAAGAAGAGTTAGAAGCTAAATTTGCTGCAATCGAAGCAAAAGTTGCATCTTACAATGCTAAAATCAATGCTTTAAAAGAAGAAAGTGATGCTAAATTAACGACTTCTGACGGAGCTGTTTTATCTGGTGCTGCTAAAAAGCAAATGAGAAATACCATTTCAAAAATGGATGCTGCTGCTGTAGCAGGAGCTAAAACATTAAAAGATTCAATGAACTTAGCAGTTTCTTATAACTTGAAGAAAACGTTAGCTAGTAGTGAATTAAGTGAAGATAGTAATGGTAATGTTGACATCAACATTAACGAAACAGTAGTAATGATTACTATTGCTGATAATTTATTATTTAAAACAGCTAGCTACAGAATGAATAACAAAGCAGACGGTATCTTACAAAAGATTGCTGATCTTCTTGCTTCTGAGCCAAGTTTAGATTTAATGGTAGAAGGTCATACTGATTCAAGAACTATCAGTACTGGTGCTATCAAAGATAACTGGGACTTAAGTGTATTACGTTCTACATCTATAGTTAGAAGATTAGAGAAAAAATTCAAAGTTGATCCTGCAAGATTAATTGCATCTGGTAGAAGTAGTTTTCAACCTTTAGTTGCAAATGACTCTAGAGAAAACAGATCTAAAAACAGAAGAACAAGAATTGTTATCATGCCTAACATTGATAAATTCTTTGCTTTAATGGCTGCAAAAGAGTAATCTCTTTTAAAACCCAACTAAAAAAGAGCTTGATGAATTTTTCATCAAGCTCTTTTTTAGTTTACAGCTTTACTAATCTGATATTTATTTGTAGTTCAGATAAATTTTCAATCAGTTTAAAAGCCATTTTTTTTTAAGGACTAACTGGTTATTTATTAAGGTTTAGCGAAAATTGAAGAAAACTCAGACCTTTAGAATCAAGAGCCAAGACAAGAGTGTCTTATTCTATTCTAATAATAACTCTACACTGTTCTTTTCGTATTCACATTTAGCGAATTTTGAGTGAGGCAAATTATTATTCCTACAATTAGTGCTGGATAGAATTATTCAGATTAAATACAAAAAAAAGCCTGATGAAAAATTCATCAGGCTTTTTATATCTTATCAAAACAAGGATTAATCCTTTATGTTTATTGCTTTTTTACACGTACTGCATTCATTCCTTTTTGTCCTCTCTCTAACTCGAAGGTTACTTTGTCATTCTCCATGATATCATCTAACAATCCACTAACATGAACAAAGTATTTTTCTTGATTCTCTAAATCTAGAATAAATCCAAATCCTTTTTTATCATCATAAAATGATACTTTACCATTTCTGATAGGATCGTCTGGTTCTTGATCTTCTTTTTTAGGAATACCCAAAATAATACTCTCAGCATCAACTTTTTTTATCTTCTTTGTAGGATCTGGAGGAGTACTTGTTAACTGACCAAACTCATCAACATAGATAAATTCATCATTCTTATCTTCTGACTTACGTGCTTCTTTTCTTTTCTTTTTTTCCTCACGTTTCTTTAAACGCTTTTTTTCTCTTTCCTTTTTACCAAAGGTTTCTTGTGCTCTTGCCATTCGTTATTTATTGTTCTGCTTGTTTATTAATTTTTACAAATATATATTATTTACTGAACTTTTAGCATTTATTTTTAATTGAGGCAACAATTCAGTAGAAAAATTGCCTATTTCTTGGCTAATTTCCGCAAAGCTACCCATTGCCTAAGCATATCTCTTGAATCACATGCAGGGTAACCTAATACTGTTTTTCCAGCTGCTACATCACTTACAACACCTGAACCTGCACCGACAGTTGCTCCAGAATGAATCGTAGTATGGTCATTGATTGAAGCACTTCCGCCAATAATAACTCCATCACCCAAAGTAACTGAACCTGCCAAACCACTATGGCCTGCCATAATACAAGAACGACCCATCACAGAATTATGCCCTATTTGTACGAGATTATCAATTTTACAGCCATCTCCAATAATTGTAGCACTAAATTTACCTTTGTCAACACAAGAATTTGATCCGATTTCAACAGCATTCCCAATAATTACATTTCCAATTTGTGGAATTTTAACCAACCCTCTACCATCATCGCTCGGTCTATACCCAAATCCGTCTGCCCCAATACTCACATTGGTATGGAAAATACAGTAGCTTCCTATTTCTGTACGCTCTCTAATGACAGTTCCTGACCAAATTACAGTATGTTGACCAATTTTGGTATCATCCATAATTGTAACATTAGGATACAATAGAACATTCTCATCCAACACTACATTTTTACCTACATAACACCCTGCTCCTATTTTACACCCTTTTCCAATCTTAGCGGAGCTGTCTACAACTGCCGTTGGATGAATATCATGATCAAATTGTGGAGGAGGCGGATTGAAAGCCTCTAATAATTTTGCCATTGCCAAATCAGCATTTTTCACTTTGATTATCGCACGGTTCTCACCAGGTTCAATACTTAAATTGTCATTTACAATAGCTACACTTGCTTTTGAAACATCCCATAAAGGGATATATTTTGAGTTACCCACGAAAGAAATGTGTGAACTAGACGCTCTGTCTAACTGTTCAGGACCTACAATTAACGCTGTGGTGTTTCCAACAAGTTCTCCTTGTACAATGGTATTTATTTCTTGAATACTTAATGACTTCATATATTATTGTCTAATTAATTTGATGATGAAATAGGGTTAAATATAGGGTTAAAATATGAATTACTCTTCCTTTTCATGAGCTTCAATATCTTCACGTAAATCTAATTTTCTAAATTTAGGAGAAAAGATACCTGCCATCATTACCGTAATTAAGGTCATAGTCCCTCCAAAGACGACAGCCGTTACCGTACCCATTAATTTTGCGGTTATACCACTTTCAAAAGCCCCTAATTCATTAGAAGAGCCTACAAACATTGAATTTACAGAAGCGACTCTACCTCGCATATGATCTGGAGTTTTTAATTGTAAAATGGTTTGACGGATAATCATTGAAAAGCCATCTAGCACACCACTAAAAAACAATGCAAATACAGAAATCCAAAACCATGTGGATAGTCCGAAAACAATCATACACATGCCAAAACCAAAAATAGCAAGCAATAGTTTTATTCCTGCATTCTTATACATAGGAAAATAGGCAGAACTAAACATCATTATCAATGCCCCAACTGCTGGTGCGGCTCTTAAAATACCAAAGCCTTCAGGGCCAACTTTTAAAATGTCTTGAGCATAAATAGGCAATAAAGCTATTGCACCACCAAACAAAACGGCAATCATATCTAATGTAATAGCAGTTAAAATGATTTTGGTATTCCAAACAAACTGAATTCCTTCTCTCAGACTTTTAAAAATATTTTCTCCTATATTCGGATTTAAAATGGGTTTCTGTTTTAGTTGAAAAACACTCAGTAATGCAATTAATGAAAAGACAACTATCAAAAACATAGAACCGTGTACACCTATCCAATTTATAGAAAATCCCGCAACTGCTGGGCCAATTACTACTGCCATTTGCCATACAGAACTACTCCAGGTTGCTGCATTCGGATATAATTTCTTAGGTACTATCAAAGCCAACATAGAAAATATGGAAGGCCCTAGAAAAGCACGAATAATACCACCAAGAAAAACTAAAAAGTAAATGCTATACAATACTGTGTTTGTTGACCAATCAGAAATTATTTTAGGCCATGTTAATAAAAACAAACCTATGCTGAGCATAAAAAAACCAATAATACATTTAATGAGTAATCCTCTTTTTTCTTTCTGATCCACCACATGCCCTGCAAATAATGCCAAAGAGACTGCTGGTACAACTTCCATCAAGCCAATAATTCCTAAAGATAGCGGATCTTTAGTCATACTATATACTTGCCATTCTATAATAATAAACTGCATAGACCAAGCAAAAACCAAGGCAAAACGCATCAGTAAAAAGACATTAAATTCTTTATACTGTAAGGCAGCGTACGGATTGTTTTTTTTCATTAAGATTTAGGAATTTATCCTTGAAATCAAAAGTATGAAAATTTATAATGAAGTATAAATTTTATGCCATACATTATAAATTATTTATAAAGAATAGAGTACATTTATCAACTCAATTCTAATCATATATTAAAAATGATAAACTTCAACACGATAAAAAACATTGCATTCACCAGTTTAATAATGGTAATAAGTACTAACATTTTAGTTGCTCAAGATAAGCTTAAAGAAATGCCAGACTATGAACGATACCAAGAGATTGCTCCTAAAATAAGGAATTCTGTAAAAAGTGGAGCTTTGTCTATAACTTGGAATACTACTGGTAATTCTTTTGAATATAATAAAGATGGGAAACGATTTCAATACACTATAAAATCTGGAAAAGCTAAAGAAATTGGTATTGCTACTCAGCCTGATTGGAGTCATTATTGGGATAGACCGCAACGAGGAAGACAATACGCTTCGGCTGATTCTCCAAACGGAAAATTAAAAGCATTTACTAAAGACAGAAATATGTATATTTCTGATACTGCTAGAAATGATATTATAGCCATTACAAGCGATGGAAACACTAAAAACCAAATAAAGTATGGTATTGCAACTTGGGTTTATGGTGAAGAATTAGATCAGACTACAGCTATGTGGTGGTCTCCTGACAGTAAAAAAATTGCTTTTTATAAGTTTAATGAGAAAACTTCTAAAAAATATTATGTACTCTATAATCAAACTAAAATACAAGATTCTGTTGAAATTGAAGCGTATCCGAAGGTTGGAGCTAAAAATTTACCTGTAGATTTGGTAGTTTACGATTTAGAAACTAAAAAGACGATTATTTTAGACACTCGTAATGGTAAACCGTACCATGATGGAGATTTAGGTACTTATCTATATGATATTGCTTGGTCACCAGACGGAAAAGAACTGCTTTTTCACAGTACCAATCGTAAACAAAATATCATGGAGTATAAAGCAGCTGATCCTATTACAGGAAAAACCAGCGTGGTTATTCGTGAAGAATGGTTGCCTAGTTTTACGGTAAATTCTCCTGAAATACACCATTTAAAAGATGGAAAACGTTTTATTTGGGCATCTGAAAGAAGTGGTTATAAAAATTACTATTTGTATGATTTTAGTGGAAAACTCATCAAACCTTTAACACACCATAACTTTGAAGTTTCTAGCATTGTAAAGGTTGATGAACAGCATGGAAAACTCTACTATATGGCTAGAAGTGGTGACAATCATATGAAAATGCAGTTGCATTGTGTACGATTGAATGGATCTAAAGATATTAGATTGACCGACCCAGCTTACCATCATACGATAAGTTTGTCTCCAAATAATAATTATATAGTTGATGTCGCTCAAACGCATGACAAACCGCCATTTACAAATTTATTAAACAGTAAAGGGAAGATAATTAAGAAGTTAGCAACGAGTGATGTTTCTGAATTTGAAAAACTCGGACTCAAAAAAGTGGAAGTATTTACGTTTACTTCTGCTGATAAAAAAACTGAATTGCATGGCATGCTACATTTTCCTTCAAATTTTGACCCTACTAAAAAATACCCTGTACTTCTAAGTATTTACGGCGGGCCTTCTACTCATGGTTTTAGAGAAACATTTAAAACTCCTGATGCCTTAACAGAGTTCGGATTTCTAGTGGTAAATCTTGATGGTAGAAATGTAGGTGGTAGAGGTAAACGGTTATTAGATCAATTGTATGGTAATTTTGGGATTGTAGAAATGGACGATTTTGCTGAAGGTATTATGTCGTTATATGACAGGCCATATTTTGATAAAGATAAAGTTGGTGTTTTTGGCACTTCTTACGGTGGTACTACTGCTGCAACGAGTTTATTGAGGTTCCCTGAGGTGTATCATGCAGCTGTGGCAAATTCTGCAGTAACCGATTGGCGTAATTATGATAATATTTACACGGAACGCTTTATGAACACAATTGAAGACAATAAAGCTGGCTATGACGCAGGAAGCGTAATGAAATATGTTGATAATCTAAAAGGTGATTTGATGATTTTTTACGGCACAAGTGATAATAATGTTCATCCTTCAAATTCATTACAACTGATACAAGCCTTACAAAAAGCTGGTAAGAGTTTTGAGGTACAAGTTGGACCAGACAAAGGACATGCAGCCATGAATAGAGATAGAATGATGGAATTTTTTATTGAAAGTTTGGTGTTAAAAAAGTAGTCTTAATTA
>VAPK010463380.1_pt1 | contig 14469 bp, 10 predicted proteins | sample 3395031 | NCBI WGS metagenome assembly VAPK01 (sample SAMN08290443, study PRJNA428436) | hydrothermal vent metagenome | isolation source: Deep-sea hydrothermal vent chimney 1 | place: Pacific Ocean: Juan De Fuca Ridge | reverse complement strand
TTCAGCGAGATGGCGATAAAATAAAGTCATATCGGTTTCGGTTTGTTGCAATAAGGTATGTAAATCATGATTGAGCGCGGTATCGGTATCAGGTTCAAACTGATTTAAGCCCAGCTTCTCAGCGCGCATGGTTTCCCATCGCTGTTGGTATTGATGACCATAATCATCCAAAATCTCACGCAGCGCATCCGCATCTTCAATCAGTGGATAAATGGCATTGGCCAGTTGCAATAAATTCCAATGGGCGATTTTGGGTTGGTCGCCATAGCGATAGCGACGCTGTTCTCGGTCGGTGGTGTTCGGTGTCCAACCGGGATTATAATCTTCTAGCCAGCCATAAGGCCCATAATCAATGGTTTCGCCGAGGATAGACATATTATCGGTGTTCATCACCCCATGCACGAAGCCCACCCGCATCCAATGTACAATCATTTCAGCCGTACGGTCACAGACATCACTAAACCAAGCCAAATAAGTGTCTTTGTCCGGCGTTTTATTTGAGGTGAGTAAGTGTGCAAAATCCGATTTAATCGTATGGTCAGCTAATTTTTTCAAATTCACAATATCGCCACGCGAAGCAAAGATCTCAAGGCTGCCAAAGCGGGTAAAAGAAGGGGAGACACGGCACACAATCGCGCCCGGCTCCATGGCAGGGCGACCATCGTAAAACATATCGCGTTGCACCTCTTCGCCCGTTAAAATCAAGCTCAGCGCACGCGTAGTTGGTACGCCTAAATGATACATCGCTTCGCTACATAAAAATTCCCGCACCGAAGACCGTAACACCGCCAAGCCATCGGCCGAACGAGAATAGGGTGTAGGCCCTGCGCCTTTGAGTTGCAAGGTTTGGTGCATACTTTGCGGGGTGACCACTTCGCCTAAATTGATCGCTCGGCCATCACCTAATTGACCCGCCCAATTACCAAATTGATGACCGCCATAACACAGAGCATAGGGTTGCATGCCGGCTAGTAATTTATTACCAGCGAATACTTGAGTGAATTCAGGCGTGTCACATTCAGCAGGATCTAAGCCGATCAATTCGGCGACTTCGGGCGAATAGGCGACTAATGTGGGATTGCTGACCGGTGTAGGGGAGACAAATGAATAGCCGGCATCTAATACTTGCCGACGGTGATTATCCGTTTCGGGATCTGCGGGCAGGGCTTGTAGGTATTGGTTGTTAAATTTTAGATTGTTGATGGAGCGGTTTGGCATACAGAGACATAATGCTTCAGAGTTATATGTTGTTTTCAGGGGTGTCAACGCCCATGGAATCCCAAAATTCGCTATCAAGTTTTTTTATCTCGATAGTTTGCTCAATTTGCATGCCCAGTCCATAATCATAAATATATTCAGCTAAATCTCTTCCATCGATAAGAACGAGAGTTGTAGAACCATTAAGATTTTCACCATATTCTATCGCCCCTTTGGAATATGATGATGTAGTAATGAAAACACCTTTATTTGATTGGGCGACAGCAAGCGCGCCTACAAACTTTTGTATTTCTTCTCTACCAATAGTGTTCTCTCGAGCATATCGTTTAGCTTGAATATGAATTCTGCCCAACCCTAAGACATCTTCTTTTATGATACCGTCTATGCCTTTATCATTTGAATACTGAGTTACGATGCCTGATGCTTTTATTTCCCCTCCATATCCCATACGTTGGAGTAGCGTAACAACTAATTGTTCAAAATCACGAGGAGATTTGCTGAGGATAACATCTATAATATCTTCATAGACGCTTGTCCTTATTTTTGCTGAGGATTCATATAACTCCTCTTGAGGAGTAAGGTCAGTATACGAAGTCTGAATATTCGCTGCTTTTAGTCGTTTTGGAGATTCTCTTTTTTCAAGTTGTTCAGCGATAAACTTATTAATGTTTTCAGGTGTTTTTAGTTTCTGTTTCCCAAGTTCGCTAATTTGGTAAACACCTCTTGCTGGTTTTTGAACTAATCCAGTCATGTTCATATAGCTAAGAGCCCAAGACACTCGGTCATAGAATATTTTTCCATTGCCTGATTCATATTTTTGAGACATCTCTTCTTCAGATAAACCAAATACTTTTGCTAAGGGTGATTCAAACTCTTTTATTCGCAGCACTTCTTTCTCCGCGAGGAGTTGTAACGCTGGAACCCTAAGCTTTTCATGTTTTGGAATAGGCATGTCTTTAATTTTCCTTCTATCACACTATGAGAATACTGAATACCTACTTAACCCGCATCCCAGGCTCAGCACCTTCGTCAGGATTTAAGATGAATAAATCTTTCCCACCTGGACCAGCGGCTAAGACCATGCCTTCGGAGAGGCCGAAGCGCATTTTTCGGGGGGCGAGGTTGGCGACCATGACGGTGAGTTTGTTCACCAAGTCTTCGGGCGCGTAGGCGGATTTAATGCCTGCGAACACTTGTTTTTGGCCGTTGCCGATATCTAGGGTGAGTTGCAGCAGTTTATCTGCACCTTCGACATGCTGGGCATCTACGATACGGGCGATCCGCAGGTCAATTTTGGCGAAATCATCAAAGCTGATTTCATCGGCAATGGGTTCGATATCGCTATTGCTTGCTGTGGGCGTTTTGATGTCGGCGGTTTCCATTGTTTCTTGTGAATCAGCTTGGATCGCTTCAATTTTGGCGGCTTCGATCCGTGTCATTAAAGGTTTGAATTTATTGATGCTGTGATTGAGTAGGGGTGTGCTTAAATCAGCCCATTGGATTGGGGCGATATTAAGGAAAGCTTCTGCTTGCTCGGCGGTGCGTGGTAATACCGGCTTGAGATAACCAATCAGAATGCGGAAGAGGTTAATGCCCATGCTGCAAACATCATGCACAGCTTGCGCTTGGCCTGCTTCTTTAATCAGCGCCCAGGGCTTTTTATCATCAATATATTGGTTGGCTTTATCGGCTAGCGCCATTATTTCACGCATGGCATGACCATATTCACGCGATTCGATTTTTTGAGCGATGCTATCAGCTTGTTGGGTGAATTCAGCGAATAATTTAGGCTCAGCCAGATTATCGGTGAGCTTGCCATCAAAGCGTTTACCAATAAACCCGGCACATCGGCTGGCGATATTGACAACTTTGCCGACTAAATCAGAGTTGATACGCGCTTGGAAGTCTTCAAGATTTAAATCGATATCATCGATGCCTGAGCCGAGTTTGGCGGCATAATAATAACGCAAGTATTCTGGATCAAGATGGTTGAGATAGGTGCGCGCTTTGATGAAGGTACCGCGTGATTTAGACATCTTTTTGCCATCAACGGTTAAGAAACCATGGGCAAAAATAGCCGTCGGCAAGCGAAAGCCTGCGCCTTGCAACATCGCAGGCCAGAAGAGGGCATGGAAGTTAATAATATCCTTGCCAATGAAATGAAACATTTCAGTTTCACTATCAGCGGCAAGATATTGATCAAAATCAATATTGTCCTTATCACAATACTGCTGAAAGCTGGCAAGATAACCAATGGGTGCATCCATCCAAACATAGAAAAACTTGCCGGGCGCATCTGGGATTTCAAAGCCAAAATAGGGTGCGTCGCGGGAAATGTCCCAATCTTTTAAGCCGGCTTCAAACCATTCTTGTAGCTTGTGGCTGACTTCTGATTGTAGGTGATTATCGGTGCGTGTCCATTCTTGTAACATCGGCTGAAAATCACCTAGTTTGAAGAAATAATGTTCTGACTCTTTGGTGATAGGCGTCGCACCCGATACGGCAGACACGGGGTTTTTAAGCTCGGTCGCATCATAAGTGGCGCCGCAGGCTTCGCAATTATCCCCATATTGATCGTCAACACCACATTTTGGGCATTCACCTTTGATAAAACGATCGGGTAGGAACATTTCTTTTTCTGGATCGTAGGCTTGGCTGATGGTGCGCGTAGTGATGTGCCCTGCTTCGCGATTGGCGAGATAAACGCGGTTGGCCATCGCTTTATTTTCTGGGCTATGGGTGGTAGAGAAATGATCGAATGCGATGGCGAAATCAGCAAAGTCTGCTTGATGTTCTTGATAGGTGTTTTCAATCAGTTGTTCTGGTGTAATGCCTTCGCTTTGCGCACGCAACATGATCGGTGTGCCATGGGCATCATCGGCGCAAATATAATGGCATTCATGCCCACGCATCTTTTGAAAGCGCACCCAAATATCGGTTTGAATATATTCAACAAGATGGCCGAGATGAATCGATCCGTTGGCATAGGGTAGGGCGCTGGTAACCAGTATTTTTCGTTGCATGGATTGCTTTCAGTTTTTAAAGTCAATAATGCGATGGAAGATACCAGAAACGGGTTGTTTTAGCCATTAAAAAGTCTGACACGCCTCACCCAACCCTATCCCGCTGGAGAGGGTTATTTGGAAGTAGAATAAAATTCTTCCATGCTAACTGAATGTCCATTATCGATAACAATGCGAGCATGCGAACGATTGAGACCACGTGGCGAGGTGGCGCCGCAAGCATGGGCAATGATGCCGACTTCTTTAACCATGTTTTGAGCATAGTTGGCGACACGGACGGCTTTGAATTTGGGGTCTAAGCCGCGTTGACGTTTTGGATCGTGGGTGGTGATGCCTGTTGGGCAGGTGTTTTGGTTGCATTGCAAGGCTTGGATACAACCCAAGGCAAACATAAATCCACGGGCATTGGTAATGAAATCAGCACCCACACAAAGCGCCCAAGCCACATCGGTTGGGTTCACTAATTTTCCTGAGGAGATAACACAGATGCGTTTGCGTAAATTATATTCATGCAGCTTATTGACGAGCAAGGGTAGGCTTTCACGCAACGACAAGCCGACGGCATCAATTAACGGCATGGGGGCGGCACCGGTGCCACCTTCCGCGCCATCAATGGTAATAAAATCAGGGGCTTCTATTTGATCGCGTTTGATGATTTCTTGGAACAGCGCATCGACATGCGAAGGGGATCCGACCACCATTTTAAAGCCAACCGGTTTGCCTGTGATATCGCGTATATGATTCACCATATCGAGTAAATCTGCATATTCATTAATTTCGGGGTGTCGGTTTGGGCTTAAAGAATCTTCATGTGCTGGGATGCCACGAATTTCTGCAATTTCTTCAGTGACTTTTTCAGCAGGTAACATACCGCCTTTACCCGGTTTGGCACCTTGACTGAGCTTGATTTCAAACATTTTAACGGCCTTATGGCCAGCAATCCTGCGGAGCTTAACGTCATCTAGGCGGCCTTGTTCATCACGCACGCCATTTTTAGCCGTACCAATTTGGAACACGATATCAGCCCCGCCCCTGATATGGTAAGGGGAGAGCCCGCCTTCTCCTGTATTCATCCAGCAGCCTGCTATTTTTGCGCCGTGGGATAGCGCCAATACGGCGGGTTTCGAGATCGCGCCATAACTCATCCCTGAGATATTGAAGAGTGAGCTTGTGGTGTATGGTTGCTTACAGAAAGGACCAATAGTGAGTGGGTTGGGTTTAACAACATCTTCACCTAGGGTTGGAAAGGCACAATTTACAAATAGTACGTGACCCGGATGTTTGATTTCTTGGCTAGATCCAAAAGCAACTGTATTGCTAATGTTTTTTGCAGCACGATATGCCCACGAGCGTTGTGCACGATTAAACGGGAGTTCTTCGCGATCCATGGAGAAAAAATATTGCCGAAAGAATTGCCCCACATGTTCGAAAAAATAACGGAATCGGCCAATGACAGGATAGTTTCGTCGAATCGTTTGTTCGGTTTGTGTGACGTCAATAATATAGATAATAACGATCCACAGCGCCGCTAGACCGATGACGAAAATAAATAATGAGGCCATTATCTCTAGGGTAAAAATAAGGCCTTCTACAAACCCAGACATGGCAAAACTTTCGATTATCATGGTTTTTCCTTTATCACTGTTGTTAGATGATAGACGAGTTTCGTTATGGGATGTTACAGACGTAACAAGCGTTAGTGATCTGCGTCTATTGAGGTATAGTAGCGGGAATTAATAGAGAGATAAATAATGACAATCGTTGAACAGATACCGTTAATGATTCCAGGCGTTAGCAGCAGTCAAGGTATGCCGTTAAGAGTATATAACCCTTACGATAATGTATTGTTAGGTGAAGTTGCGACAGCAGATGGCCCTGCCATTGAGCAAGCACTGGAAAATGCACGTGCTTTATTTGCTGATAAATCAAATTACCTCTCTATTGATAAGCGAATAGCCATATTAGAACGCGCGATGGTCTTACTGACCACGCAATCTGAAGCATTGATTTTGGGCGCCACCCAAGAAGGGGGCAAGCCGTTAATGGATTCGAAAGTTGAAATGGCGCGCTGTATTGATAGCTTGCGGATTTGTGTTGATAGTTTGCGTAATGATGCTCCTCCTACGGTACCTATGGATTTGAATGCGGCCTCGCAGGGTAGAAAGGCTATTGTAAGCAAAGAACCGATAGGCGTTGTCGTCGCAGTGAGCGCATTTAATCATCCTTTAAACTTAATCGCACACCAAGTGGGTCCTGCTATTGCGACGGGTTGCCCAGTGATTGTGAAACCGGCAGAAGATACACCGCTATCCTGCGCGCGATTAGTGCGTATTTTTCATGAGGCTGGCTTGCCTGACGCCTGGTGTCAATTCGTGATGCCAGAATCTATCACCCTATCCGAGATGTTAATAACCGATGAACGGGTCGCCTTTTTCAGCTTTATTGGCAGCGCTAAAGTGGGTTGGTATTTACGCAGTCAACTGGCCGCTGGCACCCGTTGTGCCTTAGAACACGGTGGTGTTGCACCCGTTATTATTATGCCAGATGCCGATATTGAAAAGGCATTGCCAGGGTTAGTGAAAGGGGCGTTTTATCATGCAGGGCAAGTGTGTGTGTCGGTGCAGCGTATTTTTGTACATCAATCGCTTGCCCATACCTTTGCATCGCAATTAGCTACCGCAGCAAAAGCGCTGCTTGTTGGCGATCCTTTAGATCCAGAGACAGAAGTCGGGCCACTTATTCGCGAGACGGAGGTGATGCGGGTTGATGAGTGGGTGCAGGAAGCAATTGTAGAAGGTGCAGATTGTTTATCGGGTGGTGCACCAATAACGAGTCAATGTTATGCACCTACGGTGTTATATCAGCCGCTGATGCAGAGCAAGGTGATGACAGAAGAGATTTTTGGCCCCGTAGTGTGTGTGGTGCCTTTTGATCTGATTGATGAAGCGATAGCAGCGGCAAATAGTTTGCCATTTGCTTTTCAAGCGGCGGTATATAGCCAAAACAGCGCATTGGCAATGAAAATTAGTGAGCAGTTGGATGCCTCAACAGTGATGATTAATGACCATACGGCATTTCGAGTAGACTGGATGCCGTTTGCGGGGTTGAAGCAATCAGGCCTAGGTGTGGGAGGGATCCCTTACACGATGGATGACATGCAGGTGAATAAAATGGTGGTGATGCATGCTAATAGCCTAGATTAGGTATAATTGGCTATCAAATCTAAGAATCTGGGATGGGTATGACAACAGGGCGAACATTATTAAACGATCCCTTACGTAATAAAGGGACGGCATTTAGTCGGCGAGAGCGTAAAGCATTTGGATTGACAGGCTTATTGCCCGCTGTTGAAGAAACACTGGCGGAGCAGGTATTCCGCGCCTATAAACAATATAAGAAAATAGCTACTACATTAGATAAATATTTATTTTTACGTGCGATACAAGATGAAAATGAGACGTTGTTTTATCGCTTGATTCAAACCCATTTAATCGAGATGATGCCGATTATTTATACGCCCACAGTCGGTGAGGCATGTCAGACACTATCAGCAAATTATCGCCAGCCTCGAGGGCTATTTATTGCGTATCCTGATCGCGATGAGATTAATGCTATCTTGCAGCAACAACCTGATGATATTCGAGTAATTGTAGTGACGGACGGTAGCCGTATTTTAGGCTTAGGCGATCAAGGCGCAGGGGGCATGGGGATACCGATTGGTAAATTGGCCTTATATACCGCTTGTGGTGGTATCAATCCAGCACATTGTTTACCTATTATGTTAGATGTGGGGACCAATAATTCTGATTTATTAAATGACCCACAATATATTGGCTGGCGACAAGAACGGGTAAATAAAGCGGACTACAATAATTTTCTAGATGATTTTATTCAAGCAGTGAAATATAGATGGCCTCAAGTATTGCTGCAATTTGAAGATTTCTCGCAACAAAATGCGATGCCCTTGCTCACGCGTTATCGCGAGCAATTATGTTGTTTTAATGATGATATACAAGGCACCGCTGCCGTGACAGTAGGGGCCTTATTGGCCGCTTGTAAGGCCAAAGGTGAAGTCTTATCGGAACAAATAATTTCCTTTGCAGGTGCGGGTTCGGCGGGTTGTGGTATTGCAGAACAGATCATTGCTCAAATGTGTACAGAAGGCTTAACACCTGAACAGGCACGCAATCGTATTTTTATGGTTGATCGGTGTGGCTTATTAACGGATAACATGACCGATTTACATGATTTCCAGCATGCACTGGCGCAGCCTGTCATGCTGACGGAAAATTGGCAGTGTCATGGTGAACACCCTGGGCTATTAACCGTGATGCGAGAAGCAAAACCCACTATTTTGATCGGTGTTTCTGGTCAAACAGGCTTGTTTACGAAGCGGTTAATAGAAACGATGGTTAGTTATTGTTCACGGCCGATTATTTTCCCATTAAGCAACCCATCGAGCCAAGTGGAAGCGACGCCTGCACAATTAATTGAATGGACGAAAGGCCAGGCATTACTGGCAACAGGCAGCCCCTTTGCACCCGTGCATTATGGTGACCAAGCGTTTAGCATTCCACAATGTAATAATAGCTATATTTTTCCAGGCATTGGCTTGGCTGTTATGGCTGCCAATATAACAAGAATTACAGATGAAATGTTGATGACGGCAAGCACGATATTAGCAGCAACCTCTCCTTTGGTTAAAACAGGTGAAGGTAGTTTATTACCTGCGTTAACTGATATTTCAGAGGTGAGTAAACAAATTGCTTTTGCCATTGCTAAAGTGGCACAAACAGGCGGGCAGTCAGGCAATCATATGAGTGATAATGCACTAACGATTGAAATTGACACCCTTTTTTGGCAAGCGAAATATTAATCGACATTTATAGCACCAATAAATATTGGTGCTAAATAGAAAGGGTGGAAAGTGGAAGAAAATGAAATAGCGCATCATGCAAATTTAGCAGGTAAGCCCTCTTTATTACAGTGGTTTATAGTGATCTCTGCGGCTGTATTTGTAGGTAATATCACTGCTTTTGTTATTGAAAAAATGATTGAAGATCGGCAAGGGATATCAAATGAAACAAAACAAACTTCGATTGATACGGAAGCTAGGAAAGTATTACAATCATTGGGGGTTTCCCCACCAGCAATAGGACAAAATACGGTCGATCCTGCTGTGCAAGCGGAGCAAAAACGTAATCAATTGATTGCAGCGAAAGCAGAATGTGATACTTGGACACAAAAGTTAATGGCAGAAAATAGCGCGGTGAATCGTATGAGCAAGAATAGGGCGTGTCAGCAAGTGAGCCAATTTATGAACCAGCTTGAAGCTGCTGGCCACCCCCCCTAAAACAGGCAAAAAAAAACAGCTACCGAAGAACGATAACTGTTTTTTTATTATGGTGCGCCCGACACGATTCGAACGTGTGACCGCCTGGTTCGTAGCCAGGTACTCTATCCAGCTGAGCTACGGGCGCATAATGCGTTAATTATACTTGGTTAGCGCCCTACGGGCAATCAAACTGAGATACAATTAATCAATAAAACATAGTAATTAAATGGGACTAAAAAATCAGTCTTGATATCTAATTGGCGGAGAGCGAGGGATTCGAACCCTCGATAGGGGTAAACCTATACACCCTTAGCAGGGGTGCGCCTTCAGCCACTCGGCCAGCTCTCCATGTTTAGCCGCACATTATAGCAGGACTTGACCGTTTGGGGTATCGATTTATACGCTATTTTATAATTTTTATCTGTGGATCACTTTAGTCGTGATTACCATCGAATTCTTCTTCGTTTTTGATCCGTTCGTAGATTTCTTCGCGATGCACGGAGACATCTTTCGGTGCTTCAATACCAATGCGAACTTGATTTCCTTGGATCCCGAGGACATTGATCGTGATGTCATCGCCAATAATTAGTGATTCACCGATTCTGCGGGTGAGTATAAGCATGTTTTACCTCTCATAAAAAGCCTCCTAGCTTGGTTAAAATGGCCAGGAATTCTATGATTCCTTTTGCCTATACTCCTCCGGTAGTATATTTATTAAGTATAATTATACCACTGATTTTGACAGCTGAAAACAAATATTTTGTGAATTCATGCATGTTTTTTTTATTCTAGTTTAAACGCATCATGTAATGCACGCACCCCTAACTCGAGATACTTTTCATCCACTACAACGGAGATTTTAATTTCAGAGGTCGAAATCATGCAGATATTAATGGCTTCATCGGCGAGCGTTTTGAACATGGTGCTTGCGATGCCTGCATGAGAGCGCATGCCTACACCAACCAGCGATATTTTAGTGATTTTATCATCGCCAATGACTTCGCGTGCATTCAGATTCTTGGCTGTCTCATTTAAAATGGATAAAGCCTGTTTATAATCGTTGCGATGGACGGTGAAAGTGAAATCAGTGGTGTCATCTTGGCTCGTGTTTTGGATGATCATATCAATTTCGATATTTGCATCGGCAATCGGGCCTAATATTTGTGAGGCAATGCCAGGGTGATCAGGCACGCCTAAAATAGTGACTTTGGCTTCATCGCGATTGAATGCGATACCAGAAATAAGGGCTTGTTCCATCGTGGGATCCTCTGCTGCGATAAGCGTGCCACCACCTTCTGTGAAAGCGGAGAGTACGCGCAACGGTACATTATATTTACTGGCAAACTCAACTGAACGAATTTGCAAAATTTTGGCACCTAAGCTGGCCATTTCGAGCATTTCTTCGAATGTAATGCGATCCAAACGGCGTGCTTCAGGTACAACGCGCGGATCGGTGGTGTAAACACCATCGACATCTGTGTAGATTTGGCATTCATCTGCTTTAAGTGCGGCAGCGAGTGCAACAGCCGTGGTATCTGAACCGCCACGGCCGAGCGTGGTGATATTGCCATCTTCATCGCACCCTTGGAAACCAGCGACAATAACAATATGGCCAGCAGATAAATCAGCGCGAATCCGACTATCATCAATTTCCATGATGCGCGCTTTGTTATGGGTGTTATCCGTCAAGATACGTACTTGGCTACCCGTGTATGAGTTTGCTTGTACACCTATTTGCGCTAAAGCCATGGATAGGAGCGCAATCGTGACTTGTTCGCCGGTAGACAACAACACATCTAGCTCACGCCCTTGTGGCTGGTCATGCAAATTATTTGCAAGCGCCATTAGTCGATTGGTTTCGCCACTCATAGCAGAAACGACAACGACTAAGTCATGACCTTCATCTTTGAATTTAAGCAGTTTTTTGGCGACTTCTTGGATCCGCTCTACGCTGCCAACGGAGGTGCCACCATATTTTTGTACAATAAGTGCCATTTATGCCCCCAACTGATTGCTTAGCCAATCAGATACAGATTCGAGTGCGGCAGGGAGTTGCTTGGGTAGGGTGCCGCCGCCTTGTGCCATATCAGGTCGGCCGCCGCCTTTGCCGCCGACTTGTGCGGCAACATGGCTCACTAAATCGCCGGCACGCACTTTATCGGTTACATCTTTAGTGACACCCGCAATTAAGGTGATTTTGTCACCTTCAACTGAGGATAGGATGATCGCGGCACTGCCCAATTTATTTTTGAGTTGGTCGACCGTATCACGCAGGCTTTTACTATCGGCGCCATCAAGATTTGCAGCGAGTACTTTAACGCCGTTAATATCTTGTGCGGAGCTGGCTAAATCGCTACCCGCACTGCTGGCCAGTTTAGATTTGAGGGTCTCTAATTCTTTCTCAAGTTGGCGAGTGCGCTGCACCAATTGACTTGCTTTCTCAGCCACATTATCTGGGTTAGCCTTAATTAATACTGAGATGTCATTTAATCGTGTTTCATTACCGGCGATATAGTCGAGTGCGTGTTCGCCCGTAACGGCTTCAATACGGCGCACACCTGAAGCAATCCCAGCTTCTGAAGTGATTTTAAGCAAACCAATATCACCCGTTCGGTTGGCATGCGTACCACCACAAAGTTCAGTGGAAAATTCACCCATGCGTAAGACGCGGACTTCTTCATCATATTTTTCGCCAAACAAGGCCATTGCACCTGATGCTTTGGCTTCATCTAAATCCATCAATTTGGTTTCAATGTCATTATTTAGGCGAATTTGTTGGTTCACAAGGCGTTCAATATCGTGTAGTTGTTGTGTATTTACGGGCTCAAAGTGTGAGAAATCAAAGCGTAAACGGTCTGCATTCACCAACGATCCTTTTTGGGTGACATGATCGCCTAATACTTGCTGCAATGCGGCATGGAGTAAATGGGTGGCAGAATGATTGAGTGCGGTTGCAAGGCGGTTAGACTCATCAATTTGTGCAGTAACATGGTCGCCAACAGTAAAGCTGCCAGTTTGGCATTCACCGATATGGGTAAAGGCTTTACCTTGTTTGCGCGTATCCGATACGTTAAATTGTGCAGTATCTGTTGAGATGGTGCCGATATCGCCAGCTTGGCCACCTGATTCTGCGTAAAAAGGGCTATGGTCTAATACGATGATGCCTGTTTGGCCTTGTGGCAGCTTGTCGACATGTTCGCCATCAACTAAGATATTAGTGATTACCGCTTTATCATGTGTTTTTTCATAGCCGCAAAAATAGGTTCCGCCAGTAATATTAATTTCACTTGAGAGTGCGCCTGCAAATTGGCTAGCAGAGCGGGCGCGATTACGTTGCGCTTCCATTTCACGTTCAAAACCAGCCACATCAAGGGTGAGTTCACGTTCGCGCGCAATATCAGCAGTCAGATCAATTGGGAAGCCATAGGTGTCATAAAGTAAAAAAACAGTTTCACCAGAGATCTCTTTATCTGCAATATTATCAATAGCTTGCTCTAATACTTTTAAACCATTATCGAGTGTATCAGCAAACCGTACTTCTTCTTGTTTTAAGGCGCGCTCGACTTCAGATTGTGCTTTTGTTAGTTCAGGGAATGCTTCGCCCATTTCAGTCACTAAAGGTGTAACTAATTTATAAAAGAAAGCATCTGTTAGCCCTAATTTATGGCCATGACGAATGGCACGGCGGATGATCCGACGTAAAACATATCCCCGGCCTTCATTAGAAGGCTGCACACCATCGGTGATCATAAAAGCGCATGAGCGAATATGATCGGCAACCACGCGTAATGAGGTATGGCTACTATCTTGAGTGCCAGATAATTTTTGAATGGCGGCAATGAGGTTTTTAAATAAGTCGATATCATAGTTATTATGCACGCCTTGTAAAATGGCAGCTAAACGCTCCAGCCCCATGCCGGTATCAACGGAAGGTTTTGGTAGGGGAGCAAGTGTGCCATCGGCTGCGCGATCATATTGCATGAACACCAAATTCCATATTTCGATATAGCGATCGCCCTCTTCTTCAGCTGTGCCCGGGGGGCCACCTGGTACATCCGAACCATGATCATAAAATATCTCGGAGCAGGGACCACAAGGACCAGTATCGCCCATAGACCAAAAATTATCTTTAGCACCAATGCGAGAGAGGCGCGCAGGGTCAATACCAATGTCATTTAGCCAAATGTCAGCGGCTTCATCATCATCTTCGAACACGGTGATCCACAGTTTTTCAGCAGGCAAGCCAAGTGTATCTGTCAAAAACTCCCAGGCATAATGAATCGCCTCAGTTTTGAAATAGTCACCAAAGCTGAAATTGCCGAGCATCTCGAAAAAGGTATGATGGCGGGCGGTGTAACCCACATTTTCTAAATCATTATGTTTGCCGCCGGCACGGACACAGCGCTGGCTAGAAGTGGCGCATTGATAGCTGCGTTGTTCTTGGCCAAGAAAACATTCTTTAAACTGCACCATGCCCGCATTGGTAAATAGCAAAGTGGGGTCATTAGCAGGCACCAAAGGGCTGCTGGCAACGATTTTATGCCCTCTTTCTTCAAAAAAAGAAAGGAATTGTTGTCTAATTTCTGCGCTGCTTGTCATAATTTATATCGTGTTAAAACTTTCATTTATCTGTTCATGAGTAAAACCACGATAATACAAAAATCGCTGTTGTTTGGCGCGATCATTGAAATCATCTGGCTTCTGCTCTCCAAAACGTTTGTGTCTTGCCGCTGTGGCAAGCGCAAACCAATCAATTTCTAGTGTGGCGAGAACAAGCTGAATATCATCTCCATCTACACCACGTTGTGTTAATTCTTGTCGTATCCGTTGCAAACCAAATCCGCGGTTTGAGCGGCTATTGATATAGGCTTCGGTATAACGACGGTCACTTTG
>VAPK010393220.1_pt1 | contig 14469 bp, 15 predicted proteins | sample 3395031 | NCBI WGS metagenome assembly VAPK01 (sample SAMN08290443, study PRJNA428436) | hydrothermal vent metagenome | isolation source: Deep-sea hydrothermal vent chimney 1 | place: Pacific Ocean: Juan De Fuca Ridge | reverse complement strand
TCATTCATCATATCCAGCAAGCTACTTTCGGGTACATGCAAAATATCCCAGCGCCATTCAACATTTGGGTGCTCATTAAGGAGGTGTGGATAATGCGTATCTAGTACCCACTCAACCATTGGCCAAGCCATATTAGGAAATCCAGGAACAAAATGATGATTGTCAATTTTAAAACCAGGTACTCGATTAACTGGATTCGGAATAATATCCGCATTAGTTGGTAAGTCACTCATCAGGATCCGATTTGGGTAAGCTCGTTCACCAAATTGCTCTTCAATTATCGCGCTTGCCTGTGGGTGTCGAACTAGCTCGACCCCAGAGGCTATTGCAGCACTAGCTCGGGTGCGATCATCGGGTGTCGCCCCAATTCCTCCAAAACTAAACACAAGATCATTCGTTACCATTGTCTGCTGTAATGTTGCAACAATTTCTTTTTCTGTGTCACCTATGACCCTTACCCAATTTAATACCATGCCCCGCTCACGCAGAAACTGAATGACTTGGGACATGTGTTTGTCCTGACGTGACCCATTAAGTAACTCATCCCCAATTAATATTAGACCTATATTTTGAGGCGACTGGTTCAAACCTTGGCTCCTTTATTTTTTGCTCTGGCTTGAGTGAGTTTACTTAGACTTTCAATTTCAGTCGCATTCCAACTAGATTCTGCTTCCATCCAACCTTGAGTATGCTGTTGAATAATATCGGCGAGTGTTTGAATATGTGAAGGGTGATCATTTAACGCAGGAATATATCGGAATTGCTCTCCACCTGCTTCCATGAAATATTCACAATTTTCACCCTCAATTTCTTCAAGAGTTTCTAAACAATCAGCGGGAAAACCTGGACAAATCACATCAACTGATTTAATCCCTTGTTCTGGTAATGCCTTTAATGTTTTATCAGTATAAGGCTTTAGCCACTCTGCCTTGCCAAAGCGAGACTGAAACGTTAATTTCCATTGGTCATCAGTTAATTCTAGTTTTTCAGCAAGTAAACGACCAGTCTTTTGACAATGACAGTAATACGGATCACCAAGCTCAAGGTTGCGCTTTGGTAGTCCATGAAAAGACATTAATAAAATATCGCCTCTTGGATTATTTTTCCAATTATCTTTAACGCTCTCAGCCAGAGCTTTTATATAAGAAGGATGGTCATGGTATTGACTAATAAATCGAAATTCAGGTATCCACCGCCAACCACGTAAAACTTTACTAACTTCATCAAAGCTAGTGGCAGTGGTAGTTGCAGAATATTGTGGGTATAAGGGTAAAACTAGCAGGCGATGTGCGCCTTTTTCTTGTAATTTTATTAATCCGGATGCGATGTCTGGTTTACCATAACGCATTGCTAGCTCGACATGAACAGACCCCTTAAAACGAGATTTCATTTCATTTTGGAGTAATTTTTTTTGGCGCTTACTATAGTGTAACAGCGGAGACCCTTGTTCGTCTGACCATACTTTTTTGTAATTTTCTGCACTTTTTGCAGGTCGTTTGGGTAAAACCAGTCCATAAAGAATGGGTAACCAAATAAGACGAGGAATTTCAACAACTCTACTATCAGATAAAAATTGTCTCAGATATTTTCGAACTGATTTAGTCGTTGGTTCTTCTGGAGTCCCAAGATTAATCAATAAAACCCCGATACTCTCAGACTTACCATGGAAAAAAGTCTTATCTCCTTTAATTTTTGGCACTTAGTAATCTCTATCAGGTAAATAAACGCAGAATAGCATAATTCTCTGTTATATTAGTCACAACAAGCTTTATCTTTTTACCCTATGGCGTTTATAATAAAGCAAAATCAAGTAATTTTAGGAAGTTTAAAAATGGCACGAGTTACAGTTGAAGATTGTTTGGAGTTTGTAGATACAAACTATGAGCTTGTTTTAATGACAGCTAAACGAGCACGAGATATTGCTGACGGTGCGCAACCGTTAGTTGAAGAAGATAATGATAAACCAGTAGTTATAGCACTACGAGAAATAGCTGCAAATATTACGGCGCAAGATATCATTGAAGCAGAAGCTGAAGAGAAAGAATCAGCGATGTTTGAGGAAGATCAAGATCAAACTCAGGAACCGTTTAGTCTTCGCATCAGCTAGTTAAAAAAGTTATTTGGTTTATTATTCAGAGGCTCTTGAGGCTCTGAGTTTATTAGTATGGCAACATCTACTAGAAAACCCCGTTCAATGTAACCCTAAATAACGATACTAATTATGTCCCAGACAGCATCTAAATCACTGATTAGTGCGACAGACCTTAATGAGTTAGTCAATCGCTATATGAGTGATGAGGATGCCTGCAAAGTTTACCAAGCATTCCTTCTCGCAGCTGACGCCCATGATGGGGTTGTTAGAAAATCTGGTGAATTCTATATTTTTCACCCTCTGGAAGTAGCCTATACACTCGCCGATTTACGTATGGATGCAGATACTATTTGTGCTGCATTACTCCATGATGTCATCGAAGATACTGATTATACAAAATCTGATATTAGTGAGCAGTTTGGCAAAGTTGTGGCTGATCTTGTAGACGGTGTGACCAAGTTAGCAGGTGGAGAGTTCACCTCCAGAGATGAAGCCGTAGCGGCAAGCTTTCAAAAAATGATGGCAGCAATGACGCAAGATTTTCGAGTCGTGTTAATTAAGCTTGCCGATAGACTCCATAATGTAAAAACCCTAGGTGTGAGAAAGCCTGAGGCAAGAAGACGAATAGCAAAAGAAACACTGATTATTCATGTGCCGCTAGCAAGACGTATGGGGATGAATGCCATGCGAAAAGACTTGCAGGTCAATGCATTTAAACATCTATTTCCATGGCGTTCTGGGCTATTGGAGCAAGCATTAGATAAATTCACCCAAGAAAATGCAGCAACTCATCAAAAAATTATTAGTAATATTAATCGTTCGCTTTTCGAACACAAAATCAAAGGTCAGGTTTTTAGCTGGAATAAAAATATCTACAAGCTCTACCACCGCATCAAAAACAGCAAAGGCCGCAAGCACATAGATAATCATACAGAAGCATTAGAGTTACGTGTTTTAGTTGACTCAACCCAAGAGTGTTATATTGTACTCGGCATGCTTCATCAGCAGTACCAACCCAAGGTTGGTTCATTTAAGGACTTTATTGCTACACCCAAAGGGTATGGTTTTCAGGCACTACAAACGGCTTTATTAACTCCTGATCGACAACTCATACTGGTTCAGATACAGAGCCATGAAATGTATCAAATAGCACAATACGGCATTACCGCACATTGGCGCTATCCTGATCTTCTTAGTTCGTCTGATAAATCCCAAGAATATCTTAATCGTTGGTTACGCCAAGTAGAAGAAATACAACAAATCACCGGAACCGCTGCTGAATTTTTAGAGGACATGAAAGCAGACCTGTTCTTAAGTGAGATTTATGTTTCAACCCCTCGGGGGGAAGTTAAGGTGCTTCCAAAGGGTGCAACACCGATTGATTTTGCCTATGCCATTCACACAGAAATTGGGAATAAATGTGTCCGAGCCATCATTGATGGAGAACCCGTTAGCTTAAACACACAAATACTTAATGGCGCGACGGTTGAAATTATTACAGACCAAGATGCGACACCACATTCACAGTGGCTCAATTTTGTAAACACAGCCAAAGCACGTTCATCAATTAGAGGCTGGATAAATAAACGTAAATCACATGAGTTTATTGAATTAGGTAAAAAAATTCTTGATAAAGCGTTGCTTCGCTTCAAAACAGACTTCAAATCTTTGCAAGCAGAAGACATTGAGTTAACCTTAGAAACCTTAGGTTTAAAAAATCATGATGCACTGTTTAGCAGTATAGCCAAAGGCAATCAGTCGGCTAAATTAGTTGCCAGACGTTTATTAAATGATGACAGCCTAACCCCTCTTAGTGATGAAAAAGACCAACCATTGCTAATAAAAGGAACGGAAGGTCTTGCGGTAAAACTACAAACCTGTTGCTACCCAATTCCGAATGATACGATTGTGGCTCAACTTGATGAGATTCGAGGCTTGCAAGTGCATAGAGTTGATTGCCCAAAATTGTCCCGCTTCAGCGATACACAAAACAAAGAAACCCTGAGTATCGCTTGGGTAGATGATACCTACAAAGAAAGTCACTTTTTAGCACCATTGAATGTACAGGTAAGAAATAGGGTTGGTGTTTTATCTCATATAACCGACCTGCTGGAAAAAATGCGGGTCAATATTGAAGATATAAATATAGTAGGTGACAACGAAGTTAAAGAGATGTACTTTTTATTACAGGTAAAAGACAGCGCGCACCTTCGTCAAATTGCTGAATCACTCAATAATCAATCACATGTCCTTGATGTAACAAGAACATTTGATAACAGCGTAAAGAATAAATAAGGAGTTAAATAATGGCTAGAGAAATCATATCAACTGATAAAGCACCACAGGCAATTGGCACCTACTCCCAAGCGGTTAAGGTTGATAATACAGTTTACATCTCAGGGCAAATTCCACTAGTTCCTGAGACAATGGAAGTAGTAGAAGGTGACTTTGCCATTCATGTGCGTCAAGTATTCCTAAACCTCAGCGCTATAGCAGAAGCCGCGGGTGGCAATATAAACGACTTGGTAAAAATTAATATTTTTCTTACAGACCTTAATAATTTCACAACCGTTAATGAGGTTATGTCAGAGTTTTTCACACAGCCTTATCCCGCACGTGCTGCACTTGAAATATCAGCATTACCCAAAGGTGTTCAAGTTGAAGCAGATGCGGTAATGGTATTGCCAGCATGAGTGTCACTCCCAAAGTTGCACTCTATCCCGGGACGTTTGATCCCATTACCAATGGTCATATTGACCTTGTGAAACGAGCCGCTAAACTTTTTGATGAAGTGATTGTAGCTATAGCGTCAAGCAGCAAAAAAAAACCATATTTCACCTTAGAAAAACGTATTGAGCTTGCATCAGAAATACTATCAGACTGTCCCAATGTTACTGTTAAAGGCTTTGGTATTTTATTAGTAGATTATGCTCAGCAACAAAATGCAAATATTTTAATTCGTGGCTTACGTGCAATATCAGATTTCGAATATGAATTTCAGCTTGCCAGTATGAATCGAAATCTAGCGCCAGATATTGAATCGGTGTTTTTAATGCCAGCAGACGAATACTCCTTTATTTCATCCTCCCTAGTTAAAGAAGTTGCAACCTTAGGTGGTGATGTCTCTAAGTTTGTACACCCCCTGGTTTCCGAAGCATTAAACCAAAAAGGCTAAGCAAAATACGATGAAACTCCCTGATAATATATCACAACAAGTAAAATTAGCCCTGCAAGAAGATATAGGAAATGGTGATGTAACCGCCGACTTAATCGATGTAAAAAGTGAATCAAGCGCTCAAGTGATTTGCAGAGATAATGCAATAATTTCTGGTATTGCTTGGTTTAACGAAGTGTTTTCTCAAATTGATTCCAGCGTAAAAATACAGTGGAACTATAGTGACGCCGATGAAGTTGAAGCAGGCAAACAACTCTGTACATTAACTGGCAATGCTCGCGCTATTCTTAGCGGTGAACGTGCCGCTTTAAACTTCTTACAAACCCTCTCAGCAACAGCAACGCTGACAAAGCAATTTGTAGAAGAAGTCAAAGACAGTAAGGCAAAAATCCTAGATACCCGAAAAACAATACCTAACTTAAGAAACGCACAAAAATATGCCGTGTTATGTGGCGGAGGTAAGAATCATCGCATTGGCTTATATGACATGATTCTTATAAAAGAAAACCACATCATGGCAGCAGGTAATATTACAAAAGCCATAACTCAAGCTAAACAGTTGCACCCACAAATCAAAATTGAAGTCGAGGCCGAGAACTTACAAGAGTTCAGAGAAGCCAGTGAAGCAGGCGCAGATATCGTTATGCTAGATAACTTTGACTTAAAAACCATGAGCGAAGCCGTAGCAGAAAATAATGGCAAAGTCATATTAGAAGCCTCAGGTGGCGTAAATATGAAAACGGTAAAAGCAATCGCTAAAACAGGAGTTGATTTTATTTCAGTTGGTCAAATTACCAAAGATATTACTGCTGTAGATTTATCCATGCGCTTTGATAAATGACCCTGAGTCGTTAATAATCCTACCTAGTATTGCATCCTAGCAATTCATCAAAAAAGGGGGGGGTGCCATATAAATGCTACTGAGTTCTATATGGCACCCCCTTTTTTTTTAGATAATTACATCACGAGATTGATTATGATGTTAATCATTTAGCGGGTGAGTAGCTTGTCGAGTTTCCCGCTACTATCCAATTCTCTTAAATCAGTCAGTCCACCGATGTGCTGATCATTTATGAATATTTGTGGTATGGATTTCTGCCCGCAGCGCTTGATCATCGTATCTTTTTCAAGCGGCATAAGGTCTAGCAGATACTCCTCATATTCAAGCCCTTTCGCTTGCAAAAGATCTCTGGCATCTATGCAGTGTCGGCAAAAACTGCTGCCATAAATTTCAATATTGGCTGTCATAAGCTTTGTTACCCTAAGAAACTTCTTTGAATTTGTTAATCAAGGCGGGGGTGCCTTATAAGATTTTCATTGATTAATTATGGGAAGAGGGTGGATGGCACCCCCGCCTTTTTTAGATAATTGGAGACTCTCGTCAGAGTTATTTATCGTAATTACCGTTCACTGGACTAGATCGCTAAATACTCATGGCGAAGTTCTTCGTTGTCCAAAACTTCTTGGGCAGTACCATCAAATACAATATGCCCCATATCTAAGATCAACGCACGATCGGCAAGGCGTAATGCTGCAACTGCATTTTGCTCAACAATAATGGTGGTAATTCCGTGTTTCTTAATACTATCAACTATGCTGGCAATTTCATTCACGATGACGGGTGCCAAACCTTCATAAGGCTCATCAAGTAATAACAATTTAATATCACGTGCTAATGCTCTTGCCACTGCCAGCATTTGTTGTTCACCACCTGACAGCGTTGTACCCATTTGATTGCGGCGCTCGGCTAAACGTGGAAAGTGTTCGTAGATTCTTTCAATACTCCAACCTATAGGCGGTTCAATCTGAGCTAGTTTGAGATTTTCCTCAACGGTCAAGCCAGCGATAATACGTCTATCTTCTGGTACTAAAGCCACGCCATTTTGAGCGGCATCGTAAGCTTTCATGGTATGCAGTGGTTTATGATCTAACCAGATTTCACCATGAGTTACGGCAGGGTCATCCATACGCGCGATGGAGCGCAGAGTTGATGTTTTGCCCGCACCATTTCTACCTAGTAATGCGACTACCTCACCCTCACGAATATCAAAACTAACACCTTGAACGATATAACTTTCACCATAGTAAGAATGGATATCCCAACAAGAAAAAAAGGCAGGATCAGATCCTTTGCTGGTTACTGCTTGAACGCGCTCTTGTTGTTTTAAATTATTACTCATTTTCAGATTCTCCTAGGTAGGCTTCTTTCACCTTCGGATCATTTTTGATCTCTTCAGGAGTTCCTGTTGTAATAATATTGCCACGAACTAAAACACTAATACGATCCGCCAAGCTAAACACAACGTGCATATCATGCTCAATAATAACCTTTGTCATATTACTCATTTTTCCGCTATTCAAAAGGTCAATGGTTCGGTTTGTATCATGTCTTGCCATACCCGCAGTTGGTTCATCGAGGAGTAATAATTTAGGGTGCTGAATAATCCCCATGGCTAGCTCAAGGCGACGTTTATCACCACGAGAAATACTGCTTGCGAGTTGATCGTGAAATGAGTCTAATTCAAAGTCTGCCAGTGTCGCATGTGCCTCTTCTTGAATAGCTTTCTCAGCCGCAAGCGCTTTAAATGCATTAAACTTAAATGTGCCATCCTTTTTTGCAAAAGCAGGGATCATGACATTTTGTAGCAAAGTCAGATCAGGAAAAATTTCTGGCGTTTGAAATATTCTAACCATGCCTGCGTGATTAATATCATGAGGTTTCATTCCAATCATATTCTGACCATCAAATGTGACAGAACCACTATCTGGAATCAAACGACCGATACAGCAATTCAACAGTGTTGATTTTCCTGCGCCGTTAGGTCCAATAATCGCATGTGTTTCACCTTCTTCAATTTTCAAATTTACATCAGAGAGCGCATGCAAACCACCAAAGGTTTTATTAACACCAGTAATCTCGAGGATAATACTCATTTCGCATCCCTCGTAGCAGTATCTACAACAGGCACTTTTTTGCGCCCAAAGCCAAACAATCTTGCAACAAAACCAAAGATATTACGTAAACCTTGCATAACACCACCAGGCAAGAAAATGACAACAATCATAAAGACTGCACCGAGCGTTAAATGCCAACCTTCGCCAACAAATGGATTGACCACCGTTACCATAAAACTTTGCAAACCCTCCGGCATAAAACTAAATAAATCATGTAGCTCATTAGTATTTAATGCAGAGAAAATATTCTCAAAGTACTTGATTATAGCGGCACCAAGTAATGGACCAATTAAAGTGCCGACACCACCTAAAATGGTCATTAGCACCACTTCTCCAGAAGCCGTCCACTGCATTCGTTCAGCACCTGCAAGTGGATCAATTGAAGCCAATAAACCACCTGCCAAACCAGCATACATTCCTGAAATAACAAACGCCGTTAAAAGATAGGGGCGTGTATTAAAGCCTGTGTATTTCATTCGAGTTTGGTTCGATTTAATTGCGCGAAGTTTCATTCCAAAAGGTGAGCGAAAAATCTTAAGTGAAATATAAAAAGCAATAATCAGCATCACTGCGGCAACATAAAATCCAAAATAACCATCTTGGGATTTAATCAAGGTACCAAACAAATTAGTTGAAGGAAGACCATCCGTTTTCGCAATGCCAGCCATTGAATCAATATAGCGAGGGTCTTGCTGTGATAATTGCAGACCCGTTTCTCCGTTAGTTATAGGAGTTAATACAGAATAAGCAAGGCTATAGGCCATCTGCGCGAAGGCTAAGGTTAGAATGGAGAAATAAATTCCAGAACGCCGTAAACTTAAAAAACCAATCACCAAAGCAAACAGTCCCGCAACGATCATCGCCAAAACAATTGCAGGAACAATATTCATCGTCAGCAATTTAAATGACCACACCGCCGTGTAAGAACCGATACCTAAAAAGGTTGCATGCCCAAATGATAGGTAGCCAGTGAGACCAAATAAAATATTATAGCCAATCGCAAAAATACCAAAGATGGCAAATTTCTGTAATAAGTCAGGATAGTTTGCACCCATTGGATCAAGCCAAATAGGAGCGCTTAAAACGACTGCTGAAAATAGCAGCATAATGAGTGGTGTACTTGAGAGTATTTTTTTCATCTTATTAGTCCTCAAAAACGCCTTCGCGCCCCATTAGTCCACGTGGTCTCACAAGTAACATCACCACAGCCACAAGATAAATTATTATCTGATCAATGCCAGGGAATATTTCTTTGACTTCATTCATCGAGGCAAAAGATTGCAGAATACCCAATAAGAAACCTGCGGCAACCGCACCCCCTAAGGAACCCATTCCTCCAACCACTACCACCACAAATGAGAGCACTAAAAAGTCCATCCCCATATGATAATCAGGCGGTAATATTGGTGCATACATTACTCCCGCAAGACCCGCTACAACCGTTGCTAGTCCAAATACAATGGTAAATCGTCGTTGCACATTTATGCCTAATAACTCCACTGTTTCACGATCTGCCATGCCCGCTCTTACAACCATGCCAAACGTGGTGAATTTTAAAAACATAAAAACTGCAGAGATGATGAGTATGGAAAAGGCTAGATAAATAAGTCGCCACCACGGATAAACAAGATTTTCATTCATCCCAAAAAATGTCCCAATCGCGGCACTGCCTGCAACAATATCTGGCGCTGGAGTTGGGATAGGATTCGCCCCAAAGAAGTGTCTAACTATTTCTTGTATAACAATCGCTAAACCAAATGTAACTAAGATTTGATCTGCATGTTCACGCTTATAAAAGTGCTTGATTAAGCCTCTTTCCATAATTACGCCAACCAAAAGCATCACTGGAATGGCAAACAATATGGAAAGCGGTACGGCATAGTCAATAATGGCTGAGCCAGTATCCCCCCACCAAATTTCTAAATATGGTGTTTCCTTATAGGCATCAAAGAAGGTGATACTTTCATCTTTTACCTTCTTTGAAATGGTAAGAATTTTTTGAAATAAAACGGCACAAAATGCGCCCAACATAAACAAGGCACCATGTGCAAAGTTTACGACCCCGAGAGTACCAAATGTCAGTGTTAAGCCCAGTGCAATCAATGCATAAGCTCCACCCTTGTCCAAGCCATTCAGTAGTTGAATGAAAATTGCGTCCATAGGCTTATATCTTTATTCCTTTAAAAAGTTTTTTTCAAAAAGACTCTGAATCATCATAATGAAATCAGAACGTTTTTGAAAAAAATAACAAACTTACTTATTCTATTTTTAACCGAAAAAAAACCATACCGCCAAAACTTTGACGATATGGTTATTTCTAAGTGGGCTTAAACCTTGTAAGGGCCTAACTCACCACCAAAGATTTTTGCATCGTATTCAACATCTTTACGAGGCACTTGCTTAACAATTTTAAGCAGGTCGAACTGAGATGTTGGCTTGTCGTTACCACGTACCACAAGAACATCTTTGAAACACTGATGATCTTCTGCGCGATATTCCGTAGCGCCATTACCCATGCCATCAAACTTGAAGCCTTCCAATGCTTTGATAACTTCAGGTGGGTAGAAAGTACCTGCCACTTCACAAGCATTTGCATATAGCAACGTCTGAACATAACAAGTATGTGCTGCCATTGAAGGTGGGTTACCGTACTCTTTACCGAATGACTTAACAAAAGCTTTAGAGCCTTCATCTGTTAATGCCCAGTTCCAGTTTGTAGTACCAAGAATACCTTTAAGATTCTCACCAGCACCCTGTGCCATTAAGCGAGAGTATAAAGGAACGATAATCTCAAAGTTCTTACCGTTAACTTGCTTGTCACGAAGACCAAACTGAACCGCTTGAGTTAGTGAGTTGATCATGTCCTTACCGTAATGGTTAAGGATAAGAACGTCAGCACCCGAGTTTAAGATTGGCGTAATGTACTGTGAAAAGTCACCTGCGCCAACTGGCGTTTTAACTGTTTTAGTCGTCTTCCAACCTAAACCTTCCGTAGTCTCTTTGATTGACTCTTCCTGAGTCCAACCCCAAGTGTAGTCAGCCGTTAGGTGATAAGCTTTACGCTCAGTACCCATTTCTTCTTTAAGAACAGGGCCTAATGCAGAACCAGACATTTTTGCATTAAAGAAATGACGGAAACCGTAACGACGCTTGTCTTTACCCGTTGTATCATTTGAGTGAGTTAAGCCAGCCATGAACATGGTGCCCATTTCCTGACATAAACCCTGTACCGCAATCGCCACACCCGATGAAGAACCACCAGTGATCATTAGCGCGCCGTCTTTCTCGATCATACGCTTAGCCGATGCACGTGCTGCATCTGACTTAGTCTGTGTATCACCCGTAACAAAAACAACTTTCTTACCAAGAATTCCGTTGCCTTTTAAAGCGCTAGGCTTGAATGTATTCATCATTCCGCCATCGCCTTCGCCATTCAAATGCTTAACAGCAAGTTTGTAAGCGCGAAGCTCGTCAGCGCCTTCATCTGCGTAGGCGCCAGTTTGAGGAACATTAAAACCTAAAGTAACGGTTTTAGAGTCGACAGGATTATTTCTAAACTTCTCTCCTTTTGCGAAACTATCCTTCATAAAGAACATTGGTGAAGAAGCAACGATACCAGTAGCAGTTGCTGCCTTTAAGAAACCACGACGGTTCAATGTAGGGGTTTTATTGTGTTTACTCATATTTCTCTCCTTTGATATGTGTAGCTATAATGATCACCTTATAAATGCAGGCAAAAAGTTACCCCTATTAGTATATTTAAAAAAAAATTAAGATTCGGGGTTTAGCATGATTATTATAGTGCAACTTTCTGATTCTTTTTAGAATATTTAAAAAAAATTGATAATAATTGGCTTCTTTAATATTAGAACTGATTAATATTTTGTAAACAGTAAATATGCATAAAAAGTTTAAATGGCACCCCCGCCTTTTTTACAAGATTGTTCTCACTTCTCACTCCGCAAGTTGCTATTTACTCTTGTTAGTAGAAATCAATGATCGCCTTAACCAAGACTGCGGCGCTGCTTCATTAAAATAAACCTTATTATTTTTTAAGCTTACTCCCAAGCGACGCCATATAGCATCCAAATCAACAGGCATCGGTTTATCCTTCATTTGATGATACAACTGAGTCATAACAGATGTTTTCGTTGCACGATCCCCGATCTCCAGAGTACTAACAATTGACCAAGTTCTAGGTCGCTGCATCGTGCCACCCGCCACTTTAATCGCGCGCAAAGCATCCTCAATACCAAAACGGTTTTTGGTTTGCTCACGAATTTTAATATCAGCCAATAAAAAATAAACCGCACCACCCCAATAACGCCTACCCCAAGTCGAAGTCAAATCAAGCCCCCTATCACCAGACTCAGGCAAACCCTTTGGCGTACCCGTAAGCAACCAATGCCAAGCCTCCTTCTCTGCCATTAAACCAGCACGCACCCGCACAATTGGCTCAATATAAGTCGCTAAACCCTCCTCAATCCAATTATGACGAGAACGCATTGGCGGAAAAGCCAAATGCACCATCTCATGCACAATCACCCAATCCTTTTCTAAATCAGCAAAGGTCGTGTGGCGACCAATATGTAAAATAATCATCGGCGCAGAACCCGAATAAGCCGTGCCATTCACCTTTTGACTTCCGCCAGGATTCACCACAATATCCAAATGAGAAACAGGAAAACCCTGAAAATAACTCGCCACAGCCAAAGCAGAACGCTCAATCCGATCTAAAATTTGCACACGACTCACTGACAAATCCCGATCATCCATATCAGGAGAAAAAGAAACATCAACAACAGCCCCCACCAGTTGAATACGCCGATCAGGATTAGACATCGCATTAGAATCAATAGGCACAAGCAGAACAAGAAAGTAGGGAAGTAAGGAGAAAATCCATTTCATAAAAAAACCCTTTGCACAAATTAGCCAAAAATAGCTATCAATTAATTCCTACGAGAAGAACGGGTTTATAGAGGCAGGTATATTAGGAAGGATGAGAGAAATATTTTTAAACAGTATATGGCACCCCCGCCTTTTTTAGATAATTGGCTCTGTAGTGTGGGATGTACCCAATATCGATTTACAACGTATTGTAGATATTTCAACCTGTTTCCAGCGATTAAGCTGGAATCATAGCCTAAATGATTTAGGCATTTGATGAGGTTATCTTCTAGTTATTATTCAGACTGTGTCATTTATTTGAAAAATGAGCATCAAGCTTATCTAAAACCGCCAGCCCTTCATTAATATCGCCTCTTGCGGCAAGTGCCCTAAAACGTGTTTCACTATCAAATTCAGAAATAGCCTGAGTTGACAGCTCATCAATAAGCTTATTAACACTAATCTGCCTATACTTAGCCAACTGTTTTAAACGGTCATGCTTATCATCTGGAATTCTAATGGTTAGTGTTGACATCATATTCTCCTCTTAACAATTGTTCAGGTGTCACAATCTGAATACTGGGAAACTTTAACTGCATATTTTTAAAATCTTTAATATTATTCGTAACTAAAAAATCTGCGTTTCCCGCTACAGCCAATTCAATTAAAAAATTATCACCCTCATCTTTAATATTAGGCCGCCACAAGTAATGAATAGAAACCCACTGGCAAATCTTATAAAAAGCATTTAAAAGCTTTTGCCTCTCAATATTTGTGACAGGGCACAACTCAATAATCTGTTTTCGACTTGAAACATCTTCATATTCAGAAAATAAAGAATTACTTATCAAAGGCTTATAATTTCCCTTAAAGCACTGCCTCAGAATTTCTCGACTCGGACCTTGAGCGCCAATTAAGGCACTGATTAAAATACTGGTATCTATAACGACGTGTTGACACATGGCTTTATGATAGCATATGTGACAGCATAAATACACTGTAGTACCCTGAGCACAAAACAAACATCTTCTGTAATAATCCCTTCTTAAATATTTCAGTTTGATCTATTTGTTTTTGTACGGCTTCTAGTTTTTTGTCTGCTGCCTGAGCGGCAGTGAACTCAAACCCTTTCAACGAACACGGAATGTGTTTTTTCTAAGCTGCCTGAGCGGCAGTGAACTTGAGAAAGGTCTATATTTTTCAAATAAACAATTTCTAAGCTGCCTGAGCGGCAGTGAACTTTTCCCATTTTAGTTAATGACAAACCACAAGTTTCTAAGCTGCCTGAGCGGCAGTGAACTTATGTAGAACCCGCCGTAGATGCCTCTGTATTTTCTAAGCTGCCTGAGCGGCAGTGAAC
>VAPK010199629.1_pt1 | contig 14478 bp, 14 predicted proteins | sample 3395031 | NCBI WGS metagenome assembly VAPK01 (sample SAMN08290443, study PRJNA428436) | hydrothermal vent metagenome | isolation source: Deep-sea hydrothermal vent chimney 1 | place: Pacific Ocean: Juan De Fuca Ridge | reverse complement strand
TTGTAGTTTTCTTTACAACTTTTTTAGCTGGTTTTCTTTTTGTAGTTTTCTTTTTAGTTGCCATAATTATCACCTCGCTTTCTATTTTTATTTTTTTAAACTGAGCTTTGTATTCTCTATTAAGAATATTTTTGTTTTTGTTTTCGACCTATTGTTTATTTAAATTATATCTTATTTGTATTTTATTGCAATAGAAAAATTATCCACAGTTCAAAAAAAGAAACTAAAGAAATTATTCTTAAAAAAATTTCAGAGAAAAAATATTCTTCAGCTATTTTAATGATTTTTATTTTATATTTTATATTTAATTACTAAAAATTTTAGCTACTGCTCAAAAGAACTTTTTATATTAAAACCTAATCTTAATGTTTGTCTAGTTGACGACTTGGCTAACTTTGATAAAATTCACTATAAGAAGCCTCAAAGGCAATCGCTTCAACGCAAGCACATTAAAAATTCCGTTTTAAACGGCTCAGCTTTCATAGTTGAGAATAATAAACTAAAGATAGAAAGGAAGGTGAAAAATATGGAAAATAATGAAGAAAAAAACAAGGATAATTCGAAACAAGAAACAGCAACAACTGATGAAATAACTCGAGGTAATTGGAAAAACTGGCTTCAAGATAATTTAAGAATTATTATCAGTGTCCTAATCGTAGTCTTAATCGCTGGAGGAATTTATTCTTATTCTAAAAGATCTGCAACACCAGCTAATAAAGAAGTTACTCAAAAAAGTGAACACCAGAAAGACAATATCAAAAAAGATGAGAACAATAATACAATCAAAGAAAAAAAGCAAGAAAAGAAATCTACCACTACGAAGAAAAATACTGCCGTGAAAAAATCTTCTATTCAGAAGACATCTTCAATTACGACTAGCCAAGAAACTGAGCAATCATTCATTGAAGTAGCTGGTAAAGGAGATAGTCAAACTACCTTAGCCAGAGCAGCTTTGGCACATTATCTAGAAAAAAATTCTGACTCCAGTTTGACAGCTGAACATAAAATTTATATTGAAGATTATTTACGAAAAGCTGTTCATCATCAAGGAAGAATTTACATCGGAACCTCTGTGGAATTTTCTAAAAACTTACTTAAACAAGCCATTGCTAAATCTAAGACTCTGACTGCTCATCAATTAAAAAATTTACACCAGTATGCTGTTCGCGTACCATCATTATCCTAAAATAGAACTTTCAAAGTAACTATTTTAAAAAATAACTCTGTTGTTCTTTCACTGAAATAAGTATAATATTACTATCTTTCAATAGCAAAAGCTCCGATTAAATCGGAGCTTTTGTGTTAAAAAAATAAATCACACCTTACCAAATCTTAACTTCATCACCAATCTTAAAATTATATTGACTGCTATTCTCCGCTTTTATTTCCAAAACTTCTTGAGCCAAAACTGGCGGTTTGATTATTTTAATTGAATTTTTAGAAACATTTTTAACTAAATAGACTATTCTTCCATTATTAATCCAAATAATATCTAAATTGAACTGCATCTCTTTCATCCAAAAATCATAATGACCAGCTTGAGAAAATTTAAAAAGCATCGCGCAATGAGAACAAATATTTTTTCTTCCTCCTAATCCTCTAATTTGTTCTTGCTTGCTTAAGGCGACTTTAGCAATAAAAACTTTTCCTTGAATATTAACTATCTTAAAGTAAGAACCATTTAAAAAAATAATAGCAATCAACACAATTAAAATTGTAATGTAATATTTTTTTTGTTTCAGGAACGACATTTTTTTAAATAGTTTATTTTTTTTCTAATTAACACCAGACTTATAATAACAGCCAAGACCGCTAATATGAGAGTAATTCCTTTTCCAATCGCTCTAGTATTTAAAGCAATAACCGCAATAATTGAGGTTACAACTAAATAACTATTAACAATTTTTTTCTGTGACCAGCCAAGTTCCATTAATTTATAATGTAAGTGATTTTTATCAGGTTTAAAAATTGATTTATGGCTTTCAATTCTTTCTCCGATGACCCAAATAAAATCTACCATCGGAATTACTAAAACTAAAAGAGCAGTTGCAATTTTTGTTCCAGCGAAAATTGCTAAAACTGCTAAAGAGAATCCCATAAACATAGCTCCAGGAGTCCCTGCTAATATTTTAGAAGGGTAAAAATTGAAAATAAAAAAACCTAAGATTGTACCAATTAAAATAACACTAATAATTGCCACTGGAGGTTGATTGACTTCTGGTTTTAAGCTAAGAAAAAATATCGTGCCTAAGGTAATTAAAGTAATCCCACTCGCCAAACCATCAATTCCATCAGCCCAGTTAATAGCATTCATACTTAAGACTAACCATGAAACAACTAAGGCTACAGCTATCAAAACATAGAAACCAGTATCTAAATTTATAATTCCTCCTGTTAAAGGGTTGGTAATATAATAAATTCTTACTCCCATTATAAAAACAAAAACTGCTAAAGCAATTTGAAAAAATAATTGGGTTTTCCAAAATAGCTCTTTCAAATCATCCCAAATACCAACTATCAACAAAGCGACTGTACCAAGCATAAAACCAACTAGCTCAGTGGTTAAAACTAAATTTTTATTGAGAAGAATAACTAAATTGAAAACTAACACTAAAGCAATCCCACCAAATCTTGAAACTCCAATTTGATGAATATGTCTTGAAGAATTTCTATTGTTCCAAATTTTCTTTTTAAATAATTGAACTAATAAAATCATTGTCGCCACTGAAAGCGCAAAAGAAATAAAGAATGGATTTAAATATTGAGTTATCATTTTCTCATTTTTTCAGTTACCCAAAATTCTCCAAAATATTTACCCATAAGAATTCTAGTTTGTGAATCTATTGATGGCAATGAACCTAAGAAAGGAGCAATAATCGGAACCAAAATCCATTGTAAAAGCATATAGACATTTCTCCAACGAGAATATTTTTTTGGTCTAGGTGGCATTAGTAAAAAACTAAGCGACATAGATACCACTAAACCAGTCATTGCTAAAGTCATCAAATAACGAGTTATCAATGGAAGATTATGGGCTAAGACACTTTGATTGAACTGATTGCCTCCGAAAATTAAAGGTAGCCATCCTAAAATAGCTAAAATAACAGAAGCTGTCGCCCAGCTATGATGTCCTTCTAACATTTCAAGCGCGACTTTTATTTTTTTCCGCAAACTAATTTTTTTATTAGGTGCCAACGCCCTCATTATAATAGGAAAGTTTTCAATTCCATATGCCCATCTCCGTTTTTGCTTATATTGATTTTTAATGGTTTTCCAATAGGTTTCTGCTAAAACAGCATCTAGTGATATTGGCAAATAAATTGGCTTGACCTTATAATCTCCATTGTAATAAGAAAAACATTTCCAATAAATTATAGAGTCTTCACTAATCATATTGACTGGCCAAAATCCTACTCGGTAAAGAGTATCAAAAGGCTCTGAATGTGAAGAAAAGGTTACCATTCCCTCTGTTCTGGTACTTTGAAAAATATGCCAAAAGCTAGAACCAGTTACAATAACTCTTACGAAAGCATTAGTATCCCAAAGATTATTATGATACATCGGCAAAGGTTGATAGCTTCTTTGAAGTCGTTTGGGATCGATAATATATTCATAAGTTAAGGCCGCAAAATACTGTGGATGAGCCACACTATCACAATCAAAATTAGAAAAAATAACTTTTTTAAAATCAACTCTTCTTTCCTTAAGATACTTAACTAATTCCTTAGCTGCAAAAGTGGCGTTAGATCCCTTAGCTTTCATTTCATTGTCTTTGACAATATGCGTAGTCACAATAAAATCTCTAAAGACACCTTCAAACTTATTTTTAAGATAATTCACCTTTGCTTCTCTCTGCTCTTTGGGCTCTCTTTCTTCAGTGGCCAAAAGAATTATAAACTGCTGATTAGGAAAATTAGTCTCCATTAATGCCTGTAAAGATGGTTCTATAATATCAGCAGGCTCTCCAGCTGTCGGCAACATAACTACATGGATAATTTCTCTCCAATCTAATATTTGATTTTTAATTTTAGAAATATCTTTTACCTCCTCCAGGTACTTTTCATTTTTAATAATTTCTTTTTTAATAATTTTTTTATCTTTTCTAGTTATCTTTTCATATCCCTGAAGAGATAGCTGCATATTTTCAATTCTTTTTTGAATAAAAGTGGCGTATTTTTCTGGATGCATTATATTTTGACATCTTTCCCACCAATCAATTGATGAACCTTCTTTAAGTTTCTTATAACCTTCTACAGAATAATAAGTAATAAAAATCGTTCTATAAATCCAGTAAATATCAAAAGCTATAATAAAAATAGCCACATAGACTGGAAAAAGAAAAGAAAAAACAAACATTCCAATTAAAGTGAACCAAGTTAAAATTCCTGGTATCATTTCAAGTGTCCTTTGAATTTTTTTCTCTTTAGGATTTGTAGTTTTTGGATTTGGAAATTTGAACATTTCTAATAACTAAAAAATTAAAATTTAACGCTGATAGATGTTTTTAATAATTGATTATAATTATACTCAAAGAGGCAATCATAAGACTTATTTGAACCATAAAAGAAGCTAATAGCAAAATATAACTAGCAATTCTTTCTTTATTTTTATAAAAATAAATAGCTAAAAATAAATTAGTAATAAATACAAATAATCCGATTGAAGATAAAATAAAAATTTGTTTCCAGCTCCCTGTCTTATCAACTCCGAAATAAACATTATAATGCAAAATGATGTTTCTGTCAACGGAGTGTAAAAAAATAAATATAATAATCCAATTAATTGCATTAGCTAAAATATTCAATGACAGAAGCCAAATTACTATTTTATTACTCCAAAAGCTATCTCTGAAAAAAAGCTTGGTTTTATGGCTCAAGCTTTTTATAAAATTTTTCTTTTTTCTTTTTTCTTTTGCCATAGTTTTAGCCTTTATTCATTTTTTGGTTTTTCCAAAGTCATTGGTTCAATTTCTTTCTTTTTATCAGTAATTTTAGAAACATCTTTATCAATCTTACTTAATTCCTTAGAAGCCATATTGAAATGATTAACAGTCGTAGACATACTATTGCCTAATTTTTTCATATATTCTTCAAACACTACTATATGTCGGCCTAATTTTTCTACATTGCCTCTAATTGATTTAGCACTTTCTTCAATTTGTAAGGCTCTTAATCCTTGTAAAACAGTTTGTAAATAAGCCAAAAAAGAAGTTGGAGAAACAATAATAACTTTTTTATCTTTAAAAGCGTAGTCAATTAAATCACGCGTGCTACTTTGAACTGAGCCTATTTTATTAATTAAGAGATCATAATAAATAGCTTCTGACGGAATAAACATAAAAGCAAAATCCATAGTTCCTTCTCCTGGTTTGATATATTTTGATGTCTCGTCAATTCTATTTTTTAAATCTTGTTTAAATAATTTTTCTAATCCTTCTCTTTCTTCTGGTTCTCTAGCATTAAGTATCTTTTCATAATTCTCTAAAGAAAATTTAGAATCAATTGGAATAATTTTTTCTTTCACAAAAACTACCGCATCTACAATAACACCATCCTTGAAACTATACTGCATTTGATAAGACCTAGGAGGAAGCACATTTTTTAAAGTTTCTTCTAAAAAATATTCCCCCAGCACTCCTCTCTGTTTTGGATTTTTAAGGATATCCTGAAGATTTTGAAGTTGAGCTGAAAAATTAACTACCTGCTTGTTAGTTTCCTCAATCTTAGATAACTTTTCAGTTACCTCCGAAATAGACCTAACCGACTGACTAGCAATCCCTTGGGCCGTTCTCATTGTTTGATTAATCTGGTCTTGAGTTGCCCGATAAGTTTCTGAAAGTTTACTATCCATATTGTGACGAAGCTCCCTATTTTGTTCTGCCAACATAGACATCCGCTCTAAAATAGCCGTCATTTTATCGTTCTCTTGATTACTGCTAAGTTTTTTGTTGAGATTAAAAATAACCCAAATAACTCCAAGATTCACCAAAACTAAAACTATTATTGTCAAATAAAGCATCCTCTTATTAATCTTAAATAATTTAATTCCTCCTATTAGCTATTAACTGACGAAGTCCAGGAATTTTATTGATTACCTCTTCATGTGGACCCTCTAAAAACTCTAAAATAAATTTATCTAACATATTTAAGCGATATTTTAATTCATCGGCTGTCATTAAAACAAAATTAATTTCTTTCCCTATTTCTGCTTCTAAATTATTCATTAAATTTTTTAGCTTTGCTTTGCTAACTGATTCGCCAACTAAAATCATATCAGCCTTACTTTTCTGGTAATTAATAAAGATTCCACTAATAACTGCCAACTTCATATTGCCAATTTTCCCAATCTTAGACAAACTCTTACATTGAGGATAAACATTAGATTTAGCAATTAATTTTTTTAACTCTGGATAAAAATTAAAGTTTTGATTAAGCTCATAAAAAATTTTCTTTTTTTTGGTTCTTTTTAAAATAAACTTTATTTTAAATAAGGTTGCAATCTCACTTCTCGTTTTGGAACTTTTTAACATATTTTTCTCCACAATTTCTGAAAAGCTAAAGAGTTGATCAGGATTTTGCAAAAAAAACCTCAATAAACGTGCCTTCTCTTTAGACCCAAAAAGACCTTCTAAAATATCTGACATAAATTTAAATAATTAACTTCTTAAAAAATAGGTGGAATATCTTTTCTATCTGATATTCACTTTAGTAGCTTATTTAAGTATAAACTGGGAGAAACGAAAAGTAAAGTTAACTTAAAAAACTATTAATTTTATTTTTTAAAACCCTCATTTAAACTTATCTCTGACTAATATTTAATCTCTCTTCTCTTTTTAATTTTTCTCCACCACATGATTTTATCTAGAGTAATTTATTTAGAAACAACTAATTTGCCCAAGTTAAAACCTGTTTTCATCTCTAATTTTTTAGTTAAAGTATTTAATTTTGAAATTAAACTGGTTCCCAATCACTTGATTTCCAAGTTTCATCTTGACGGCAAAGAATTTCCTTTATATCACTAGGATTTTTAATAATACTTTCCACTATTTTTTCCATTCTCATTCCTTGTGAGCCTTTAACTAAAATCACATCTCCTGACTGAATAATTTTTTGTAACTTTTCAATCGCTTCATTAGGATTTTTATAAGTAAATATTTTTTCTGTAGAAAAATTTAATCTTTTTAACTCTTCTGTTGCAAATTTCATTCTCTGCCCAACTGCCAAAAAAATATCGCCTTTATTTTTCAAGAATTCTCTCGCTATTAATTTGTGCTCTACTTCTGTATCTACTCCCAACTCCAACATATCTCCCAAAACAACAATCCTTCTATTAGATTTAATTTCTCCTAGAACTTTTAAAGCCGCTTTGGTGGAAACAGGTGAAGCATTATAGGAATCATCAATAATTAAAGTATTATTCATACCTAAAATTGGCTTCATTCTTCCGCAAGGCATAGAAAAATTTTCCAAAGCTTTTGCTATTTCAACTAAATTCATTTTAAACTCTAATCCTACTGCCACGCCACTAAGTGCTGCGTAAATATTATGTTTTGCTAAAACATTATTTAATCTCACGGGAATAACCGTTCCTTGATAATTAAGTTTAAAAGATAAACCTTTTACTCTTTCTATATTTTCTATTTTTTCTGAATAATTATAAAGAACTTCTTCTGCTTTAATATCCGCTTTTTCTGAAAAACCAAAGGTTAAAAAATTAATTTTTTTAGGATTATCTTTTTTTTGATCTTGATTCTTAGTAACTAATTTTAAAATTTGAGTATTATCTAGATTAACAATCGCTCTCCTTTTTTTTCTGAGACTTTTAACTAATTCCCATTTCTCTTTCGCTACTCGATTAACGGTTTTAAAATATTCCAAATGACTACCAGAAATATCAGTAATAACTGCCATTTCACATTTAATGAAACTGGCTAAATATTTAATGTCTCCTGGATGATCAGCACCCATTTCTAAAATTAAAACATCTGGATAATTTATAGGAAAAATTGCAATTACTAGCCAATAAAAAAATATTTCCAACCATTTTATAATTGATCGCTCTCCACTTTTAACTCCTAGAATAGTTAATGGCAACCCTATTTCATTATTGTAATTTTTCTCATTTTTTCTAACTTTAACTTGACCATTTAAGACAGTAAAAATTGCTTCCTTAGCAGAAGTTTTTCCTACTGAACCAGTAATACCAATTACCTTAGGTTGGTATTTTTTTAAAATTACTATTGCCATAAATCTCAGAATTTTTTCTAAGAGTACTAGCTTTTTTGCTTTTCCTGTTTCTTTGATTATTTTATTTTGAGTTTCCATTTTTTTGATTATTATCTTTTTGTTGATTATTGGCTGAATAATATTTTAAAGTATGCGTTCTATTAAATAAAGCTAAATCTTTCTGAGTATATTTTTCAGTTGGTTGAATACTTTTATAATCTAGTAAAAATTTCATCAATTCTCCAAAAGTTGGAGCTGCACTTGATTCTGCCCATTGAACTGTTTTTGGATCATCCATTCTAACTAGAATGACGAATCGAGGATTATTGATAGGAGCAAACCCAGCAAAAGAACCAATGCTTTCCCCTTGAACATAGCCTCTTTTCTTTGAGCTAGCTACTTGCGCTGTACCAGTTTTTCCTCCTACTAAATAACCTGGAACATCAGCTCTTCTTCCGTGTTCATGAACAACGACACTTCTTAACATTTGAGCAACTTCTTGAGCTGCTTTTTGCGAAATCACTCTTCTGACTTCTTGAGGTTCAATATATTCATCAGTTCCATCGCTATGAATTATTTTTTCTACTATCTGTGGTTTCATTAAAATACCTCCGTTAGCAATCGCACTATAAGCGCTGACTAATTGAATTGGTGTCGCAGTTATTCCTTGTCCAAAAGAAGCTGTATAAAATTGAATATTGCTTCTTAGATTATTTAAATTACTAATATTACCTGCACTTTCCCCTGGCAAAGTTATCTTTGTTAAATTTCCAAAACCAAATCGTTGGACATAATCTCTAAAATTTCTATTCCCCAAAAGTTTTTCCACGTAGATAGCTCCAGTATTTAAAGATTTATCTAAAACTTGAGTCATAGTTTGCAATCCATCAGCTTCTAATTCTGCATTTCTAATTGTATAGCCAGCTTCTGTTACTCTTCCTGTATCGGTATAGGTTGTCTGAGGTGTTATTTTACCATTATCGATAGCAGCTGACATAGTAATAGTTTTAAAAATACTTCCACACTCATAAGCATTACTAACAGCTAAGTTTCTAAAATCAGCCATCTCAGATACATTTCTATATTCATTCGGATTAAAATTTGGATAACTAGCCATTGCTAAAATTCTTCCTGTCTTTGGCTCTTCTACGATAATCGTTCCTCGTTTAGCTTCAAATTTATCAATCGCCCCCTGAAGAATTCTTTCTGTTTCATATTGGATAGTATGATCAATAGTCAAAACTAAACTATCTCCATTTTTAGCTTGACTTATCTTTCTTTCCCCTGTGGAGATCCAACTGTCTGAATTATCTTTATTTTGATATAATTCACCTTTCTGACCTTGAAGCTTTGTATTAAAATAAGCTTCAATTCCATAACGCCCTCCTAAACTATGCCCCCTCCAACCAACAAAACCTAAAACGTTAGAAGCTAATTTATCCGCTGGATAATATCTATATGTTTCATCTGACAAATGAATTCCTTCTAATTTTAAACTATCCAATTGACTTATGGAGCCTTCAGATAATCGATGTTTTAAAACTTCATAACTATCCTGAGATCTAGAAAGTTTCCTTCTCAAATGATCTTTATTTAAGTCTAGAATTTTTGCCAATAAATGAGCTTCCAATTCTGGATTTTTAATTTCTCTTGGTACAGCATAAGCCATTTTAGTCTCCTTATTCACAGCAACTAGATAAACTCCGCCTTGATCTTGAAGGAAAATTTCCCCTCTCTTAGGAATTAGTTTTTTTAAAATAGAATGCTGATTGTCAGCTAATTCTTGATAATAGCTATGTGCTAAGACTTGGATAGAATAAAGTTTTAAAACTATTATTCCTGTCACTAAAATTATAACAGCGAATAAAATATAAATTCTAGCATTATCAAATTCATATTGACCAATTAATTGAAAAAAATGTTTTATCTTACTTTTCCTTTTCTGAGAGTTTACTGAATTCATAATTTCTAACTAATTTTAAAAATAAAACGACTCTTGAAAATTTCTATTTCATTGCTACCCTTTCATTGATTTCTAAATAAGAGATGTTAGTAGTATTTATTAAATTTAAATTTTGAGTTGTTTTCTCAATCCGATACATTGATTTTAACTCTACTTCTTTTATTCTATTTTGTTCTTTAGTTTTTTGAAGTTCCTGAATTTTATTTTGCATATTATTTACTTCATAGCCCATAGAGACTAAACTATTAACTTGAAATAAATAAAAAGCTCCAAAAATAACCATTGTAGTAATTAAAGCAAAAAAAGAATGCATAAACCCCAGCTTTATACTACCTTTTTGAGATTCTTGTTCTTTAAATTTTTGAGTAGTTAAATGCCATTTTTGTCTATTAAAAGTTTTTTTCCTAATTCGCTGAAAAACAGCTCTTTGAAAACCATTGGAATTTAATCTACAGACCGTTATTATTTTTGACATAAATTTCAGACCCCCTGAAATTTTTTATTCTAATAATTAAATTTTATTTTTTATTTTTAACTCCTTTTTTATTTTTCTATATTTTTTCACAAACTCTTAATTTAGCACTCCTGGATTTAGGATTTTCTAACCTTTCTTTTTCCTTCGGAATAATTGGTTTAGTATTAATAATTTCCACAATTGGTTTTTCTCCACAAATACAAACCGGGAAATTTTTCGGACAAATGCATCCCCTAGCATTTTCCCGAAAAATATTCTTGGTAATTCTATCTTCCAATGAGTGGAAGGACACTATTGCTAACCGAGCCGTCTTTTTTAATAATTTAATCGCTTCAGGAATAAATTTTTCTAGATTCTCTAATTCTTGATTGACTTCTATTCTAAGTGCTTGAAAAGTTCTGGTTGCCGGACTAATCTTAGCGTTTCTATATTTCATCGGAACAGCCTCCCTAATTACGGTTACTAATTCTTTGGTTGTTTTAATTTGTTTTTCTTCTCTTCTTTTAATAATTTTATGAGCTATCAATTTTGCATATCTCTCTTCTCCATAATTCTGAATAATTTTTCTTAATTTTTCTTCGGAATATCGATTAACTATCTCTTGAGCATTTATTTCGTCATCAATATTGAAACGCATATCCAATGGCTCGTCTTTCAAAAAACTCATTCCTTTGCCGACTAATTGATCAGTACTCCAACCTAAATCAGCAACAATGGCATCTACTTTTTCTATTTGTAGCTCAGCTAAGATATTTTTTAAATTAGAGAAATTATCGTTAATTAAATCTATTCTATTTTTAAAATTCTCTTGCTCAATTTTTATCTTAAAATTCTTTATGGCTTCTCTATCCGCATCAATAGCTATTAACCTCCCTCTCTCACCGATCCTTTTTAATATCTCTCTTGAATATCCTCCCCCTCCAAGAGTAGCATCAACTACCGTAGCTCCTTCTTTTAAATTGAGGCTATCTATCGCTTCTACTAACAAAACTGATTTATGAATACTCATTCTAATCTATCTAAAAATTATCTTTAATAAATTCCTAGTTTACCCAACTGTTCAGCAATCTCATCAGTATTTTTTTCAGCTTTTCTTTTATAATCATTCCATTTTTTTTCATCCCAAATTTCTAAACGATTATACAGCCCGGCTACTACTATATTTCTTTTTAAATTAGCATAATCTTTTAAATAATCAGGAATTAAAATCCTTCCTTGTTTATCTACTTCTATATCACAAGCCCCAGCCAACATAAGCCGAACAAAGCTTCTAGTACTTGCCTCTCCAACAGGCATCGCTCCTAATTTTTCAGCTAATGATTTCCAGATAGACATTGGATAAATAAATAAGCATTTGTCCAAACCTCTAGTTACTACCACTTTATTTTTCAATTCATCTCTAAATTTACTTGGAACAGCCAATCTTTTTTTTGGATCAATAGAATGTTGATATTCTCCAATAAACATATCATTTTAAGAATCAACTATTAAATCATTACTTTGACTTCTTATTTTAAAAAATGAGTTACAATTATTCCAAATTTACCACTTTCCCCCACTTTTATAAACTTTATTTCTATTTTACTCCACCAGTCTTCATCAGTCAACACATTAAAAATTAAATTAATCATTTAAAAAAATAGCTTAAATAAGCTATTCACTAAAAAGTTATCCACAACTTTTACACAAAAACAACTCCTTAACAATTAAAGAGTTGTTTTTTATTCAATAAAAAAGTTTTAATTTATTTTTTTCTAGATGATTTATTTCTTTCATTTTCGCTCAAGCCCTGCTTTCTAAGACGTACCGATTCTGGTGTAATTTCTAAATATTCATCTTCATTTATAATTTCTAAACCCCGTTCAATAGAAATAGTAACTGGTGGAATTAATTGAATTGCTTCGTCAGCTCCACTAGATCGCATATTAGAAAGTTGTTTTCCTTTGGTTGGATTAACTGCCATATCATTTCCCCTAGTAACATTTCCAATTACCATTCCTTCATAAACTTCTGTCGCTGGCTTAATATAAAGCGCCCCTCGTTCTTGCAAATTAGCTAAAGAAAATCCCAAAGATTTACCAGTTGTCATAGAAACCATTGAGCCAACTTCTTTTCTTTTTATTTCTCCAACATAAGGTTTAAAACCGATTACTTGCGAACAAAGAATTCCTTCACCTTTAGTGTCAACTACAAACTGACCTCGATAACCCAATAATCCCCTGGTTGGAATCTCAAAAAGCATCCGAGTTTGTGTTCCAATTGATTGCATATCAGTCATAATTCCTTTTCTTTTCCCTAGTGTTTCGATCACTCCTCCTGATAATTCACTTGGAACATCAATTGTCACTTCTTCAAAAGGTTCTGATTTCACTCCATCAATTTCTTTAATAATTACTTGTGGTTGAGAAACTTGAATTTCAAAACCTTCCCGTCTCATATTTTCTAATAGAACTGCTATGTGTAATTCTCCTCGCCCAGAAACACTAAAATATTCTGAAGTAGAAAAATCAACTTTTAATCCTTTATTAATTTCCAATTCTTTTTCTAGACGTTCCCGGATTTGTTTTCCCGTTACAAATTTTCCTTCTCGTCCTGCAAAAGGAGAATCATTAACTAAAAATCTCAAAGTAATAGTTGGCTCATCAATAGTAATAACTGGTAAAGCTTCTTGAGAAGGATCATCACAAAATGTTTCACCTATTTCTACATCAGGAAATCCAGCTAACATTACGATATCTCCAGCTTGAGCTTCATCAACCTCTTCTCTCGTGACTCCCCTAAAAGTAAAAAGTTTAGTTACTCTACCAGTAGTCGTTTCACCATTAATCTTTTTTAAAGTTATCGATTGCCCTGTTTTAATTATTCCTTCGTAAATTCTCACTACCGCTAATCGTCCTAAAAAATTGTCATAACCTAAATTAAAAGGCTGAGCGACTAATTTAGCTGAAGAATCACCACCAGCTGGTGGAATTTTTTCTAAAATAGTGTCTAAAAGCGGATTCATATTTTCACCAGCATCTTCCATATTCAGCTTAGCAACTCCATCCCTTCCAATTGCATAAACCGTTGTGAAATCTAGTTGTTCATCATTAGCTCCTAAATCTAAAAATAACTCAAACACTTTTTCTTGCGCCATATCTGGATCAGCCGCTGGTTTATCAATCTTATTAAGAATAACTATTGGCTTTAAACCTAACTCTAAGGACTTTTTTAAAACAAATCTTGTTTGAGGCATCGGTCCTTCCTGTGCATCTACTACTAAAAGAACACTATCAATAGAACGCAAAACTCTTTCTACTTCTGAACCAAAATCAGCATGACCCGGAGTATCTACGATATTAATTTTAGTATCTTTATAAAATAAACTAGCATTTTTTGAATAAATAGTTATCCCTCTTTCTTTCTCCAATGCATTAACATCCATTGAGACGTTTTCATCGGTTACCATCCCAGTTTGTTTCATGAGAGCATCTGTAATAGTTGTTTTGCCATGGTCTACATGAGCAATAATAGCAATATTTCTAATTTCCATAATTCTAACTCAATTAAATTTATTATAACTTTATTTCTCTTACTTTCTAATAAAAAATCCGCTGACACTTCAGCGAGAATTTTATAAAAACTGTTTTTCTATAATATCATTAAAAATGTCTTTTGTCAAAAATTGTTTGCAATTATTTTTTGACAATTTTTATAGCTTTTCCATTAATCAAAGCATCAGCAATTTTTTTATGAGCCGAGTGTAATATTCGCTGAAAAGTACTTTGAGATGTTTGCATTTTATCGGCAGCTTCTTGCTGATTTATATCTTCAAT
>VAPK010682752.1_pt1 | contig 14479 bp, 12 predicted proteins | sample 3395031 | NCBI WGS metagenome assembly VAPK01 (sample SAMN08290443, study PRJNA428436) | hydrothermal vent metagenome | isolation source: Deep-sea hydrothermal vent chimney 1 | place: Pacific Ocean: Juan De Fuca Ridge | reverse complement strand
TGCCGTTGGTGCGGCGGTGCGGGGCTTCGAGGTTTGGGGTTCGATGTCCCCCACCGAGCGGGGCGAGATCATGCACCGTATGGCCGATCTGATCGAGGCCAAAAACGATGAGATCGCCATGGTGGAAACCATGGACATGGCCTTCCTCTATGAATCGATGCGGCTGAGGCTGGTCGCCCGTGGTGCCACCAATTTTCGCCTCTACGCCGACCTTGCAGTCGAGCACCAGGAACGAGCCTGGGACGGTCGAGGAGGCGCCCACGTGGTCCAGTCCATGCCGGCTGGCCCAGCGGTTGTCATCACTCCGTGGAATGCTCCCTTCATGTTGTCAACCTGGAAGATCGCTCCCGCGCTGGCTGCTGGCAACTCGATCATTCTTAAGCCCGCCGAGTGGTCGCCCCTTTCAGCCTCACTACTGGCCGACCTTGCCGACGAAGCGGGTTTCCCTCCCGGAGCCTTCAACGTGGTCCAAGGAATCGGCGAAGAAGTGGGAGCAGCCCTGGTCGCTGACCCGCGGGTGCGTCGCATCAGTTTCACCGGCTCACCGCCGACCGCTCGCCTGATTGGCAAGGCGGCAGCACAAAACATCGTGCCCTTCACCGCCGAACTTGGCGGGAAGGGCCCGCTTATCGTCTTCGCCGACTGCGATCTTGATGCCGCCGCCAGCATGGCTTCGGGCCAATTCGACGACTCGGGTCAGGTATGCCTGGCCGGGACCCGACTCTTGGTTGAAGCCTCCATCAAGGATGAGTTCCTCACCAGATTCAATGAGCTTGTCGACGGCCACGTCATGGGAGACCCTCGCGATGGCGCAACCACCATTGCCCCTATGGTGCACCCCGATCATGTCGACAGTGTCGAGGGGTTTGTCGAGCGGGCCAAAGCTAACGGCGACAGAATCGTCCGGGGCGGCAACCGCCCCGGCCGCTTGAATTACGAACCAACCCTGATCGAACCGAAGTCCAACAGCAGCGAAGTTGTGCAATCGGAGATCTTTGGACCCGTCCTCACCCTCCAGACCTTTGAGACCGACGATGAAGCCGTCGAGATGGCCAACAGCACCGAGTACGGTCTTTCGTCGCTTATCTTCACCAGTTCCAACGAACGAGCCGTACGGGTTGGCCGGGCAGTTCGCGCCGGGATTGTCTGGGTCAACACCTTCCTGATCCGGGACCTCACCGCCCCCTTCGGTGGGATTGGGATCTCGGGAATAGGACGAGAGGGTGGAGCCCACGCGTTGGAGTTCCACTCCGACCTCAAGACGCTCATCATCAAGGAGGGAACCACCAGCTGACGGGCCCGATCAACTCGGAACCGTTGCCCTAGTCCGCCAGGGTCTCCAGCGTTCGCAGTACGGTCCGTAGGCTGGTGGCCAGGGCCCACTTTTCCTCCACCGCCAGACCACCGGCTATTTGCGCCTCTTCGCCGTTCACCTTGGGATAGAGGACCGACATCACCTCGTCACCGGAGTCGGTGGCGCTCACCAGTACCAGACGTTTGTCGGTTGGATGAGCGGATCGTTGGATATAGCCGCGCCGCTCCAGGGTGGTCATCACCCCGGTAAGAGTTCCCTTACTGATACCAGCCTCCACCGCCAAGTGACGGGCTTCCTGTTCACCCCAAACCCACAGGACCCACAGCACGGTGAAGGCCGTGAAGGAAAGGTCATGGTCGGCAAGGACGGTTCGTTCCAGGTGATAGCGCGCCTTGTTTGCCGCCCGAAAGATGTTGGAGACCGCCGCTAGGGAACTGAGATCTACCTCAAGATCGCCAATACGCTCCTGAACATCACGCTCGGCGCGAATCAGATCTGTTTCGTTGCTGCTGGCGAATCCACCGGTCATCGGACCTCAAGTCTAAGCACGGAACGCTGGGCCCTGTCCCAGTAGGGCCACAAGAGGTGCTGAACCTCAGATGGCGGGCGGCAGAGTGCGTTCCAAGGTAGTGCCACCGTTCCATGACACGCCTACCTCGCGGTAGTAGCCGGCGATCAACTCTTGGGGCAATAGCCGATCCAGCTCCTCGGTCGGCGAATCAAACAGGGATAGGTCGAAATCGCCAACGAAGGTCCGTCCAATCTCGGCGTCGTAGCCGCCCATGGTGACTAGCTCATCCAGGCTGTCCGAACCATCGGTCTCGATGGCTGGCATCCAGCGGTTGTGAATCATGGGCAGAGCATTCACAAATCCTGCATGGTCCGACTCGGCGGTGATGGTGAACGTTGCCTCGGCCAGACGGCGATCATAGGTCGCCAGGGTGGCACCAAAGCGGCCACCAACCTCAAGCCGCGGGCCCGCCTTGCCAACGGTTACTGGTCGAGTCATGAAGCAAGAACCCAGCTTCTTGGGGTAGCCCTGATGATTGCCGCGAGCCATGGCGTAGTCGCGATCAACCCAGATGTTCAGACAACGGGAGTAGTGTTCGCCCTTGTATTTGCAGCGGGCAACCAGGAAGACCTCCATGTACTGAGACCTCATGGGATCCAGGAGTTCCTCAAAGGAGTCCGAGCAACTCTGCCAATCGGCCCAGATCATGGCCACGGCCCCCGGGTCTTCATCCGCCAACTCCAAAGGATCGGGAAGAAGTTCCGCCACCGCCGCCGGATTGGTTCGATACTCCAACGTCAGGAGTGCCCCCGAATAATGCCACGGCGGGTTTGGAACCAGGGACGATCGACCAGTAGCCGACCGGGGGAACATGAAACCGTGAACTTCTGCCATATCTTCGCTCCAGAGGAAAAGCTGTCAAGGAATAGCGCGAACTTGAATTCGGCGAGGACAGTCCCTTGGTGGAAGTGGCCCCGGTGTGACAATATCGTTTGGAACCGAACAATTGCCAGAACGACCCGGAGACTTTTTGATGGCTGAGTACCGACGCATCCTGCTTGACGGCTACCCCACGATTACCGAACGCGACGGTAAAAACCTGACCGCCAACGATGGCCGGGTGGTTGCTGTTGCCGAGGCCGTCCACCTTCCGCCGACAACGCCAAGCAAGATTATCTGTGTTCACCTGAACTATCGCAGCCGGGTCGAAGAGTTCATGACCAAACTCCCAGCGGCGCCCACCTACTTCCACAAGCCAGTCAGTGCCCTCAGCGCCCACAACTCCGGAATCGTTCGGCCCCAGAGATGCAATTGGCTCAACTATGAGGGTGAGATTGCCATCATCATTGGCCGCACCTGCCGCAACGTCAGCCCCGAAGAAGTTGGCGACTACATCGCTGGATACAGCATCTCCAACGACTACGGCCTGCACGACTTTCGTGACACCGACTCAGGTTCGATGCTGCGAGTCAAGGGGTCCGACACCCTCTGTCCTGTTGGCCCGGCTCTGGTCACTGATTGGGATTTCCACGATAAGCGCATCACCACCTCGGTCAACGGCAAGATCGTGCAGGATGCCAGCACCGTCGAGATGGAGTGGGACATGCATTATCTTGTGGCCGATATCGCCCGCAACATCACCCTGGAACCCGGTGACATTCTCCTATCGGGCACACCCGCCAACAGCCGACCTGTCAAGCCCGGTGATCTGGTTGAAGTCGAGGTGGAAGGCCTGGGCAAGTTGAGCAACACCATCGTGGTCGGGCCCACTCCCATTCGTGACGACGTAGGCGCCCAGCCAACCGAGTCTGAAGAAGTGATTTCCACCGCCATGGGTGGCGACTGGGAGTTCCGCGGTGTCCGTTCGCCCAACGGCCCCGGAGCCAAACACTACGCCTCCAAGCTCGACGAGAAGTAGGAACCAAAACTAGGGTCGAGGTCATGGCAAACGAAGTACTGACCGAGCGTCGAGGACGGGTGTTTCTGATCACCCTGAACCGACCGGAAGCAATGAACTCCATCAACACCCCCCTGGCTCAGGCGCTGAATGCTGCGCTGGACGAGCTGGACAACAATCCCGCTCTCACCGTCGGGATTCTTACCGGAGCAGGCAAGGGGTTTTGCGCTGGAATGGACCTCAAGGCGTTCGCCGCGGAAGGACCACCCAAGGGATTGGACCGCTTTTTCCAGAAGGTCTGCGAGAAACCGCTGATTGCCGCCATCGAAGGGTTCGCCCTTGCCGGAGGCTTGGAGATCGCCCTGGCCTGTGACCTCATCGTGGCTGCCGACAACTCTCGCTTCGGTATTCCAGAGGTCAAGGTTGGTCTACTGGCTGCGGCCGGAGCCCTGTTCCGTCTGCCCCAACGACTTCCCTACGGGCTGGCCATGGAGATGGCACTGACCGGTGATCCCATTGAGGCCGCGGAGGCCCTGACCCATCGGCTCATTGACCGAATGGCCCCAGCCGGGACATCCGTAGAGGTGGCGATTGAGCTGGCCGAACGGATTGCCCAAAACGCGCCCCTGTCGGTTATCGCATCCAAGAAAACTCTTCGGACCCAGAAGGGGCTCAATCAGAATGAGTTTTGGGACGCCCAGCTTCCGATAATCATCGACGTGTTCACATCCGAGGACGCCAAGGAAGGCCCGGCCGCCTTCGCTCAAAAACGTCCACCCGTGTGGACCGGCAAGTAGCAGCCTGGTTGAAGTCCTACCTAGGAAGTCCCAACAGATCAAGCGCATGCTCTATCACTAGGTCGGCTCGTTCTCTCTGGATACTGTGACCGGCCCCGTCGATCTGGACATGAGAGATCATCGGATTATCGATCCGATCCAATTCCGACTCGGTGGACATGGCACCGACAGTCGGGTCGGCCCGGAGGATTCGCGCCGGCACACTCAGGGACTCCAGCAACCCGAGGTGGTGATAGGGCATGTTGTCCCGGAGGCAATGCTCGATCACGAATGAGCTCGTGCCGCGAGCGCCCACCGCCTTATGGAAACAGTCCTCCGGATGCCAGCTCGGATTCTCCCGGCCGACCTGGTCGGCGCTGGCACGAGGGTCCACTACCGAAAGCTGATCGGCCAGCACAGCTTCAAATTCGCTATCAAGAATCTCAAAGACCGGATCCAGCAGCAGCAACTGTAGACACAAGGCCGAATCGGCTGAACCGGCGGCAAGGGTTGCCAGTATGGGTCCGGCAAGGCTGTGGCCCAGAGCCAGATCCCAGGTCTCCCCCAGGGTGGCAAGGTCGGCGGCGTGATCGCTGAATCGATAGGAGGTCGCCGACGGTGACCGGCCATGTCCACGGAGGTCCGGGGCAACAACGATGCACCCGGCGGCGGCCAACTCAGATCCCACTCGCCACCACAGTCCAGCCACCGAAGACAAGCCATGCAACAGCAATACCTTGGGGCCGGTACCGTCACCCCATTGCAAGGTGGCTGGCCGAACGGGAGTGGCGCTAGTGTCCATGGCCAACAGGGTAGGCGCTCGTGGCCGGTAGGCGGGAACGTGCTCGTTCCTCTTGCAGTCGGTCTGCTGGGGCTTCGTACCCGTATACCCCACCTTCGGATTGGTTGGAACTACCGTTGACGCCATGATTCGCAAAGTTGCACCCTTGCTGCTGGCGCTCCTTCTCAGCACTCTCGCGCTAACTCCCGCTTCTGCTAACGAGGACCCCGGTTCTACGGCTGCCGGAGCCAGCGCTCAGCTCAATAGTCCGAGCGGCGTCGCCGTTGACGGGGCCGGCAATCTCTACATCGCCGACTCGGATAATCATCGGATCCGCAAGATCAGCCCCGACGGAACCGTTACTACCGTTGCCGGAACTGGCACGGGAGGCAGCTCGGCCGGCGACGGCAGCCCCACCGGAGCCCAGCTCCTGTATCCGCGAGACGTGGTGGTGGACCAGGCAGGAAACCTCTACATCGCCGACACCCTCAACCATCGGATCCGCAAACTCAGCTCAGACGGAACCACCATCACCACCATCGCCGGAACCGGTACCGGTGGCAGCTCAACGGGAGATGGCAGCCCCACCGGAATCCAGCTCTTCCGACCCAATGGTTTGGCCCTCGATACGACTGGCAACCTCTACATCGCCGACACCAACAACCACCGGATCCGCAAACTCAGCTCAGACGGAACCACCATCACCACCATCGCCGGAACCACTACCCACGGGAACGCCAATGGCGACGGCACACCAACAAGTGCCCAACTCAACTTCCCCCACGCGGTAGCCGTCGACCGGGCGGGCAACGTCTACATCGCCGACACCTTCAATCACCGGATCCGCAAGGTGAACTCGTCGGGGACCACCATCAGCACCGTTGCCGGGATAGGAACCGAAGGCAGATCCGAAGGAAACGGCACTCCAACCACCACCGAGTTCAGTTACCCAAGAGGAGTCGCCATCGATAGCCGCGACAACCTCTACGTCACCGACTCCTTCAACCACCGGATCCGCAAGCTATCGGCCGATCAGACGTCCATCCGTACCATCGGCAGCGAACTCAACAGTCCTCGTGGGATCTCAGTCGTTGATGACAGTCGCACCGGTGTCCTCTACATCGCGGATACCGGCAATGATCGGGTACAACGACTCACCCTCCCCGATGATCGAGTACTGACCGGTGTCTACAAGAACGCCAGCGGCACTCGCGGCTCTGTTGCTCGTCTGTACATGGCGGTCTTTGGCCGCCAGCCCGATACAGGAGGGTTCGCCTATTGGAACGAGCGAATCCAGAACGGCCTAGCCTTGCCCGATGCCGCCGCCTATTTCGTGGTGAGCCCGGAGTTCGTAAACCTCTACGGTTCCACGGCCAACCCCGAGTTTGTTGAACTGCTCTATCAGAACGTACTGGGAAGGACATCAGATGCCGACGGTAAGGCCTACTGGATTGGCCAACTGGGCTCGGGCATGACCCGCACCGAACTCACCCTATGGTTCTCGGAATCCCCGGAGTTCCGCAACGTCACCGAAACCAGCTAGGACCTCAGACCGAACCGACACCGTTAGAACTGGCTGGCTCGGTCCGGCTAGGGTGGGATGAGAAGCTGGACCCACATGGACGGACAGCATCGGAGAGGCTATGACCGACTTTGATAGCGAAGGAGTGCCGGTGGCCCCACAAACCCCGGCTGGCTGGTACCCCAGCGAACCAGGGTGGCAGCAGTACTGGGATGGCCTGGCGTGGACCGAACACCGGACCCCTTTGACAACTGGCGCCCAGCCGGTCGCGACCGGGGCAATGAAGGACGAAACCGGTATTGCCGTTCTCACTCACATTGGAGGACTGGTGGCAGGATTCATTGTTCCCCTAGTTATCTACCTGATCAAGAAGGACGAGTCGCCGTTCCTGCGACATCACGCCGCCGAAGCCCTGAACTTCCACATCACCCTGATGATTGCCTACACCGTTTCCTTCATTCTGATCTTCGTGATCATTGGAATCTTCCTGTTCCCTCTCTTGATCCTTGGCCACTTTGTCCTAAGCATTGTTGCCGCCGTTGCCGCCAACAAGGGTGAGTACTATCGCTACCCGCTAACCCTGCGCATGGTCACCTGAGCGCACCGGTCCGTCTAAGCGACCGGTATCAATCTGGACTCGCACATCGGCCCCACGAATCTGGTCCGAAGCATGAGTTACAATCAGGGTAGAGATCCCCCGCTCCTTGGTCTGTTCCTGTAGGAGTACCATCACCGCCTCACCGCGCTCCACATCCAACGAGGCGGTTGGCTCATCGGCTAGCAACACCGACGGTTCGTTCATGAGCGCTCGAGCGATACCGACCCGCTGACGTTCGCCACCGGAAAGCTGGGCGGGTCGTGTGTCCAAGCGATCCTCCAACCCAACCGTGACCAACAGTTCGCGGGCCCGCGCTCGAGCTGCACGGTCCAGCTTGCCACGGATGTGGGCCACCAGTTCGACCTGTTGCCGGGCAGTCAGTGCCGGAAACAGATTTGACCCCTGATAGATGATGCCGATGTGTTCCCGCCTCAAACGGGTCAGTTCCGATTTCTTCAGCCCGCTGGTCTTGGTCCCGGCCACCTCTACCGTTCCCGAATCTGGCGTCCTTAGGAGACCGGCCACGGCCAGGAGGGTGGATTTTCCCGACCCTGACCGACCGGTGAGAACCGTTGTTTCACCGGCACGCAGCCGCAACGAGACATCATCAAGAATGGTTAAGGTCTCCCGCCCATCGGGCACCACGAGGGTTAGGTTGCGGAGAACCAGGGTCATTGCGGGCTCTTTTCGCTTCGAAGCATCAATTGGGAGAATCAGTTCTGGGTATTCAGGGCGACAATGGGATCAACGGAGGTAATGCGCCGTACCGCCACGAGGCAGCCGGCCATTCCTAGGGCAACGAGAAGGGTGATCGAGACCAGGATCGATCTGGTCTCCAGGCGGAAGGGAACGTCGGAGCCAACCAATTGTCCGACAGCTACGGCGACGGCCGCTCCTGAGACGGTGGCTACGATCAGGACGATGGCCATCTGACCGAGGGCATCTCGAACCACATAGCCAGTGGAGGCGCCAAGGGCCTTCATCAGACCAATTTGGTTGGCCCGTTGCACCGTCCAGACGACAAAGAATGAGCCAACAATGAACGATGAAATCACCAGAAGGAAACTACGAATGAGTGACATGGTCTGGGTCTCACCGGCGTAGCCCGGCGACCCGTCGTAGGCTGCTTCTTTGCTTTCGGCTTCCGTACCTGCCTGCCGATCAATGGCAGCAAGAAACGCCCCGTCCGAGGTCGAGTCAACGGCGATAGCAGAAAACCTGCCCTTAGCGTTGTCTCCGTAGCGCAACTCTTGCCAGGTTTGCAAGGAGGTAAAGGCGATCTCAACGTGGCCGTAAGAGCCCGCGAAAGTGAAGCCAAGAATGGGGAGAGTTCGATCAATGCCCACAATGGTCAGCTCATCGCCAACGGCGAGACCTTCCGCTTGGAACCTCTCACTCAGAATGATCCCGGGCTCACCGGCTAAGGATTCTCGTGCCGGTCCGGGAGGGGCGAGGAAGCTGTCAGCGGGAATTCCGAATAGGGCCATGTCAATGGTTGCATCGTCACCGGTCTTGGCATTGAAGAAGGAGACACCGAGCGCGGAGGCTTCCACATCATCTACCTCAAGCCACGGTTGCAGATTCTCCTGGGTCAGGGTCGACCGGCTAAAGGTGCTGGCCGCCCCCGGTTGAAACGCCAAGTGAGTCACGGGTAGGCGCCGCAAGCCCGAGATCCCGTCATCCACCAGACCGTTGGACAAACCCGACAACAGGGTGGCCATCAAAGCGACCAGACCAATCACCAAGCCAACCAGAGCGAATCGCCCCCGCGCGAACCAAAGATCCTTCAACCCCACATACATCAAGAGACCCTACTTAGGGGCCGGCAAATAGTTGCATCCTCAGTTTGTCTGATTCGCCTCGTTTCTCGGCGAACAGCAAGCAACTGCATCGGTCGGTGCGCCTATCGGCGCACCTCCTTAGTTTGACGGCGCCCGACGGGCCTGATCGAGTTGGGCGGCAAGCCGCTGCTCCTCAACAGGATCAACCCCGGTTGCTCGAGAGTGCAAGAGGGCGAGTCGGGCCAGGGCCGAGTGAACCCTGTCGAAGTGCCTTCGCTGGCTACGGGTGAGCGAGCTCCTGATCCTCAGCATGTCTCGCCACTTGCCGAACACCACCGCCTCACCTGGGGTCAAGGCGTAGCGCTGGGCCAAAAACGGAACCAGAGAGGTGAACCGCTTTTGCTCACGCCGCCGGAACAACATCAGGGTGACACCAACTCCAAAGAAGAGAAGACCAAACAAGAGAATCGCAACTCCCAGGATCAGATTGGCCTCATCTTCGCTGACCGAGTCCACATAGGTAAGCGAACCATTCCACAGAGCGTGCAATCCCACCGCGATGACGTAACCCCACAAGATCGAAGGAAACGGCTTCATACCTCTGGAAATGGCCATTCCAACCGCAATTCCGCTCCACACGGTGAACAGAGGATGGGCAAAGGGGGTAAGAATGGCCCTCAGGAGGAAGGTTTGGAAAAGGAAACCGACCTCGGCCGCCGTGGCAAAGTAGAGAGCATCCTCGATCACAGCAAACCCAAGAGCAATCCAGCCCGCATAGACAATACCGTCCATTACACCGTCCAATTCCTTTCTTCTTACTACCCACAACAGGCCAGCGGCCTTCATTCCCTCTTCGACCAGGGGCGCTGAGACCACCGCCGCCACCGACTCGCTGGCCAAGAGCGCGACAATGGTATTGATGGTCGAAGCGACGATTGCGGCCACCGTTGCGCCCCACAAGAGGGCATGGAGGCGAGATGACCACGGTTCGGGCTCGACCCGGTCCAACCAGACAAGGACGGGCACCACGATGAGCAGGGGTACCAGGCCAAGGAGTAAAGCTAGGATCGATACGGAGGCAAAATAGGCCACCGCCAGAAGGGTCGGAATGCCAGCTACCAGCACCGGCAAACTTAGCCAGCTCGGTAATCGAGGCTTCTTCTCTACTGCTCCACTGGTGTTGGCCGTCCAGGCCCAGCCATCCCACCAACGCCATGAGGTCTGCTTCCAGGGATCGGGGTACCACCCGGCCGGTGTATGACCCGCCATCGACGGAGGCTGAGGATTCGTCACTCCGCCAGTCTCGCCCACTCTGCGGCACTTGGCGCGTTTGCTGGGGCCTGTGACCTTCGCCCCTTCTCCCGTCCACTGTCGGACACCATCATAGCTAGATGCCTTCTGACCTGAAGAACGCTGAGGATGGCGCTCTGGTGGTGGTTGGTGTCGATGGCTCTCCTTCTTCAGAAGCTGCTGTTCGCTGGGCGCTGGAATACTCCGAGTTTTTCGGAACCGTGCAACCGGTAGCGGCCTGGAGCCTCCCCTGGTGGGCCCACACTCCTTCGATCAACGGCGGCCAACCGCGCGTCTCTTCTGATGATTTCGTCGCCGAGGTTGAACAGGCTGCCAACAAGGCTCTGGACCTCGTTGAACACCAGGCAATGGAGCAAGCCCTGATAACCCAGGGCCCGGCCGGACCAACCTTGGTTGACGCAGCCCAGAAGGCCAACTTACTGGTAGTGGGAACCCGAGGCCGCGGCGCGATCGTCGACTCGGTGCTGGGTTCTGTAAGTTCCTATTGTGCGGCCAACTCCGCCGTACCGGTTGCCATCATCCCCGCCGAAACCCAACCTAATCCGAGCAGGGCCATCGTGGGGGTCGATGGATCCGAGGCAAGTGTCCTCGCTCTGCATTGGGCCATGGACAATCTCCCCACCGACATCGAGATCAGTGTCGTGCATGTCTGGAATTCGGCGGCAAACACCTCCCTAGAATTCACTGCCCTTCCCGTCGACCTGATCCGGGCCAACGCGACTCGTACCCTGAATCACACCATCGCCTCGGCTCGAGCGGTCGCAGGCAACAATCGGAGACGGCTTCACCCCGTCCCGGAACAGGGAGATCCACGAGCCGTACTTCGAGATCTCTCCGGCGAGACGGACCTCCTTATTCTGGGGTCCAGAGGACGCTCGGGAATCGCCCATCTCCTACTCGGCTCGGTTACCACGGCACTCGTTCACCAACCCCGGGTACCGACCATCGTCGTCCCTTCTGACCAGGCCGCAACCGCCAGCAACGCTCGCTTGGCCGCTGTTTGAGGACTTTTGACCCTAGGGTTGTCGAGCTGTAACCATCAGCGTCGGGGGGACAGCCGCCTAGGCTGGAGAAACGTAGATGCAACCAATCGGGGGATCTGGAGCATGGTGGACAACAAACCGATCCGAGTATTTCTGCTTGACGACCATGAGATAGTTCGGCGCGGGGTTGCCGACCTTGTGGATAGCCAGGAGGACATGGAGGTCATCAGCGAGGCTGGGACCGCAGCCCAGGCCCTCCAAGTAGTGGAATCCACCAGACCCGACGTCGCCGTCCTCGATGTTCGTCTTGGCGATGGAAACGGCATTGAGGTCTGCCGCGACATCACCTCATCTCATCCCGACATTGCCTGCCTCATCCTTACGTCCTTCTCCGATGATCGGGCCCTGGTCGACGCCGCCATGGCGGGCGCCAAAGGGTACGTACTCAAGCAGATCCGAGGGAACGAGCTGGTCGAATCCATCCGGCGTGTTGCCGACGGTGCCACCCTCCTGGATGCGGCAACGGTACGACTCTGCATGCAACGCCTGAAGAACAGCGATGAAGGTGTTGTCGACACTCTTACTGCTCAGGAACACAAGATTTTTGACCTGATCGGTGAGGGCTACTCAAACCGGCAGATTGCCGACGAACTCTTTCTAGCCGAGAAAACCGTCAAGAACTATGTCTCGAATATGCTCTCCAAGCTCGGAATGAGCAGACGAACAGAAGCAGCGGCATTTGCGGCTCGGATCGACGAACGGAATCGTAGGAAATACGATTAGTGAGGTGACCCCACCTCCTCCTCGCTCACTTCCCTCCGAATACGAACTTGCTGCTGCCTATTTAGCCTCCGCGCCAGACGGAATCATCGTCACCGACGAGCTCGGAATGATCGTCTTGGCCAATCCCCAGGTAGAAGCCCTTTTCGGCTACGGGCGCGACGAACTCATTGGCAAACCGGTCGAAACCCTTGTCCCGAACAAGGACAAGCAGGTCCACAAGGCCCACTGGACCCGCTATCGGGCCAAGCCGAGATCCCGCCAAATGGGCGACGTCAATAGCAGAGTGCATGGCCAGCACAAGGATGGCTCGGCGGTTCCAATCGAGATCGCCCTGAGTCCCGTTGTCTTCGGATCCAGCAATGGGGTGGTCGCCGTCATTCGTGATCTCACCGCCCGCATCGCCGGTGAATCACGCCATGAGGTTGTTCAGCGAAGCCTCGATGCCATTGAGGACTCTGTCTTTATCTTCAACCCGGACACCTTGGCCTATTCCTACGTGAACGCCGGGGCAGAGGCTCAACTGGGGTATTCACGAGAAGCGCTGATCGGAGGCATGACCCCCCTCCACATCATGCCGGTATTCACCGAGGATGCATTCCGGTCCCACGTTTCAGACCTGGCAAGCGGCAGGTGTGGTTCCGTGTCCATCACCACCATCCACCGCCGCCAGGATGGAAGCGATGTTCCGGTCGAGATCCTGTTGCAGTATCCCAAGCTCGACTCCAGCGATGAGCCAACCGTGGTCGCTATCGTGCGCGACATCACCGAACGCAAGGCCTCCGAAGACCGACTTCGCTCCAGTGAGCGAGCCTTCCGAACCGCCTTCAGCGATGCCCCCGTTGCCATGGTCATCACCCAGGACGACGGCCCAGACAGGGGCAAGATCATCGAATCAAACCAGGCTTTCGGGGATCTCTTGGGCTGGAGTCAGGACAGTCTCCGTCAAAGCCCCCTCAGCGATCTGGTGCACCGCGATAGCCAGTCCTCCCATGGGACGCACGCTGATTCCGGCCAGGTCAGTACGAGCCGCGTTCCCGAAGATAATGTGATTGAACAGCGCTACCGCCACAAGGACGGCCACATCGTGTGGGGGGAGCTGCACACCTCCCGACTCAAGGCCAGCGATGACACCACCTATTCGCTTTCTCACATTGTTGATATCACTCGAAGAGTAGAGGCCGAGCATCAGCGCGACCGGCGAGAGCAGCTCCTCACCACGCTGGCCGAAATCCGTAAGGCCACCCTGCAAGAGAGTTCGATCGACGAGGTGCTGACCATGATCCTCAGTAGTACCAGCCGCCTTCTGGACTCCGAGCACAGCTTCGTCGCCATTCCCAACCATGAGGGCGGCCTGACCTACCGTGCCATGCGGTCTTCTTTGTGCACCGACCAATCGGGTAAGGACGTGACCGACTCCGAACTCATCAAAAGCGTGCTTCGAGGTGGGCAGCCCCTGCTTGTTAAGCCCGACCCGGCTGGCAACGCCTTTCTTGCGGATACTCCAGCCGTCGGGCCCGGGATCATGGTGCCACTCCTCGCCTCTGGTTCAATCGAGGGCGTCTTGGTTACGGCCCGGCGGGCTGGAGCCGAACCGTTTACTCCCGAGGAGATGGCCATTGCCACCTCTCTTGGTTCCGAAACTGCGGTCACCATCGAACTCGCGCTGGCCCGCGCCGATAGGCGCCGCATCTTCCTAGTGGAGGACCGAGAGCGAATCGCCAGGGACCTCCACGATGTGGTCATCCAACGTCTCTTTGCCGCTGGCATGAGCCTGAACGCCACCCTTGATCTTCCGGACAAGTTGTGTGAAAAGGCGGCAACCGTAATCGATGAATTGGATGCAACCATCGACGTCATTCGGGAAACCATCTTCAAACTCACCCAGGCCGACTTCTCTCTCTCGGGCGAGGTCGGCCGAGTGGTGGATCGCTATCGAACAATGGGCCGCAATGATGTGGAGTTAGAAACAATCGGCGACCTAGATGGGGTTCCGGAACGAATTGGTGACCATCTCCTTCCGACCCTCAACGAACTGCTCTCCAACGTAGAACGTCACGCCAACGCCACTCGGGCCACCGCCCTGATCGAGATCGACCACATGTTGATGCTGACGGTGAGCGACGACGGAAGTGGCATCGACAACGACAAGCCGCACGGATTCGGTATCCGCAACATCACCAACCGGGCCGAATACCTGGGGGGATCCGTAAAGCTTGGCCCC
>VAPK010066103.1_pt1 | contig 14481 bp, 12 predicted proteins | sample 3395031 | NCBI WGS metagenome assembly VAPK01 (sample SAMN08290443, study PRJNA428436) | hydrothermal vent metagenome | isolation source: Deep-sea hydrothermal vent chimney 1 | place: Pacific Ocean: Juan De Fuca Ridge | reverse complement strand
GAGCGAGGTGGATGAGAATCTGATGCAACAGATGTTGCAGAACAATGACGCGGTATTTCTCGGCATGGGTGCACAAACTTCTCGCCGTCTGCAAATGAATGGTGCGGAGAAAAATGGTGTGATGACGGCACTGGATTATCTAGCGGATGCCAATACAGAAACTAATAAGTTAATGATGACCGGTAAACGGGTACTGGTTCTGGGTGGCGGGGACAGTGCGATGGATTGCGCCCGGGCGGCCTTACGTCAGGGTGCAAAAAACGTAACCGTTGTTTGTCGCGGTCATAAAGATGATATGCGTGCATCACCCAAAGAACGGCAGGCGGCAGAAGATGAAGGGGTTGAGTTTTTATTTCAGCATATGCCGGAAGAAATTATTGGTGAGCAGGACATTAGCGCGGTTTGTTTAAAAACGGCAGCAGGTGAGCGGCCGGTAATTGAATGCGATGCATTGATTTGCGCGCTGGGTCAGGTTACCCGTTCGCCTGACTGGCTGGCAGAACTTGGAATTGAAACCGATGAGCGTGGCGCTATTCAGATCAATAATCAGGGACAGACTGCCCACCCGAAAATCTATGCCGGTGGCGATAACACGCATGGCCCGGATCTAGTGGTGACCGCGATTGCAGCCGGGAGACAGGCAGCTGAGGGTATACTTAAAAGTTTTCAGCCCGCACAGAAGATTAAAAATGCCGTAGGTTGGGCTGAGCAACGCGAACCCCAACAGGGGTAATTTTATAAAACTATAACTGTTGAGCTTCGCGGTGCTCTGCCCAACCTACATTTATTACTGGATTTATTACAAAATAGTATGAAAAAATTAATTATCATTTTATTGTTTCAATCTTTACCCGCATGGGCGCACCATACTAAAGAACACACCATGCTAATGGAAAACCCGGAACAGGTTATTGCCGCCACCCAACAGGGTGCAGAAGGTGGATGGTTCTGGTTGTTGTGGGTCGGTGTGTTCCTGTTTTTGTTATTAGGCTTTGTTCGCTGGTGGAAAGGCCGCAGATAAAATGAAGGGTGTTAAAGAAAAGAAAGTCCGCTATGTCTGGATTCCCGTTATCATCGCACTGCTTGCGATACCCGTGGGCTTTTATTATGTCAACTGGAGCAAGGGCGGTGAGGGCGCGGGGCTGTATTCACGAGACTGGTTGCCGGATGCGGTATTTGCCTACTGGAACCCGGATGATTTTTATGATTCAGTAGAAACTATGACCGGCGTATTCAAGGGTGAGGAGTGTGTGGCCTGTCATGCGGCAGTGACGCCCGGTATCGTTAACGACTGGCGCAAGAGTCGTCATTCACAGGCAAAGAAAAAAGTTTATTGCGTAGACTGTCATGGCAATGATCATCAAGATTTGCACCTGCCTACGCCGAAAATTTGTGCCGCTTGTCATACGACGCAGCATGCGGATTTTGAAGATGAAAAACGCTATGGTTTTCCCTCGCATGCACTGGCAATGGAACGGGCACTGGATGCAAAACATTTTGTTGATAAACCAAAAGCTGAAGTTACCGCTTGTTTGCAATGTCATTCGATTGCGACAAAGTGTGATTCCTGCCATACCCGCCATCGCTTTAATGCAGCAGAAGCGCGCCGCCCCGAGGCCTGTATAAGCTGTCATAGCGGCCCCCCACATCCTGATGATGAAACCTATTTTAATTCTGCCCACGGACAGCTTTATCTTAAAGAAGGTGATGACTGGGACTGGTCAAAACCGCTGCGCAAGGGCAATTATAAAGCCCCGACCTGCGCCTATTGTCATATGGATGAGGGCAGGCATCAGGTGGCAAATAAATCTATTTATAAATTTGGTATTCGGCAGGTTAATCCGCTTAGCTCCGGCAATGAAGTGAAACGTAATCAATGGGTAAAACTCTGTAGCGATTGCCACGATCCTGACTGGGCCAGAGAACAACTTTCGGCAATGGATGCAGAACGAAAACGCGCATGGAAAAAACTCTATGCGGCTGAGAACATATTAAAAGCATTGCGCAGTGGTAATCAATTACATCCCGCGGCAAAGGATCGTCCGGCTTATCCCGGTGACTCTGACAATAGTCTATTGCAACGGGAGCGGATTGGATTTTTTGATGGGCAGGCATCGGCTTTTTATAATGTCTCGCCGATTGAACGGGATTATTTTGAAATGTGGTACTTCGATAATCTGGCCGCCTACAAGGGTGCGGCGCATGGTGATGCGAAATTTGTTCGCAAAGGCCATGTGGCGATGGATGCGGCACTGAAAAATATTCGTGACAAGGCTGATGCCCTGCGTGCCTTAAGTGCAGCGGAGAAGGCGGCGGGTATTAACGCGCCAGCCGAAACGTTCTGGAAGCAGGGTGAATACACCGATTACAATCGGGAGCATAACTAATGTCTGTGCCGATGATGATGTCGAGGATTGTTTTTACATGTCTGCTGTTTTTTTATTTTGGCAGCATGACCATGGCGGAGACACTGGCCGCCGGTTCTTTTGATAATGCCGCGTGCATAAGCTGCCATGAAAAACAGAATGCTGAGTTGGTCAAAGCGTGGCAGGCCAGTCTTCATGCTGGCAGTGAACAGAAGGCAGACTGTGTTAGCTGTCATGGTGACTCACATAAACAGGCGTTAATTCATGCGCGTCAGGATCAAACCTGTCTGGTCTGCCACGAAGAAAAAGAACCGGTGGCTCACAGTTATTCGACCTCCAAGCATGGCATGATCCTGAAACTTGAAAAAAAAGAATGGGACTGGACGCAGCCTTTAGCACAGGCTAATTACCGTAGCCCCGGTTGTGCATATTGCCATATGCATAACGGTGAGCATAATGTTTCAACGGCTGTGCGTAATGTAGAACTATTGGATGAAAATGTAGAAAAAGTAAATGCGGTGCAGGATGCGATGCGCGGTGTTTGCCAGGATTGTCATGCGCCACGTTATATTACTCGCTTATTTGAAAATGGCGAACGAATGCTGGATGTTGCGCGAATGAAAGTCAGGGAAGCAAGGAGCCTGTTATTACAGGCGCGAAAAACATATAGTGACAAACAACTGCAAGCTGCTGAACAGCAGTACCAAAAAATGCAGACGCATCTGACAAATGTTTATCTTGGTGTTGCCCACCAGTCACCCGATTACCAATGGTGGCATGGTCATCCGGCACTGGATGGCGATCTGCTTCGTATCAAGGGTGCGATTAGTGAGCTGGGACGAATTAAAAAAATAAAGGCATCGAAAAATAAAAAATAAGCCGTGTAATATTTTACAAGGTAATACTGTCCTGTATTTTACATAGCTAAATTAATGGCTGTTGAGCAAGAACGAAGCCCAACAAATAAAGTATTTTAAGGGGAGAGAATTCACAAATGAATATCGAACTATTGGCGGTTGCCGGTTTGGTGCTGGTTTTACTTCTGGCCTGGTCGAATGGTGCCAATGATATTTCCAAGGGTATTGCCACATTGGTGGGCAATGGCAGCGCACATGCGCGGGCGGCGGTTTTATGGGGAACCTTATGCACCACACTCGGGGGACTGGTGGCGCTACTATGGGGGGCGGCGTTAATCAAAACTTTCAGCAGTGCTTTCCTGGATGCGGGTTTCAATGTTGATTTACGTTTTATTGCCAGCACCTTGGTCGGCGCGGCGGGCTGGGTTTTTCTCGCTACCCGCTTGGGCTGGCCGGTTTCGACCACGCATGCTTTGTTGGGGGGTGTGGTAGGCGCAGTCTGGGCGGTAGCCGGTTTTGCCGGGCTGGAAATGGATGCGGTAACCCGAAAAGCGTTGTTGCCTTTATTAATCAGCCCGTTGATTGCAATTGGATTGTGTGCGGGTTTATTACTGCTGGCGCGTTATCTGGCGCGACGAGTCCCCGGCTGGACGCCGGGTTGCTGTGAGCAAAGTGAATGGCAACAGAACCCTTATGTCTGTGAGGACACTGATGAAAAGGAAGATGAGCAACAGGCAAAGCTGTCCTGGCGAGGAAAGATGTGGATTGTTTTACACTGGTTTTCCAGCGGTCTGACCAGTTTTGCCCGGGGCTTGAATGATGTGCCGAAAATTGCTGCCTTTCTAATTTTGATTGCCTCATTATCACCCGCGTTGCGCCAACAATTGGGAAGCGGCAGCAGCGGCCCGATTATTCTGGTCACACTGGTAATGGCGGCAGGTTCCCTGCTGGGGGGATTCCGGGTCTTAAATGTGTTGGCACACCGGGTAGTGCCATTGGATGCTTCTCAGGGACTGACGGCCAACGTGGGCACGTCGATGCTGGTGTTGCTGGCTTCACCACTCGGGATTCCGGTATCGACGACCCATGTCAGCACCGGTTCGTTGCTCGGGGTGCGCTGGTATGATCGGGTAAAACCCAATGAGGGCGATGCCCTGAAAACTATTCTTTTTGCCTGGCTGGTAACGCTGCCAGTTGCTGCCGGACTTGCCGTAGTGGCGGCCAATATTTTGTAATGGCAACCGCTACTGTTTGCGGTGGGGAATGACAAGCAACAGAGAGTAAATTTCTCTGCCGCAAGCGGATGGGGTAGAAACTGCACTTATGAGGACAATTCGCTGCAAGTAGCGGGGAATTAAACTCAAAGAGGTTAAAAGGATATTCCCAGAGTAAATTCAGGATAGGTATCTGAGCAGGAAGTATAGATACTTGTGGTGCAGTCGCTGTAATTTATAAATACCGCGCCCGCACCCAGATAAACATTGGAACCGGTATTAATGTAGGCTCCTAGACGGTAACCGGTTGCGCTTAAATCATCTAGATTTTCAATATAGGTTTTGCGGTAAAAGGCACCAATATACGGGCTGATGCTGGAGCTGTTGCGGAAGACATAGCGTAGAGAAGGACTGATTTGATTAATGCTCGGTGTTCCCCCCATCCAGGTTTCAGCATCAATACCCAGCTCCAGACCATCGATAACGTAGTAGCCAAAACCAAGTCCCAGAATCGTATAATTGTCACCGAATGCCCGGCCTGAACCAAGAAGAATGGTGCCGCGTTTTGAACCTTTTGAAAACGGATCGGCACTGATCGGCAGGGAAAAGCTGACTAGTAGAATAGTGATAAGTGGGAGCAGGAATGATTTTGATCGTTGAGGTCGCATAATATAACTCGTTCAGTAATTTTGTTGAACGGTAACATTGTCGGGGCGCTGTCGCAATAGTAGCCGGGCTTTGCTGCTCAGATGTGCACTAATTGAAATTCAGTTTGCTGTGACTTGATGTGGCAGGTGAAGTAAGGATTTCCCAGTCATTGTCTTTCAACCAGGCTTCAAGTTTTGAAGCGGGAAGAGGGGGGGTGAAGAAATAGCCCTGGGCGCAGTCACAAGATAATTTTTTCAGTAAATTTAATGCCTCAATCGTTTCGACACCTTCAGCAATAACCTGATAACCAAGATTATGTGCCAGGTCGATGGTAGAACGCACAATAACTTCATTGTTTTTATTGGTGTTTAAATCCATTACAAAGGAACGATCAATTTTTAGCTTGCTGACAGGCAAACTGGTCAGGTAAGAAAGTGATGACATGCCAGTACCAAAATCGTCAATGGACAAAGGGATGCCCAGTTTAGACAGCTGTTTAAAAATAGTGCTGGCACAATTCACATCATGCATGACGGCATTTTCAGTTAGCTCCAGCTCAAGCATACCGGCGGGTAGATTGTATTGGTTGAGTTTGTCTTCTATCCATTTCGGTAGTGACGTGTTATGTAGATTGCGCGCGGAAAGATTGATCGCAGTTTTTAAATTTATGCCAGACTTGCGCCATTCACAACACTGTATGATGGCCGCTTCGATAACACTGTATGTGAGTGAGTCAATTAGACCATTTTGTTCAGCGATACCGATAAATTTATCGGGAGGAATTAGTCCATGTGTTGGGTGTTGCCAGCGAACCAGTGCCTCTACGCCGTTTATCCTGCCCGTTGGAATATCAATCTTTGGTTGGTAATAAAGGACTAACTGGTGCTCATCAATAGCCTGACGCAACTCTCTTGCCAAAGTAAACCGTTGTATCGTATATGAGTCATGTTCCTCATCATAGATACTAAAGCCAGTATTATTCTGCTTTGCCTGATACATGGCGATATCGGCATATTTCAGCAGACTCTCCAGATCCTTACCATGTTGTGGAAACATGGCAATACCGATACTGGAAGTGGTCGTTATTTTCATTTGGTTAATATTAAAAGGCTTGTCCAGTAGCTGTGATATTCTTTCGACACAGGCAACGGCTTTTTCAGCATCGGTATTCGGCAGCAGCAGAGCAAACTCATCTCCGCCCAGACGTGCGACAGTATCACTCTCTCGTAAGGTGGCAGATATTCGCCGACCAAGTTGCAGCAGTAACTTATCGCCAGTGTGATGTCCAAGGGTGTCGTTAATTTCTTTAAATCGATCAAGATCCATGACTAGCAGTGCCAGGCTTTGATTTTGGAGTGCGGCTGTCGTCAGCGCTTTTTCAGTTCGTTGTTGCAGTAATGCACGATTGGGTAGCTGAGTAAGATCATCATGTGAAGCACGATACTGAAGCTCGCTGTTATGTTCATGAATGCGTTTGGAAATCATGGATGCCAGTAGCAGGGCTGCCCACACCGCCATCCAGATAATGACAAGTCCCGCAATAATAAGGCGAACCATCACTGTTTTAATCAGCGGCGTGTCTGCTATCTTGGGTTTGTGAATGATTAATAGTTCGACATTACCCTGTTGTAGAGGTGCGGAAGCCCAGGGATAGTTCTCACCGTTTATTGTCAGGTAACCGCTTCGAGGAAAAAGTTTTGGTGCGCCAATTTGAGCCAGTTTTGTACTGAGCTGAGAGATCGGGGGTAGAATTTCCGCATCGGAGATAATGTCACCTGCTTTATTACGCATTATCATGATATAGGTGTGGGGCATGTGTGTTCTTACCAGAAATTTGAAATTGTCATCTCTGATTTTTTGATCGATAGACTGATCTGATAAGGCATAAGCGATTTCCTGAATCTCGGTGTGCAGCACGGCAACTTCTTTGAGGATTTCGGCTTCTTTGCTGATGTAATAGGCGATGCTGCCAAATAGCAGCAAGACAGCGAGAGCAATGCTAAGAATGGCGGCAAGGAAGCGGTTGCGAATATTCATTTTATTTGAGTTTTAACCCTATGGATTTTATGCTCCGCAGCATGCAGGCTGCGAAGTATCCTTGCAGGTGTGGCTTCAGCTGCACCTGTTCGCCTCATGGTGTCCGCGAAGTAGAAGGCGAACTTACCGCTACCTCCCCCGCACGCTTGCGGCGGGGGAGTTTTTTTCTCATAGTGTTTTGCTAGGCAAAACTGGATACAGTTTTCTAGACACTTATTCCTGATTATTAGTATCAGAAATAGTATCGACTATCGGGAGGGGGAACTTTAGGAAATCACCTCTAGTGGGCGTTTAAACTGAAGGGATCATAAGAATATATTGAATTGCTTAACCTTGTTGGATTTAATTCCCCGCTGCTTGCAGCTTCAACTGTGCCTGTTCGCCTGAAGGCGAACTTACTACTAATACTCTGCTCATTTGCGGCGGGGTAGTTTATTTGAGGGGGTGGATAACTTGTTTGCGTTAGATCGCATGTTTGAGTTGATGCTTGGAGCGCATGGTGTAAGGCTTGAGCTCCTTTGGCAGATCCACGAACTCACTCAGGAATATGATCACCTTGGCATCGGGGCTAGTGGCGATGTCCTTAAGTTGGGCGACGATTTTCCTGTCATCCATTGCATAGTTGAAGTCACGGAGGATATAAATGCCGAAATGGCGCGTGTTCTCGATATGTTCGAGCTGTTCTCGGGCGGTTTGGGTGCGAGGAATAATGATATGAGCGGCACCTAGCCGGTGCATGCCGGCATTAGGCTGACTCATGTAGAAGGCTTTGTTGCTGAAACGGCTTAATTGGGTAAATAGATCAAGCACCCGATCAGTGTCATAGGTCTCCATGGTGACCAGACGGTATTTTGATTCGAGTATTTTTTCCAGTTGTCCGAGGTAGTCCATAAGGTGCGGTCTGCTATATCTAAGGGAATTACTTTTAGTATAGCGGCTTTCACCTGTTGCTATGGTGTTTCCGCGTGATACAGTTCAAATAATCCCGGCTTGAGCCGGGCTAAAATCTGACTCAAGCTGTTTTCACCAGTGACTGGAAACTAACAACCTGATTACGCCCGGCTTCCTTGGCATGATAGAGCGCCTTGTCAGCCTTATCGAATAACGATTCCACCGTATCACTGGCGGTCAGGCTGGCTGAACCCAGGCTGGCGGTCAGGGGAATTTCACTCGAGTTACCAGTGAGGGAATGACAGTGGAAGCTAAAGCTTTCGATAGCGCGATGAATGCGATTGGCGGCGGCACGGGCGCTACGACCATCGGTGCCAGTCAGTAGCACCACGAATTCTTCACCGCCATAGCGGAAGACAATGTCACTGGTACGTAGATTGTCGTCAATACATTTGGCAAAGGCCTTGAGAATTTCATCACCCGCACTATGGCCATACTTGTCGTTAATTTTTTTAAAATGATCAATGTCAGCGACGATCAGCGATAGCGGCGTTTTATTGCGGTGCGCCAGACTGATTTCACGCGCCATGGTTTGATCCAGTGATGCGCGGTTTTTAATCCCGGTGAGGGGATCAAACTGGGCAGATTTTACCGCCTGCTGATACCAGATAGCATTACGCAGAGGGTAGATTAGCTGGGAGAGCAGGCTTTCCAGTTGTTCCATTTCCTGCTGGGCAAAGCGGTGACTGCGACTGAATTCCAGTTCGCCTAGAAACTCACCGGCAAGTTTCAGCCGGTAGGAACAGGTATGCCGTTTTTTCTTGCCAAATTTATATTCGAGCAGGAGCGGGGTATATTCAAAATGCACGCCGTCAAATTCTGTTTTTTCCTGCAGAGCATCAAGAAAGAATCCCAGAATGGTTTCAATTTCAAGTGACGTTTGCAGTAGCCCGGCTAGTTTTAGCGTATGCTGCAGCTCTGCTGGGGCGATGCCCAGTTGCTCAGCGTTGGCGACATGTGCCGCTATTGGTTGTTCCTGCTTGTTAGGATATGTATAAACTGCCATAGCCATGAACCCTTGTTTTTTAGACAATGAATAATATGCGATTTGTGTGCCAAGTAACTGAAAATAAAATATCCCTATAAAAACAATAAGATAGAAGTTCTAGCATTTAGATTATCAGCAATGGTCAAAAATATGGCGTATCGGAAGCCTTAATTTGCACTTGTTTTGTCTGGAACTATTTACCGTGATTACCGACTTACTCTATATATATCGATCCTGATTCCTACAGGAGGTTAGCCATGTTAATAAAATCTGCCGTACTGCTACTGGCATTTTGTCTCAGTTTTAACCCTCTCGTGGTTAGCGCGGCGGAAACTGTGACCCAGGCCGAGATGGATGCGGGATTGGTGAACCCTGGCTATGTTGAGAAGCCTGCCTGGTTCAAGAATTCTTTTCTTGATATTCGTGAAGACATTAATGAGGCCGCTGAAAATGGGCGGCGAGTGATGCTCTACTTCTATCAGGATGGCTGTCCTTATTGTGCGAAACTGATACAGGATAATTATACTCAGCGTCAGATCGTCGAGAAGACACGCAAATATTTCGATGTGATCGCGATCAACATATGGGGTGATCGGGAAGTGACCGATCTTGCCGGTAACACGGTCACGGAAAAACAGTTCGCCAAAGCCGCGCGAGTTATGTTTACCCCTACACTGTTGCTGTTGACAGAAAATGCGCAAGTGGCATTGCGCATCAATGGCTATTTTGCACCCTATAAACTGGAGGCTGCACTTGACTATGCTGGCCAGAAAATGGAAACCCAGCTCGGTTTTAACGATTACCTGCAAAAGCTTGCCGCACAACCGGCAACCGGCAAATTACATGCGGAAGATTATTTCCTCAAACCGCCGTATAACCTGCAAAGCCTTAACAGTGGCAGCAAGCCGCTGTTGCTACTGTTTGAACAGAAGCAATGCCGTGACTGTGATGAGTTACATAATGATCTTTTTAAACGTAAAGAAAGCCGGGCACAGTTAAAACGATTTAATATCGTACGTCTGGATGGCTGGAGTAATATGGCGGTGATTGATTTCATGGGTAAAAAAACCACGGCCAAAAAACTGGCGAAGACGCTGGATGTTAAATATATACCCAGCATGGTTTTCTATGATGGCGGCAAGGAGGTGATTCGTACCGAAGCCTGGCTGAAATCATTCCACATTCAATCAGTGATGGACTACGTAGCCTCGGGTGCGTATAAAACTGAAACAGAATTCCAACGCTATATTTCTGATCGCGCAGCCGATCTTGAAGCGCAGGGCGTACATGTGGATATCTGGAAGTAAATGCTGCGGCAGATGGTGGGCGGTGCTTACCCTACTCAGTAATTCCAACACTCCAGTAGGGTGGGCACTGCCCACCACATACCATTAACGCACCGAAAAAATTTCCCCCGTATGTGGCTTGCTGTCCGCGCCCATTAAATACAAATAGGCTGACATAATATCTTCTGGCATAGGTAGCAAGCTGGCATCTTCTGCCGGATAAGCCAGTCGCCGCATGCGTGTACGTACTGCGCCGGGGTCGATACTGTTAGAACGAATATTAGTATGATTCTCTACTTCGTCAGCCAGAATCTGCATCAGGTTGTCACAACCGGCCTTGGTTACCCCATAAGCGCCCCAGTAAGCGCGGCCATGATGGGCTACCCCGGAAGAGGTGAAAATGACGGATGCATCAGCAGATTTTTTTAATAGCGGCAGGCAGGCATGTGTCAGCAGGAAGGGTGCAGTAAGGTTAACCTGCATTAGTCGCGCCCATATTTTCAGATCGTATTGTTCCAGCGGCATCAGTGAGTCCAGTCGTGCGGCATTATGTAGCAAGCCATCGAGGCTGGAAAATTCCTTGTTAATACTATCCGCGAGTTCATAGTAGTCATTATCGCTGGCACCTTCGAGATCCATTGGATAGATAGCGGGTTGCGGATGACCGGCATCGACGATTTGATCATAAACAGTTTCCAGTTTTTTCACTGTACGGCCTAGCATAATTACACTCGCGCCATGCGCTGCGTAGCAGCGTGCTGCTTCCGCGCCAATGCCATCACCTGCGCCAGTGATTAGAATCGTTTTGGCTTTGAGAAGATTGGCGGCGGGCTGGTAATTTTCTGGAATCTGTTTCAACATGAATGAACTCGTCAGTTTAAAGATGAATGATGGATTTGTTTCTCAATCAGAGTGGCGCATTGTACACCACTTCGCACTGCACCTTCGAGAGTTGCGGGATAGCCATTGTTGGTGTAGTCCCCCGCCAGCCATAAACCATTTACCGAGGTTTTATTTTCGGGACGAAGTCTATTGATGCCAACCTGACTTGAAAAGGTAGCGCGTTTTTCCCGGATGACAAAGTGTGTTTCCGGCGCTGGCCAATGAGGAAAGAGCTGCGCCAGTTCGGCAGAAATTATATTTCCCAGTGCGTCTTTGGATTTATCCATGTGTGAGCCGCGGCTGCTGATAACCACAGCGATCAGGCCGGGCTGATCGCAATAGCGACGATCAAAAATCCACTGGCCGCAGCCATCGATCAACCCCTGCATGGCTTGAGGTAGTTGTACTTCGGGCGCGTATTGCAGATAAACCGTGGTGACAGGTTCGAATGCAAATTGACTGAGTTTTGTATGTAAGGAGCCAAGCTCATTGTGCCCTTGAACAAGGCTGAGTGTTGCCGAAATTGAGGTTGCCAGAATCAGATGTTTTGCAGGAATCAATGCATCATCAACATAGACACCCTGAATGTTTCCATTCACAATTTTCAGTGATGATGCACGCATGCCCAGATGCACATGGCCGCCGTGTTGTTCAATGTAATGCATGGCCGGTTCTGGAAAAAGCGCGCCGAGATTTTTAAGTGGAAATAGTAGATCAGCATCTTCTCGATGCTTGAGGAAAGCATCACTTAATACGCGTAAAAAAATAGTTGCCGAAGCTTCATTTAGCGGCGTGTTCATAATCGCCAGACACAGAGGTTCCCAAAAGGTTTCTCGTAGTCGGTCGGTTTGTTTTTGCTGTAATAATAATTCAGCAACGCTGATGTCCGTTGTATGCTTTAATTTTAATAATAATTTACCGCTGCGTAAGCTACTTGCAAAGCGCAAGGCAGAGAACCGATCTAGCATCGATAGCCCCGAAGCCGTGAGAAGGGCAAACAACAAATGTAAGGGGGCGGGTAGTGCGGGTGCTTTTAACTTTAGGCCATGACCATGCAAGCTGTGCATATTCATGTTTAGCGGCTGACGCATCAGGTTTTGCGGGATGTTCTCACCAATGTCATCCAGTAGTTCGAGAATGCTATGATAAGCACCGATTAACAAATGCTGGCCATTATCCACGTTGTTAATTTTATTCGGGCTGGTTTCAATCGACACCCGCCGTGCGCGCCCACCTAACTGGCGAGCAGACTCTAACAGAGTAACAGCACGCCCCTGTTGTGTGAGCTTGACCGCTGTTGCCAGTCCTGCCCAGCCGCCACCGATAATCATAATGGCGGGTATGTTGTTGGTGGCGGTTTTACTCATGGCCTGGACCATAGCTGCGTTCCTGCCACCAGGTTCGTGATGCCAGCCAGAGTTTGTGTATTGCCGACAGGCGAGTGCGGCGATTGAAGACTGGGAAATGATTTTTTTCTAATTTTTCCAGTAGCGCATAATAAATTGCGGCCATGATCAAGCCGCAACGTTGGTGGTAACGATCCTGCTCAGGCAGATGTGCCAGTGCGCGTTGGTAATAGTGTTTGGCGCGTTCATATTCGAACTGCATGAGACGCTGAAAATGTTCTGAATTATTACCCGTAAGTATATCGTTTTCTGTTACTGAAAAACGTTGTAAGTCTTCTAAAGGAAGATAGATGCGTCCACGTTGTGCATCCTCGTGTACGTCGCGCAGAATATTGGTGAGTTGAAAAGCCGTGCCTAGGTCGCGTGCGTATTTCAGCGTTTGTCTATTTTGGTAACCAAAAATTTCTGCCGCCATCAGGCCAACCACGCTGGCCGCCCGGTAACAATAAAGACTTAGGGTTTTAAAACTGTCATAGCGATGTTGATTAAGATCCATTTCCATACCATCGATAATCTCCAGAAAATATTCCTGTGGCAGATCGAATTTCTCAAGCACAGATGTAAGTGCGCGAGTGACAGGATGTTGAGCTGTGGATTCAAACAGACGGCTAATTTCCTCGCGCCACCATTGCAGCTTGACGAGTTTGATCTGAACGTCGCCGGGGTTATCGACAACATCATCGACTTCACGGCAAAAAGCGTAGAGGGCAATAATCGCTTTGCGCTGATCCTCGGCCAGTGCCATAAAACTGTAATAAAAACTCGAACCACTGCTGGCGGCTTTATCCTGACAGTATTGTTCGGGAGTCATGAAAAAATAGTTGTGAATATCATAGGAAATTAATTATTGCAGTCATCGAGAGGCTTATCAAATGTAGGTTGAGAATTCAGAGGGTTCAGGTGTCGGAGTCAACATTTGATACTCTTAAGTCGTAAACTTTTGTGTCATGTTGACTCTGACACCTGATCTTATTCAAGAACGTTGCCGACGGTGGGTCTGTTTTTTTCGGGATATTTTCTTGCGCCGTGTATTTTTAGTTTTTGTGATGTTTCTTTCAGAGTTATTACTCTCACCGGTTCCCTGTGGTTGCCAACTCGGCACTAGATGCCGTTTACCGTTGCCAATCAAATCTGTCCGTCCCATTTTTTTTAAGGTTTCGCGTAGTAGTGGCCAGTTGTTGGCATCGTGATAACGCAAAAAAGCTTTGTGCAGGCGACGTTGTTTAATGCCTTTGGGACTGCTGATGTCTTCTGATTGACGATCAACTTTACGCAGCGGATTCTTGCCGGTGTGATACATGGCTGAGGCGATGGCCAGTGGTGTGGGTAGAAAGCCCTGCACCTGATCCAGACGAAAGCCGTTTTGTTTTAACCACAGGGCAAGCTGGAGCATGTCCTCATCAGTGGTGCCGGGGTGGGCGGAAATAAAATAGGGAATCAGGTACTGCTCTTTGCCAGCCTCGGCAGAATATTTCTCAAACATCTGTTTGAACTTGCTGTAGACGCCGATCCCCGGTTTCATCATTTTGCTCAAGGGGCCGGACTCGGTGTGTTCAGGAGCGATTTTTAGATAGCCGCCGACATGATGGCTGACCAGTTCTTTTACATATTCGGGTGATTGTATTGCCAGATCGTAACGCAGGCCGGAGGCGATCAAAATACGTTTTATGCCGGGCACTTTGCGTGCGCGTCGATAGAGTTTAATCAAAGGGCGGTGATCGGTGCCCATGTTGGTGCAGATGTCAGGGTAGACACAGGATAGCCGTCGGCAGGCGGATTCGATTTTTTCTGACTTGCATTTGAGTCGGTACATATTGGCGGTGGGACCGCCTAAATCAGAAATGCT
>VAPK010594701.1_pt1 | contig 14490 bp, 15 predicted proteins | sample 3395031 | NCBI WGS metagenome assembly VAPK01 (sample SAMN08290443, study PRJNA428436) | hydrothermal vent metagenome | isolation source: Deep-sea hydrothermal vent chimney 1 | place: Pacific Ocean: Juan De Fuca Ridge | reverse complement strand
ATTAAAGACCTCCCGAAAGGAAGTTGGATTTCTAAGATACGGGCTTCAAGATATAACCCAGGAGAGGCTTTTGTGGTTGCAAATAATTACAGGCAGAACGATTTTAAACCTTACTTATTCTATACTACCAATTATGGGAAAACCTGGAAACGACTTGTTGGTCCTGGTCAGGTACAGGGATATTGCCTTTCTTTTGTGCAAGACCCCGTGGAACCTAAATTAATGTTTCTTGGAACTGAAAACGGACTTTATTTCAGCATTGACGAAGGAAAGAACTGGATCCACTGGACCAACGGATATCCTTCTGGTGTTTCTACCATGTCCTTAGCCATCCAACCGCGCGAAGGCGATTTGGTTATAGGAACTTTTGGGCGTTCGATATATATTTTGGATGATATAAGACCTCTTCGTGAGCTTGCCACAAAAGGAACTGGAATTTTAGATAAACCTATTGTCGCTTTTCCGCCTCCTATTGCTTATGAGGTAAGCAGGCAAGGAGAACCCGGAGTTTTTGCCGGAGGTGCTTCTTATTACCATGGTGAGAACAAGCCGCTCGGAGCCATGATCACCTTTTCGGTAAAAGAAGGTGACAGCCTGGCCAGTAAAATAAATCAAAGCCGGGGCCGAGAATTCAGAAGACCTTCAAATAATAAAACCGGAAAACTATGGGCTAAAGCCAAAAAGGTAACCATCAAGGTTATAGACAGCAAAGGGGATGTGGTAAGAACACTCACCCGGGTACCAAAAACCGGTGTGAACCGTTTTTCCTGGTCTCTCGACCGGAAGGGATACCGTTTCCCGGGAAGTCCAAAACCAAAACCAGATTCCCCGGAAATGGGAAATGGCGGTTATGTACTGCCCGGAACCTATAAACTTGTCTTTGACTATCAGGGTAATTCTGATTCTACTTCACTTACCGTTAAATCAGATCCCAGAATGGAAATCAGTAAACAGGCGATGGCTGAAAATTACAGCATGGTTCAACCTGTTCTGAAAAAAATAGGAATTCTGGCAGAGGCTATGGACCGGATTAAGGCGAGTCAGCATATTATGAAACAGGTAAAGGCCATGTTGCCTAAAACGAAAACCGAGGAAGTGAAAAACCTTCTAAAGATCAGCAAAACCGTGACAGATTCCCTGAAGGCTATTTCTGCTGATCTATTCCCCAAAAAAGACATTCAGGGATTATACAGCAACCCATATCTGGTGCCCAACGAATTACAAAGGATGCATTCTGTTATCTATGAACGGGAACCTCTTGACGGAACAGAAAAATTAATTCTGAAGCATTCAGAGGCGATTACAGAAAAAACCATAAAACGGATACAGAACTTTTTTGATACCCAGTGGTCAGCTTACAAAAAGGCGGCGGAAGCAGCCAAAATTTCACCGTTTAAAACGTATAAACCCCTGGGGTTGTAAAAATTTTCAGGGCTGTGGAACTTCCCACAGCCCTGTTTTTTTGAGAGCCTTTTAATTTGATCAGAAAAGGAAACATCACAACCTGTTAACCGCCCATATGGCTTATGAAATTCTTCATCTTAATGGCTACGGTAATCAAAACGATTCCCATAGAAATAGCAAGGATTCCACTTATAACCAGAAAAAATTTGGCCGTCTGAAACGGATTAAAAAACAAAATAACTCCGAAAATAAAGCTAATTCCCCCATTGATCAGTAAAGTCTTTTTATTGCTTAACTCCGGATTAATCTTAAAAGATATAATTAGCTGTAGCAAACCCAGTAAAACAGCCCAGCTTCCAATAATAATTACGAATACTTGTACTGACTTTTGAGAATAAAAAGTCAGTAAAAACCCGATAATGAGCATAAACATAGTTTCCACCAGATCTGTGGCATAACTAAGCTGATGACGGATATTATTGATGACTGCTATAAGCATGGCCACACCCAGCAGCAAGATGACAATCCCGAAATAAGTTACCAACGTAAGCAAAGTGGGCCCAGATAGGAAAATAGCCAACACGCCAAAAATAAGGGCAATTATTCCATTGGCAGCAAGCAGTTCCCATTTATTGAATGATTTTATTTCCATGACAGTTTAATTGGGTTATAAATTTACTTCATTTTCAATGCTTTGTCAAATAATAATCGCTTTCTTCAGTTTGTTTTAAAACCATCTATTTATTGGAACAACAGACATTTGCAAGAAATGGGGCAACGGATAGTAAAATATCTAAAATATAGTCTTCTATCTTACAATCATTCACAAAACAAAAAAGCAGCTTTAAAAATTTGAAGCTGCTTTTTATTTATCCAGACAATTTTTCCATGAGCTATAATTTATATTGGCTCAAAACAAGGTCCTTTTTGAGCAAACTCTTATTTGGGAAGACCAAAAATTTTCTTTGCAAAGTTTTGATTTCCAAAGGGATTGTGTTATTTTTTATCAGTTGTGAATTTTGCAGTTAAGTGGTTAACAATCAGTTTATTATTTAAACCAAGCCTAAATTAGATATCTAGGATTACTCCATATATAAATATGCTTTACTATTAGGTAGTTTTGCCGTCCCAAAAGGGAAATTTACCGGGTTTTTGAAACTAAAAAACATATACTATGGATTTGTTAGTTAATTATTTAGGACTAAAACTTAAGTCGCCCGTGGTGGTTGGAAGCTCCAGCCTTACGACTTCGTTGGACCGATTGAAAAAGATAGAAGCAGCCGGTGCCGGTGCAGTGGTACTAAAATCCATTTTTGAGGAAGAAATCTATAACGAATACCGGAGCATTCTGGAAAAGGACAATAAAGAAGAGCATCCCGATCTGGGTTACCTCGACTACTATGATTACAAAATCAAAGAAGATAACATCAAAGCTTACCTACAGCTGATTCACGATGCAAAAGCAGCGTTGAGCATTCCGGTCATTGCCAGCGTAAACTGCGTCAGCTCTTGGGAGTGGAACTTCTTTGCCAAAAAAATTCAGGAAGCTGGTGCCGATGCATTGGAAATTAACCTTTTCACTTTGCCTTCTGATTTTAATCTTACCTGTGAAAAAGTAGAAAATACCTACTTCCGGATTATTAATAACATTAAAAAAGCCATTACCATTCCCGTTTCGGTAAAACTAAGTTACTATTTTGCTGATCTCGCAGCGTTTGTAAAACGGATTTCCGATAGTGGCGTAGACGGCGTGGTTTTGTTCAACCGTTTCTTCCACCCGGATTTCGACATTGAGAACTTCTCTTTGGTTCCGACCAATGTTTTAAGTCAGGATTCGGATATGGCCATTTCGTTGCGCTGGATGTCAATTTTGTCTGGCCGCATGGGTTGCGATTTGATTGCTTCCACAGGGGTGCATGATGGGGCTTCAGTTATCAAAGAAATTCTCGCCGGAGCTGATGCCGTTCAGGTGGTTTCTTCTCTTTACAAAAACGGTATTGAATACATTTCAGATATTTTGCAGGAAGTGAAAGCCTGGATGGAAAAACATGAATTTGAAAGCCTGGATGATTTCAGGGGAAGAATGAGCCAGGTCAGCAGTCCTAATCCTGACGAATATGAAAGAGTTCAGTTTATGCGCTACTTCGAAAGTAAAAAATACGATCTCGATTAATCTAAAATAATGCTTTATGCAAGAATTGACTTTCGCCAATAAATTGTCACGTTTCATCATCAGTTGGTTCTTTCTGATGCTGGTATGGATTGCTTTCACTAGCACATTTGTTTCCCAGGAAATTCTGACCGGTGCCATTACCAGCGGGATAATTGCCTTGTTCACTATTCCCTTGTTTACTTGTTGCAATCTGTCGCTTTTCCACCCCAAAAAAATTGTTTTCATGACCTGGTATATCATCGTGTTTATTAAAGCCTTGATCCTGTCCAATTTCGATGTTGCGCGAAGAGTGGTAACACCTTCGCTGCCCATCAACCCGGGTATTGTTAAGTTCAAAACCCAATTGAAAACAAATTTTGCAAGAATGGTTCTTGCCAACAGTATAACTCTCACACCGGGAACACTCACCATTGATGTCATTGATGACGAGTTTTACATCCACTGGATTGACGTACAAACAACAAATCCGGAGGAAGCCTTTACTCAAATCGCAGCGTCTTTTGAAAAAATCTTATTAAAAATCTTTTAATCATGATCTACATATTTTACATCGCATTGTTTTTCATGGCCGTGGGGATGCTCTTTTCATTCATCCGTTTCGTAAAAGGCCCTACTGCCGGCGATCGTACCGTTGCCCTTGACACCATCACCACCATCGGGGTTGCTGCCATGGTGTTGCTGGCCTATATGTTCCATCGGTTTATTTATGTTGATGTAGCACTGGTTTATGCCGTTCTGGGATTTGTCGGAGTTATTGTTATTGCAAGATATCTGGAGGGAGCCTTATGAGTACTGCACTTGAAATTTTAGGTAGTTCCCTGATTTTGCTGGGAAGTGTTTTTCTCTTCCTGGGCGCTTTGGGAATTTATCGTATGCCTGACGTGTACAACCGCCTACAGGCCGGCACCAAAGCCACAACCATGGGAGCCATGAGTTTGATTCTCGGAGTGGGATTTTTAGATACAGCCTGGATGATGAAAGCCTTGATCCTCATCATTTTTATTGCATTCTCTAATCCTTTGAGTTCGCATGCTCTGGCCAGAGCCATTTATAAAAGTGGAAAATATCCCATGATCTACGATCAGGATAAAGAAAAATATGATGCGTACCGCGAAGTGAATGAACCTAAAAAAGAGGAGCTAAACCCATGATCTATTTTATTTTAATCAGCATCTTGTTTTTACTCATTATCGCTGCAGCCATTTACGCTGTAAGACAAAAAGATTTGCTTTATGCCACCCTCGCTACAGGGATCATCAGCTTGATTCTTTCGATACTCTACTTTTTACTTCAGGCACCTGACGTGGCGCTGACAGAAGCAGCCATCGGCGTTGCTCTGACTACTATCATCTTTGTTATCACGGTACGGAATACGGTACGAATGGAAGATGAAAGCAATAAAAAAGAAAAAATTAAATCTGCTGTGAAATGAAGAAGTTCTTAGTCATAGTATTGCTCGCCGTGTTGGGTTTTTACACTGCCAGCACCTTTTTTGACATCGGATTCGGATCGCCGCACTTTGTGAAAGGAATCGATCCTGTTAAAGATATTTACATAACACAAACTGTTAAATCGCTGAACGTTTCCAACGCTGTAACAAGTATCGTAGTAAACTTTAGAGGTTTTGACACACTGGGTGAAGTCACTGTATTGTTCCTGGCTGTTACCGTGCTCGGAAGCGTTTTGTACAAGAAAAGACATGAAGTGGGGGAACGTTCAGTTTTGTTTTCAGCCAGCAGCGTAGTTACATCGGGGGCAAAGCTCATTTTCCCTGCCATCATTTTGCTGGGAGCTTACGTTTTTATCCACGGGCATTTGTCTCCCGGAGGAGGTTTTCAGGGTGGCGTGATCATCGCAACCGGATTTTTGCTGATGCTCCTCTCTTATGAAAATTATTCGGTAAGCCACAAAGCACTGTCGATTGTTGAATCACTGGCGGGAATCACCTTTGCAGGAGTAGGTCTGCTGGGATTGCTTCACGGTGGAAGCTTTTTGTACAACTTCTTACCTACCGGGGTAATGAATACTTTGTTCAGCGGGGGGATTATCCCTATCATTTATATCGCGGTTGGATTTAAGGTCGCTGCCGAACTGACCGGAGTGATTTATACGGTATTAAACGAAAAAGGAGAAAGTAATGAATGATACATTATTCGGCCTGTTAAACTATGGGGTTTACGGCACAGCCGTTGTTTTAATGCTGATTGGACTTTACGGCGCCCTGGTGAAGAAATCCCTTTTAAAGATTGTGATTGGATTGTCTGTTGTGGATTCGGGACTCAATCTGCTGATTGTGGCCCTGGGCTACTACAAAGGAGGTACGGCTCCCATATTTTCGCCTGCTTACCTGGCCCACCCTCAGCTTATGGTTGATCCGGTGCCGCAGGCGCTGGTGCTGACCGCTATAGTTATCGGCTTTGGTGTTACCGCTGTGGCGCTGGCACTCGTCATCCGTTTGTACAGACATCACGGCACATTAAATATTGACCAAATAAAGAATTTAAAATGGTAGGAAGTCCGGTATTATTTATTGCCATTCCTTTATTAGCAGCCTTTTTAATTCCGCTGCTGGGGATGATCTGGAAAGAACTGGTCAGGATTGTACCGGGTTTGGTGCTTGCCTATTTGCTGGTTTTATCGGTAAGCTTGTTACAACATGTTTTAGTCTTTGGCCCTATTGTAGAAATTATTGCAGGGTGGAAGCCTCCGATAGGAATCAATTTGGTATTCAGTCCGTTTTCCGGATTTCTGGTTACCCTAATGCTCTTTCTGGGCTTGCTGGTTTGGGCTTACAGCTACCGTTTTAAAAGAAACGTCGACTACGAACCGGCTTTGAAATACTTTTTGATGCTGATGATGCTGATTACCGGTTCGGTGGGAATGACGCTGACCGGCGATATCTTCAACATGTTCGTTTTTATCGAAATCACCAGCATTTCAGCCTACGGTTTAACATCCTATTACAAAGAAAGAAACAGTGCAGAAGCTTCTTTCAAATATATTTTGCTTGGTTCGCTGGCATCTACATTCCTGCTGCTGGCCATCATGATTATTTATTCTCAGTTGGGAACCCTGAACATGGCCGACATTGCAGTTAAAATGCATTTAATGAAGCCGGGATATAAGGTAGTCTCATTAATTTTCTTTATTGCTGCTCTAGGCATTGAAGCGGAGATTTTCCCGCTCAACGGCTGGGCACCGGATGCTTATGCCGAAGCGCCCGGCCCGGTAGGTGCCGCCTTTGCCGGAATTGTGGTAAAAGCTGCTGTTTATGCCTTAATTCGCGTGATTTATACTTTATTCGATTTACCGGGCGCTTACAAGTTCCTTATCGTCATCGGCATTATCACGCTTATTATTGCTGAAACCGCAGCCATCCGTCAGGAAAAACTGAAAAGAATGCTGGCTTATTCGAGTATCGGACAAATGGGACTGGTGCTGATTGCCTTTGGTTTTGGCACCAAAGAAGGAATCTATGCAGCGCTTTTCATCATGTTCAATCATGCTATTATTAAATCGCTGTTGTTTTTCTCTGGAAGTTATCTGGCCTACAATTCCACTGAAAAAAACATCGTAGATGTAAGCGGGATGGCAAAACATCTGCCTTTGACTTCACTGTTATTTGCCCTGGGTGCTTTTGCCATTGTGGGATTGCCTCCGTTTGCCGGGTTCTGGGGTAAACTGGCAGTACTCACCGCCGCCGCCGACAGCAGTTTGTGGCTCATTATTGCCTTGGTGCTTGCGATCAGCGTAGTCGAACTGGTGTACTACCTGCGGGTCGTTAACCGGGTTTATTTCTTTAAAAAAGAAGCAAACATGGAACCCAAAAAGCCTACGGTCAATGCCATGATCGTCATGCTGACGCTGGGAGCTATCATCCTGCTCGTAGGTTTTTATCCTGATTCCGTTACCGGACTGTTACACAAGGCTGCTGCCGATTTAATGGATAAGAGCCAATATATTCAACATGTATTATCAGCAAGATAAAATCAAGATACAATGAATCCTGTTTTAACCATATTTATCCTGTTTCTCGGCGGTGCCATCCTGACCTATTTTGCAGGAAGATTAAACAAAATACTGCAAAATCTTCTCTTTCTGGCTTCGATTCTGGTACCTGCTTTTCTGTTTTATACCCAGATAAGCATCGGTCAGACTTTGGACTTTTCCATGGGAGGCATCACCTTAAACTGGGGCTTGAATTATTTCGGGTGGCTGTTTTCGCTGATTGTTCTCGGGCTGGGAGCCATGGCTGCCATTTATGCTGTGAGCTACATGAAAGGAAAAGAACGCCTGGGGACATTTTACTTCAACTTCATCCTGAGCATCATGTCCATGACGGGTATCCTGATTAGTCAGGATTTAATTTCCTTTTTCATCTTCTGGGAAATCATGACCTGGTCGTCATATCTGATGACAATTTATAATGGGAAAAATGTCCAGACTATAGGAATTAAATACTTTGTATTCAGCGCCATCGGAGCTTACGCCATGTTGATGGCCATCGTGATGGTTCATTCTATTACTGGCAGTTTTCTCATCACAGATATGATTCATGCTTATCCAAGTATGCAACTGGGTATGCAAATCTGGATTCCCGTCCTGCTGTTGACGGGTTTCGGGGTTAAAGCCGCCATGATGCCGTTGCACGTGTGGGCACCGGGGGCTTACAGCAATGCTCCCATGGCATACACCAGCGTATTTTCAGGTGCTTTGTCAAAAATGGGAGTTTATGGAATAACGCTGGTCTTCGTGACTTTGGTCAACAAGATTCCGCAAGGGGTTTGGTTCAGGGAAGTCATTGCCTGGATGGGTGGAATTACCGCTGTGATTGGCACACTCTGGGCTATTAAACAGGATGATGCCAAACGGTTACTCGCTTATTCGTCAGTGGCCCAACTCGGCTATATCATTACCGGTATTGCCATCGGCACTGAACTGGCCCTGCTGGCAGGTTTATTTTTGGCCGTGATGCATGCACTGTTTAAAGGCACCTTGTTTATGGTGGTCGGCGCGGTAGAAAAGCAGACCGGAACTACCAATTTCACGGAAGTGACAGGTCTTATCCGCAAAATGCCCTGGACTTTCTTCGCCGCTTTGTTGTCGATTATCGCCCTGGCAGGTATCCCTCCCATGGGTGGTTTTGTTGGAAAATGGATGTTGTATGAATCGCTAATCACCAGCAATCATTACCTGTTGGTGATTGTGATTTTTTTCTCAAGTACGGCTGCCTTTTTATATTGCTACAAATTTCTGTTTGGATTCTTCCTGGGGCAGGAAGAAAAAGAGTGGTCTCATGTCAAGGAAGCTCCGGCCGCCATGGTGGTTCCTATGGTGATTCTTTCCTTATTAATGTTTGTACTGGGGACATTTCCAGGAATTCTCCTGAATCCCATCAACAAAGGATTACAGGCGCTGGGTTATGCCGATTCCTACAAACACTTGTGGGAAACTTCCGTAATCTTAAACGGATGGGGAAACCATGTAGTCTTGCAGCCCATTCTGTATTCAATCATCGCAATTTTCGTATTCTTCGTGATATTCCTTACTTTAAAAGGATATAAAAACACACGTTACGTCACCACCAAAGACATCAGCTCTTCCGGTGAAATACCCAGAGAAGATGAAAATCTCACATTCTCAGAGAGCTTTTACCAGCCATTCTTCCGTGCTGTGGAACCCGCTATGCGCCACCAGATTGACAAGTTTTATAAAAACCTGGGCGAAGGGCTGGAAGCCTTGTTTGAATTCATGCGCAGGATCTATACCGGAAACGGTCAGACCTATGCCATTTACGTCATTGCGTTTGTGGTGATCATGCTTTTGTTCGGAAACTATTTGCTAAAATAATGCACAATATAAATGGAATCTGTATTGTATAACGTATTGGGTGCAATTGCTACTTTTCTGTTGGCTTTTGTAGTAGGAATGATTTACGGCGGGTTAAACCGTAAAATCACGGCAAGGGTACAAAACCGGAAAGGGCCTCCTTTTTATCAGAATTTTATTGACGCGATGAAACTGGCTTCCAAGCGTTCTGCCATCAACCATGGCATTATGCACCATTTCGGGCCGGCCTTTATCATGGTATCTTCAGTAATGTCGCTAATGGTGGTTCCCGTACTGACTCATAATCAGTGGTTTCCCAACCTGAATTTTCACGGAGACCTGATCTTCCTGCTCTACATCATGGTTTTCGGCCCTTTGGGAATGGCTTTGGGTGCCGGACAGACCGGAAATCCCAACCCTGCGATCGGCGTAACCCGTGGCTTAAGCCAGATGACTGGATTTGAAATTCCCTGGGTCATGGCACTGGTTGCCTTGATGATTCAGTATCATACGACTTCCATCGTTGATTTGATGAATGTTCAGATACAAAGCGGCACCTGGCTGATGTTCTCATCACCTTTTGCCTTTATTGCCGCCGTGATGGCCATGCTGGGAATGTTCCGTTATTCTCCTTTCGATATCGTAGGAGCTCCCGCAGAACTTGCCTCAGGACCCATGTCTGAAAACGGTGGTAAATACCTCTTTGTCATGATGTCAGCAGGTTCCGTATTTGCTTTTGTAAAACTGACACTTTATGTGGATTTGTTTATGGGTGGAGCTGATAACCTGGTCATCCTGCTGATAAAGACTTTTGTACTGTATCTCATTCCTGTTTTGTACAGTCTTACGACTGTTCGTTACCGCACCGAACAAGCCATCCGCTGGTTCTGGGGCTGGCCCAGCTTTTTCGGACTGCTGGCTATTATACAGGCTGTTTTTTTCAAATAGAAATACGCAACTCATGATTAACGATAAAAATTCTCAGAAAATAGTTGATATCATCCAAAACTGGGCCCGCAAGCATTCCATTTGGGTGCTGGCATACGGTACCGGTTGTGGTGCCATCGAGCTGCCTCCTACCATGACTTCGCGCTACGATGCAGAACGCCTGGGAGTCAGAGGTGCTGCCACGCCCCGCCAGGCTGACGTTTTGCTGATTACCGGATATCTTACTACCAAAACACTTAAACGCGTGATTCGTGTTTACGAGCAGATGCAGGACCCCAAATATGTAGTGGGTTTTGGTTCCTGCACCATCAACGGAGGTATGTATTACGATTCTTACAACACCATTAAAGTGCTGGACAAATATTTGCCGGTGGATGTTTATATCAACGGCTGCATGCCCCGCCCCGAGGCTGTCCTTTCCGGATTTGCAAAACTGCAGGAACGCATCGCCGAGGGGAAAGCAGAAGGCGCCAAGAAATACAAGGAAAACCTTGACTGGTACCGCACCAATCAAAAGAAAATCATACCGAACTGGGTCATGCCCGATTACAACTGGTAAAATTATTCAACAATGAAAGAACTAAAAGAAAAACTCATCAGCCAGATAAAAATTCATTTTCCCGAAGTAACGGTCGCGAATGACTTTAACTACAACCGGCTTGATGTTTCCATCAATAAAAAAAGTATTCATTCCATCCTGTTTTATATAAAAGATGTGATGGGTTTTAAACATCTCTCAGATACCAATTGTGTGGACTGGATTGAAGAAGGAGAATTTGAACTGGTGTTTATCCTCTGGTCACCGGTGGAAAAGATCAAGATTTTTGTACGTACCCGTCTCGACCGGAACAATCCGATGTTGGAAACCCTGGATATGATCTGGCCGCAATTGCATACTTACGAAAGAGAATTCCGTGAGATGTTCGGAATACAATTTCCAGGGCTGGAAGCTCCTGATGAATTCATACTAGAAGATTGGCAGGGCCCGCCGCCTTACCGCAGAGATTTTGATACCGCTGCCTTTGCTGTCGAAAATTTCTTCAATCGTCCCGGAAGAGAAGACGCCGAAGAAGTTCGTGAAACCATTGCCAAACGCAATGGGGAAGAGATTCCGGATTTTGCAAAAAAATACTCCAGATAAAATGAGAGAAAAGGAAACAACACTCTATATAGGACCTCAACATCCCGGCATTACCGGGAATATGATGGTCCGGTTGAAAGTAACGGGAGACACCATTGTCAAAGCTACAACAGAAGTGGGATATCTTCATCGTGCTTTCGAAAAACTACAGGAACAAAGAAACTGGCTTCAAGGCTTTACGCTGATGTGTCGTTTTTGTGTTCCCGAACCAGATCCTGCCGAAGAATCCTATGCCCGTGCCGTGGAATTGCTCGAAGGCCGAGAAGTTCCCGAAAGAGCCAAATACATTCGTGTGTTGGTATTGGAACTTGCCCGACTGGGAGCTTATATGCTTTGGTATGGCGGTCAAAATGGTTCGCTGGGACTCTACACCCTTGGACAGTGGAGTATCGGCGACCGGAATTATATTCTCGACCTTTTTGAAGAGCTGACCGGAGGAAGAGTTTACCATATGTATATCTGGCCGGGGGGGGTTCGCCGTGACCTTCCTGAAGGTTTTGAAGAAAAAGTACTCCGTACCATGGATTATCTTGAGAAAAGAGTAAATGACTACGACGACCTGATGTTTGACAACACCATTTTTCAAAAAAGAACACAAGGCATCGGAGTAGTTTCTAAAGAAAAAGCTGTGGAATGGGGCGTTGTAGGACCTGTACTTCGGGGCTGTGGAATCAAAAGCGACATAAGAATTGATGATCCTTATGAAGTATATGATCGTCTTGATTTTGAAGTACCTACACACGAAGGCGGAGACATCTGGTCGAGGGCAATGGTGCGCCGGCAGGAAATCCGCCAGTCCATCCGCATCATCCGCCAAGTAATAGAAAAAATGCCTTCCGGAGAATATTACAATCGCATTCCCAATCCCCAGAAATGGGCATTACCCAAAGGAGATGCCTATGCCCGCACCGAAAGTGTACGCGGTGAGGTTGGAATGTACATCGCCAGCGACGGTGGTACACGTCCTCGTAGAACTCATTTCAGAGGTGCCGCTTATGTGCATGGCATTACCCTGCTTGAAAATATTCTGGTGGGAGCCAATATTGCTGATGTATCACCTATTATGAACAGTCTGGGCGTTTGCCCTCCGGAAATTGAACGTTAAGGAAAAATTAAAACTATGAGTTTTTTTGATCTGAAAGGTACTTTAAAACCACTTACAGCATTAAAACAGTTTGGAAAAGAACCGCACACCATTTCTTATCCAAAGGTATCCAAAGAGGCTGCAGACCGTTATCGTGGTTTTCATTATAATGATCTGGATGCTTGTATTGGCTGCGGCAACTGTTCTACGATTTGCCAAAATGCAGCCATTGACATGATACATCTGGAAGGTATCGAAGGGGGAAAAGGGGATTCCGGGTTGCGGCCCCGAATTGACCATGGACGTTGCTGCTGGTGCGCATTATGTGTGGAAGTCTGCCCCACAGGAAGTCTGAGTTTAACCAAAGATTACCTTTACGTAAGTGAAGACGCGGATTCGTTTCTTTGGACGCCGGGCAAGGATAATCCACAAGGCAAAGAAAACATCTCTTTTTATAGTACTGATGAATCATCATTAAACGTCTTTCAGCGTGTACCCATGGCAGAAATTGAAGGAAAAGAGCGGATTAAAAGCTTTGCCGAAGTGGTGCTTGGATACAACGAAGCAGAGGCCCGTGCCGAAGCCAGTCGATGTATCAGCTGCGGGCTGTGTACAGAAGTTTGTCCTGACCACATGCATATTCCGGAATACATCAACGCCATAGCAACGGGAAATGATGCAGATGCCGTTCGTATTATTTACGATAACAACCCATTGCCGGAAATGTGCGGAAAGGTTTGTACACGACGCTGTGAAGATGTTTGTGCCATGGCCACCCGTGGAGAAGCCATTGCCATCCGCTGGTTAAAACGTTATGCAACGGAAACAGCAAAAACCGCTGACATCATCCACGAAATTATAAATCCCAAAATTAAAGAACCCAACGGAAAGACTGTGGGGATTGTCGGAGCCGGGCCTTCAGGACTTACTGCTGCTTATTACCTGGCACTGCGCGGTTATGATGTAACTATCTACGAAGCCAGTGCAAAGGCGGGAGGGGCCATTATGTACGGCATACCAAAATATCGTCTTCCGCTGGAAAGTATCGAAAAACAAGTTCATTACATTCAGAGTATTGGTGTAAAAATACACTTCAATACCCAGGTTGGAAAAGACATTTCTTTCAAAAAAATTTATGATCAATATGATGCTGTATTTTTAGGTGTTGGTTTCCCGGATGCTTGGTCGTTGGGTGTTGAAGGAGAAAACGCCAAAGGCTCAATGCAGGCCTACCGCTATTTGTACATGATCAATGCGGGCGAAAAGGTTGATATTGGGGACAAGGCAATCGTAGTTGGTGGAGGAAATGTTGCTATTGATGCAGCCCGCGTCAGCCGAAGGATGAATGCCGATGTTACCATACTTTACCGCCGTCGCGTGGAAGATATGCCAGCTGACTGGGAAGAAATTGAAGGCGCAGAGGATGAAGGGGTAACCATTATCCCACAGGCTATCCCCATAAAAGTTATTGAAGATGAGAAAGGCTATGTGAAAGCCGTTGAATATCTGAAAGCAGAAATGGTTCCCGACGATCGTGGCGGGCGCCCGAAACCAGTTGCCATCGAAGGCAGTAATACCATTATCGAAGCAACCGCTGTGATGGCAGCGATCGGACAAATGGGAGATTACAGCTTTCTGAATGAATTCAAAGATAAGATTCGGATCGACAGGGGCCGTTTTATTACCAACGACAAACAGCAAACCACTGATCCAAAAGTGTTTGCAGGTGGTGATGCCGTAAACCGCACTGCCGATGCCATTTCGGCTATTGCTGATGGTTTTAGAGCCTGCAAAGCCATTGATGAAATGTTTTCTACAGGGAAATAGTTTTTTCTTTCAGAGACTATATCGCCCAAAAGGAATGAAAAAATCTTAAAATCGAAAAGGGCTGTGAAATTTATTCACAGCCCT
>VAPK010007246.1_pt1 | contig 14508 bp, 11 predicted proteins | sample 3395031 | NCBI WGS metagenome assembly VAPK01 (sample SAMN08290443, study PRJNA428436) | hydrothermal vent metagenome | isolation source: Deep-sea hydrothermal vent chimney 1 | place: Pacific Ocean: Juan De Fuca Ridge | reverse complement strand
TGCCGGTGTTGCGCTGGAAAACATACACCGCGCCTGAATTACTAGCACTGTTATCGCTCTGGCCAGTGGCGGGGTTAATACCGATTGCATTACTGGCTTCAATATAAGCCCCCACGGCCAAGGTGTTGCCATCACCGCTCAAGGCCACTGAACTTCCAAACAAGTCCTGCTCCCCCGTATTAGATGCCTTCCCATAAACGATCGCATCCAACATAACACCGCCCACGGAGAGAGGAGTAGCACTTATACACCCATTCGCATCACACGCGTCAACGATATAACTGGCATTAAACCAATCCAGACGATGTACCGCGATTTCCTGGGTGTATTGTCGAATACTGAGATCAGCACTGATCTGCGTGAACCCCGATGCGCCATCCGGGTTTTCTAGCAAACGGTAGTGGGTGGCTTCGTTGACCGCGTTCCAACTAAAATTCAGTTGCTTTGCATCTGCACTCACCTGCAGGAGCAGCGTACCGGTGACGCCGACATCCGTAACAGTAATCTCTACCGTCTGTTCGGTATTGATCAAGTCAGTGCTGGCACTGACGAGTACGGTGTACATATTGTTCTTATCCGTATCCGTGGGGTTTTCAAAATCCGGGGCATCCACGAAAGCAAGTTCGCCCGTATCCACGTTGAGGTTGAAGTGGCCCTGATCATCACCGCCCGCGATGCTATAGCGAATCGTGCGCGCATCAACGTCAGTAGCCTGAACAGTAGCTACCTGACGGTTATTTTCGTTAATAGTAAACATGACAGGGCTGGTGAATGTCGGCGGCGGGTCCATTTTATTGGGGTTGGATCCAAATTCCAATTCGACGATATTGCTGATGCCGTCGCCATCGTCATCGGTATAGGCCAGTACCACGGTATTAAAATCCGCCGGTGTTGATTGGCCCCCCACGATGTTGACTTCAATGCCGCTGACCATGGCAAGTTGCACTTTTCCATAGAGATCATCGATCACCGAATGCAGCAGCGAGAGCGTATGCGGCCCGATCGATAACACGAGGTCACAAGAAAACGTGCCTGCCGACAGATTAATCTGCAAATTATTACAGGCTTGAGGTTCCCCACCATCCACCTGCAATTCAACCACCAGATTTGTATCATCGAAAACCACCGCCGCCGTCAATAACGCTTCAGGAAGGGGTGCAGACAGGGTCTCATTGGAAACGCTGCCCTGATTGGATTTCTGACTACAGGCACTTAGCAGCAAAACCAGCAGAACCAACAGTAATGCCAGTCGTGATTTTATATTTGCAAAAGTAATGCCGTTAGCTTCATACGTGAGGTTATTCATGTTATCTTCCTGCGGTTTTGTCCCTTTGAGTAAAAAATTTTTGAGTAATAATTGTATCGAAACTGTATCGAAACAGCGCCAAAAGCCTATTGAAACACTTCTAACAAAGGCGCGTTTTCGGCCAAGCCATCTGTCGTTTTGATATCGTAGCGATCTGACCCTACACCATCAGTAATAAGGAATAAAAAACCGATATAATCGACATTTCTGTTTCTAGCATCTGAAACGGCTGCACTTACATCAAAATTATAAGTGACATTCCCTGAAACATTGGGTCCATTGAAAATAACAGGCGAACCAGTTGCAAAAAAATCAGTTAAATCAGGGCTACCATCGGCGTCAGAACTGTGCATGCTTACACTGCCTATTGAACCACCAGGATCCAATGTCGACATTGTAAACCGCAAGCTTACATACTGTACCGAGGTAGGAATTGAGCTAATATCAAATTCCATAACTGCCCTGTCTTCAGTAAGTTTTACAAATAAAAACTTTGGAGGTGGATTGCCACCCACGAAGACATCAGGAGTACCATCTGGCGGAATATCACGTACGGTAAATTCCTGTATTGGGGGAATAGTGCCATCGGGTGGCAAAACTAACACCTCAGTTGAATCCATCGCAACGCAGCATCCTCCAAACACATAGAGATGACTGCCCACCAAACTAACAGTTGGTGATAAACGAACATTAGCCATTGGTGCGACTGTTTTAGACGTCCAGCTATCGGTAGCGGGATTATAAACTTCTACTAAGTCCTGATACTCCCCATTAAAGCCGCCAATAGCGTAAAGAAAACCATTTACTACACCAGCCGCCAGACCCCGACGCGCAGTGGACATAGGTGCTCGGGTTGACCAGGTATTATCCAGTGGGTCGTAGGCCACGACGGATGCGATGACGTTATTGGTGGCATCCTCACCGCCAATTGCATAGACAATACCGTCTACAACAGCAACGGCCAACCTGTCACGCGCGATCGGCATCGATTGCTTCGTGGTCCAAATGTCAGTTACAGGATCATAAGCCTCGACAATATCCAATTCATCGAATCCACTTTCACCTCCGATAGCATAAAGAATGCCATCCACAACCGCGACAGCAAGATCATAGCGTGCGAAATTCATCGGAGGCCTTGGGGTCCATAAATTAGTGGTGGGATCATAAGCCTCAACTGAGGCAAGCGCACTGCCACCACTAAGCCCCCCCACGGCATAAAGGATGCCGTTGATGACTCCAACACCAAGGTAATTTCGAGTAGTCGACATTGGCGTCTTTGTTGTCCAGGTGTTAGTTGTTGGGTCGTAGGCTTCAACTGTAGAAAAATAAGTCCCACCGTCACCGCCACCAACTAGATAAATTTTCCCGTCAATGACACCAGAACCCATCGCACTGCGCTGTGTAAGCATCGATGCCCTTGCTTCCCAAGTATCAGGTATAGTCGCTACAGTCGGGTCTGTCCCTGCATTGATCTCTTCCAAGTTGGTAATTCCATCTTCATCTAAGTCAAGATAGGTAAGCGTTGTTGTACTAAAATCGACGGGGGTTGTTTGTCCCGCAACAATATTCACATTTATTGCTGAGGTCGTCGTGACATTCACTATTCCAAAGGCAACAGCCTTAGTATCAATTGAATAGATCAACGAAAGCGAGCGCGCACCAGCCAGTAAAATGATGCTACAGGAAAATGTTCTATTTACATGGTCTACTGTGAGACCAGTACACGCTTGAGGTTCCCCACCATCAACCACCAACTCAACCACCAGATTGGACGCATCGAATATCACCGCCATTAGCGTATCGGGAACAGCAGCAGATAGAGTACTATCGGAAACTGAACCTTGATTATTGGATTTCTGACTACAGGCACTTAGGGTCAACATCAGCAAGACGAGTATTAAACCAAGTCGTATTCTTGTATATGTCGAATATACAGTAGAATATACTGGGGTGATTACTTCAGCATGACACTTGGGGGCATTCATTCCATCTTCCTGCAGTTTTGTCTCTATGAGTAAAAAGTTGAGTAAAAATTATTCTGCAAAACAAATTCTCAGTTAGAAAATTAAACCCGCCCGCTACAGCAGCCCACAGCAAATATTTATATCGACAATCAAGGCATGATTAATCGTGTAATGTGTTCATTGTTTTTAGGGTGCCAAATAAATTCTTCGTACGGTGAAGAGTCGCCCACAAAAATGATGACAACCAACTCGTCTTTTAAATATTCATGTACTTCATTATTGGTAATTCGTTTATTTTTTATTTTATCAAAGACCCTATAACCATAATTGATTGAATAGTTTTTCCTAGCACTCTTGAGGAGCGTTGCAAGTGCTTCTTCTTCTTTAACTTCATTTTCTGCCTCCAGCAAATTCTGGACATGTTGTTTAAACATTTCTACATCTTCAGCGGATTTGCATGATAATAAAAGTGACAACACGAATCCGAATAGAGCGTATTGAATACATTGGCGAATCATTTGATATGATGCTTGCTCAATACATCATTTAGCCATTTTATTCATACGTATCATTAACCTTCAATTCACCTGCAGTTACATCAGCTTCGGTTACGATCACCTGAGGTTTAGCAATGTATGGTGCAACCATGTTTGATACCTCTAGTTACACCATCGAATTCATAAGATGAGGAATGACTGAGTTTGAGTAAAAATTTATGTGTAAAATAAATTTTCGGTTAGGGTGTTGGTCCAGTAATGGTGACTGTGCCGGTTGTAGGATCACCGCCCCCACCACCACCGCCGCCACTAGCGGCTGCACCCACTGCTAACACCCCAAGGCCGATCCACACCCACTTGCTGACCCCCTTCTTGGCGGGCTGCTCTGCTGCCGCATTGTCTCCCTGCTGCTCGGGTACTAATATACTGTCTGACGACACGGAAATAGTTAATGGCGAGAAAGTATGGCCATGTAATACGGTGTTCCCTGCGAGATCGGTTGCCTGGATATAGTACTCGACCCCCGGTTCTATTACTTCGGGCAATGTAACTGAGTAGTTATCTGTTACCTGTTTTCGACTCATCTCCACACGCTGAAAATCGGTGGCGCCGGTATTTCGATAAAAAAGGGTCACATTCTGGACACCCACGTTATCTGTCACGGTCGCGTTAACAATAATAGATTCACCTGGCGCAACTTTTGTATTGATCTGCGGAGATTTGATTTCGGGTGCGACCAGGTCCCCCGCGGGTAAGGCTAATGCCTCAGCCGCATTTACCGCGGTTACATGGTACATTGGTAAAAAAATTAGAGAGCAATTGATAACAGTAACAAATAACGAACGTAGAAATCGATTCATGACTTACTTCCTTTCACATCGTGGGAAATATCGTTGAAATAACCATCGTTGAAACAACCTCTTGATTATATCTCAAGACATATCAAATTAGATAATAGCAACACATTTAAAGTATATATACAAATTGTTTTTTAAGAATTGGCAATATGCACCTTACAGGCATATAATGAAGCCGCGCTATTGATCATCGTTGACTTAAGTGCCTGATCAACAAAAGAAAGGGATCGAATGGGTAAGCGCCATACGCGCGTTTTTTGGCCACGACAAATCCTTCAGTCGATGATAGCGTCACCAAACGATCTTCCATTTCCCTTGTGTATTTCTATAGATCTTAATTTCGAAGCGACTCCAGGTTCCTGGTTCAACCGCCACACCGCGTTTATTGACTAAATCCACGATTGCAACCGAGGCACTACCTGTTCGTTTATGTCCGATATATTTTACGCCAGAAATATTCAGCCGAAATGCGGTGTAATTATTAAAAAACTGCAGCAGGAACGCTTTTCGATTTGTTATAAATTCGCTCATATTTTGCAATGCGTCCACATCGCGTGATTCAAAGCCATGTTTAAATTTGCCGACCATATCACTAATCGTGTCAATATCAGGCTTGCCCCCCGACTTACTTCGCTCCCATTCGGCTCGAACATTTCTCGCAAACCGTGACCTGGGCATACGCTTCTCTATTTTGCCCATGAGTGATTTTGCCAATACAAAATCACCCGCCGACAGATATTTTTTAAACCGGGAATCTAGATACCTCTCGACATTTTTTATCCCTTTATTCGCTTTTGAATTATTTTTGTCTAGCTTCAATACACGCTGATACAAAGTAAATGCACTTATATCAGGTGGGTTGAGTATATTGCCTGTCGCAAATGCAATTTGCGCTTTCGATAACAAAGATAACACCTTTTCACGCCGCGGTTTCTCTGCTTTGAGTACGCTAAGCGCCTCACGCAGCGTCTCCACTTCGACTGAATCCGGATCAACCGTAATAATATCCTTTATGTTACGTTCGGCGCTGGCTATATCGTCTTGTTTCAGGTTCTTTTTCGCTAATGTTACATAGTGCGCCAGAATCGTTTCAATGCCTTGTATGGCGGCCGGGTTTCCGGGGGCGAGAACCAGGATACGACGGTATCGCCACAACGCATTCTGCTTCAACGGGCTGATCAACCTGCCTGTTTCAAAATCAATTCCAGCTTGTTGTAGTAATTCGGAAACATCCCGTTGGTTCGCTTTGGCGATGCGTACTTCGTCTATTAGCTTTAACACAGCAGATGATTCTGGTACAGCGGCCTGCAATAATTGAATACTTCTTTCTGCTTTGTCGTCAAATCCCTGCAGCAAATCACTGCGGATTCCGTCGGCATAAAGCCCAATAATTTCTTCAATACGCTGCGCTGCTTCGCTGTTGGCAGGATCTATGTCTAGGATGCGTTTATAGAAATAGATAGCGCCCCCTTGTCTGTCAATCAATTGGCCTGCCTTGCGTGCTTCATCTGCGCCTACAAGTAGTGATGCCAACTGACGTTGATCGCTCTTTTCTACAACCTCCTCTTCAACAACAGGCGCGCCCCCTTTGTCACTGAAAATAACGATTGCACCTGCCACAAACACGGATAACGCAAATAGCAGCAACACGATCACTTTGACATTCAAACGACTCTCAGGACGTATTGCCGCTAATCGCGGAGATGTTATCGTCCGCCCTTCGGCTTGAGCCACGCCGTTAGATGGCGGTACACTGCGCGGTCTGGCTTTGATGACAGTGGCATCATTCACTTCCATCGGATGTTTTACCGATACCGTCGGCAGTGGCGGCACATCGACCTTACCGCTCAACATATCAGCCCAAAAAAGGATGTCTTGCGGGCGCTGATCAGCTTGAAACACCAACGCATAGTCTATCGCGAGGAGAAATCCGTGCGAATAGTCGCTTTTATTTGTTGCAGACAAAGGTTCATAGGGATCGATGCCCCGGGAAAGCAGGCTCGACCCTCTGGCCAGTGCATCATGCGGAAGCCTGCCGCTGACGGCAGAATACAAACAGGCACCCAACGCATATATATCGGTCCACGCACCTTGCTTTTCATCACTTTCGTTGTATTGCTCAAAAGGAGCGTAACCAACTGTGACGAGGCTGGTAATTGCCCGGGTGGGTGTGCCGACTGTCTTGCGCGCGGCACCAAAATCAATAAGCACCGGCGACTTATCCGCCCGTAAATAAATATTCGCCGGCTTGATGTCACGATGAATAAAACCGGCATCGTGCACCAGCTTCAAACCTTCCATTATGGGAAGAAATATATCCAGAAGAGCCTGCTCGGAGAGGTTTTGATTACGTTTATAGAGTTTGGATAATTCCTCCCCTTGTTCATATTCCATGACCATGTAGGCGGTATTATTGAGTTCAAAAACACTCAATACCCGCACAATATTATGATGCTTGAATTTCGCGAGTATTTGAGCTTCTCGAGTAAATCGGTTCAGCCCCCAGTCGAATAGTTCTTTATTCTCTCCCGTCGTTGGATGTACCGTGTATCCTGAAGCTCTGGAAGAAAAATCATGCGGGAAATATTCCTTAATGGCTACAAGTTGATCAAGATTTTTGTCGCGAGCCAGATAGGTGACGCCAAACGCACCCCGGCCCAGCACAGATTTCACCTCATACCAGTGGAGTGTATACCCTGTATTTAAAACATCTCGATAGACTTCCTCGTTCACAGTCATTTTTCTTCTTAAACATTCTTCTTAAAATAAGTGGGTAACCCATATCTTTAAGGGGAATTGTATACTTGGCGATAAATTTCGAAATGAAATGCATGACAACTAAAATACTATTTAAAACTCTTAGTATCTCTATAGTATCAATAGTTATACACAGGGTATAGTTTCCCAAAGATGACGCGATTGATTACTTGACCCCAAAACCCTCGGAAATCAATTTAACAATCAATACATTACAGGCGCATCTTAATCTGGACTCAAGAAAAATAAACAATTATCTTTCGCTCATCTTTGTTGTTAAAGCAATTGCTGTTGTCGAAACCCCGGCGCGCTCGTGTTAAACAAGGGTGTATCCTGCTGCAATATAGCAAGCTCTAATGCGGCGGCGCGGCGCTGGCGTTGTAGGCCTGTCTTCAAAACTCGTTGGCAATGCTCCACGGTAATGGGTTTACCCACCAGATAACGTGTGCCTACGTGAAAGTGATTATTATTGTCCTCCCACCAAGTTTTTATCAGATCCGCTGCAGGCCAGGGCAGATCTTCGTCAGGATCCATTGCGACATCGTCATCTTGTGAATTTTCTGTCGGGCCAACTGCAAAACCTGCGGGCCATTCACCTTCCAAATCATCATGAGCAAGCTCAACGCCGGTGATCATACTGAACGCCTCACCTGCCACACGAGAGACTTCAGGGATGGTCATTAATTTAATGAACCAGGGAACATAAAGCGGGTCGCCAATAATGCCCGCACCCAATAGGGCGTGACGTAATACTTCGGGACTTTGAGTGAACTCATGCAACCATTTTGTCGCACTCGCTACATCCATAACACGCAATACAACGTGTAAGGCAGGGCCGCGAAATGAAGTATCCGAATTTATAAACTCCTTGAGAATATCCAGTGCCTCCTGCTCACCCAATAAAACAGCCGACCAGGCGGCCCAAAATTGGCAAGCCATATCGTCAGCTTTAAATTGTAAATGCAATAAAGGTAACAAATCCCGGCGCTTCAACTCCCCTACCGCACGCAGGGCTCTCGCCTGCACAGCTGGATCAGGATCGTCAATCGCGGCCGCCAATACTGAACCTGAATCTTGGCGATGAATTATACAAGCAGTGATCGCCAAACGACGGTAGGATGGTGCGTTAGAGTTAAGCATGCCTGGCACCCAGCGCTGATAGTATTCATCAGACAACCAGCCGATTGCCGAGATGAGTGCGCGCCAATTTTCGGGTGTTTTTTTCGCGACTGAAACCACTTCATCGACCCGACTGCCATTGTCACTCTCAAAGGCAAGCATTGCAGTGGTATAAACTTCACCAGGCTCTTGTATCACCTGCAGCGCTTCCCTGCAAATTTCCCAACCGTCGTCGCCAGCAATTCGCAGGCCATCAATATTTGCCTCTATGCGATCATCCAGTTGAGCTAATTCCGTAAGGGAGTAATGCGGCTCATGCACCGCAGCATCACGCTGCAGCCATAAGAATGCAGCTTCCTCAGCGTGTTGCTCAATAATTGACTTTAAGGTAGCCGTTTTCATTAAACGATTTTACTTTAATAAATTTGCCGTTAAAATTTTATTTGCTAAACAATTTAATATCCTAATGGCTGGTGATGATAAGCTTAAGACGGGAGAAACTCAACGGGGTAAATAACCGAGATTGATCCGCCCTCTCTCTCACCAAAATTGAAACTCTTTACACGGGCAAGCAAACGTCGCTCCAGCTTCGGATCATTTAACTCGCTGGATCTTATAATGACCTCAGACACCTTGCCAGATGGCAAGATAGTAATATCAAACACAATCCTCCCCTTAAGTCCGGGATTGGCCCGACGAGCCCGACGATATACAGTATAAAGCTTTCCCTTGTTCTGATCCATCACATAGGCAATATCTTCATCTGACCGGGAATTACCCGACGCAGCGTTGGAATTGCTTTTCCTAATTGAATTTTTCTGTCCTGCCGCAACGCCAACCTCTTTCATCAAGGTTTGGGCCACTTCGACCGGTTCTTGATCACTCAGTTTAGTTACGCTAATGATTGGAGAATGATCCTTCACTTTGGCTCTTGCCGCGTTAACGGTTTTTTTTTGTCCAATGGCCAACACATCCGTATTCATTTTGCTCATATTGCTGGAACCTGGTGTCTGATTTATTTTACCGCTAAGCATCGCGCTGACATCAGAGGTATCCATCAAGTCTGCCAATTCATTGCTAAGCGCCAACAGCCCGCTCTGCTTGGCCTTTTCTATTATTTTTTTCTGATCGCTGGTCAACGGCGTGTTGTTTTCGGCGCTTTTTGGCTTGCGTAGACGTTCAGGCTTGGGCTTAGGCACAGGTTCTACCTTCGGCTCCAATTTAACTTCGGGTTTGGGCGCCGGCTTGGGTTTTGGTTGGCTTTTTTCTTTACGCAGAATAAATTGCGCTACGCGTTCGGGTACATCTGTATGTTCGCTACGTTCTTTCGGCGGCAATTCAACTGAGGATAAAAACAATGCAAACGATAACAAAACCATAAGCACTGTGATATTAATAACGGTAAAGCGGTGATTTCCACCACCATCAGGCTGCCACTTCAATACCTGGTTTTCATACGTTATCGCACTCATCAAAGCTTACCTTTGCGCCTTCTGCAATGCGGACTTCTGCAACGCTGAGAAAGCGATGCGCGTGTAATTTACCTGGCGACAGGTGAATAAAACTTTTCGTAATAGCTGATACGGAATATTTTCATCGCCCATGAGCGTAACAGCGTGACCCACTTCTTCATTTACTGCCGACACTGATTTGCTCGCATGGAATTTCAATTCTTCCTTCAATCCCGATATCAGCTCGTGCGTGTCTAACAACACATCTTCAATTTTGGCAACCTCTACTCCCTGAACCAAAATACGATCACGAGTAATCGTAATGACCAAGGTCTCCTTTGGGGCTTTATCTGCAACGGTTGTTGGCAGCGTAAGATCTTTATTGCCAGGCAACTGCTGGATGTTGGATGAACTGACTAGCAAAAAGAAAACCAGGATAGTAAAAATATCCATTAAAGAGATAATATTGAGCCCTGACTTTTTATGCAGCTTTGTGAACCGCGCCATTCGCTGAGCCCGGTTAGATATTTTTAATGTTTTCATTGAAGCTGCCTATTTTCGCTCTGCTGCCAGTTCCGCTGCATCGCCTATCGATATATCCGGAAACAGTTCAATAGTTTCAACAGTAGTAACCTGTACTATATCCGCACTTCGCACGTGATCCATTACGGCAATTAAAGTTTTGTAGCGAATGGAGGGCTCCATTAACAGTGTAATACTCTTTTCCTCTGGGAAACGTGTTTTGATCTCCACCAATAAATCAGAAAACAAGTCCCAGCGGGTTTCTTTATCAGTACGTTGAAAACGTTTGATCAAACCCAGTCTGGCATCTTGAATATCGAAACTGTGCTCACGTAATACGAGTTCCAGCTGCAGTTTAACTTCTTCACGATTTTCTTCTTTGGCATTGAGCATCGGCAAGTTCAACTCCAATACCGACATTCGGGAAAAAACGGCTGTAATCAACAAAAACGGAACCAGTATCACCATCAAATTCATAAACGCGGTAATGTTTAACTCTTCAGCTTCCGCAGTAAATTTTTTACTAAAATTTTTCATGTAAAGCCAACCTTATTCCTTCACCATAAGGTTGATGCTTTTAACCGCGGCATTCTCTAGATTACCGACCAACCGAGCTGTTTTAGTCACCAAATAAGAGTGAATCAATAGCAGTGGGATCGCCGCCATCAAACCAAAAGCCGTTGTATTCATGGCCACTGAAATACTCGCAGATAACAAATCCGCTTTTTCTGCCGGATCAGCAGACGCGACCGCGGTAAAGGCTTGTATAAGCCCGACGATGGTACCAAGCAAGCCAAGCAGTGTTGCAACATTGGCGTAGGTCGCCAAATAATGCGTGCGCAATTCCATTTCTGGCATTGCGTCCATCATCCCTTCCTCCATGGCCGCCTCTATCGTTTCGCGCCGCACGTTTGCACGATACCTGCAAAACCCATAATTAAGAATATTTGCCAGAGGCGTATCGACGGATTCCGTCAATTTGACCGCGCGCTGAATATCATCCGCATTAAGCATGGGTACAAGTTGCGCCCAGGTTTTCTTAGTAAGCGTTTGCGCCTTGTTTAAGAATAAAAATCGCTCTATAGCGATAGCCAGGCCAATCGAAAAAATTATCAGAATGGGATACATAAAAGGCCCACCTGTTTGAAAAAATTTAACTATTTCCATAAAATACCCTCTAAATAATTTACTAAAGCTTGTCGTTATTAGGATGATTGCCGGGGATGAGGTGAAATACATCTTTGCTATGGTTAGTCGTTATCTATTTCGCACCTTATTTTTTAATTCTCGCAGAACACGGAATCCAGTCACCACATCCGCTTCACCCGAATGATGTTGCCAGCTCGCAATTTGGCATTCATCCATGGAGTGCGTGTACGCCCCGCCCATTGCCACGAGTCGACCGGATTTGTCGTACCCCCACTCTTGAACATTTCCCAAATAATTGACCAAACCCCAGGAATTTTGTTTACCTGTGGTAATCTTGACTAACTTATCGCCTTTTTCAATACCGCGACTTCTAAACTGGCAATTTCGATTTGGATCATGCGCCGCCGTCGTTGAAGCTGCAGCGTAAACCCATTCGTCCCGGGTTGGAAGACGATATTTTTGACCGGTCTTCTTACTCAGCCATCTTAGGTACCCCCTGGCAATTGAAACCGATAAGCCAGCGAAGGGAATGTTATCGCTACCCTGTCGAGACAAGGAGCATTGCTTGGTTTCCAAGCAATATTGTTCGATAAAATCTATGGAAACCTCATACTTGCCAATTGCAAAGCTTTTGATGTTATCCCCAGCTGGCACCACAACTAATTCTGGTCCATATCCTACATCTTTTATCAGATCCCTGCATATGGCTCTTTCTCCGCGAGCACCTAATCCTGCTATGGATCCGTCACACGCATCACGAGAACTGATTTGGATTGAAGCAATCAGCGAATTGTTTCCGAATAGTCGTTGAGCATATTTTTTCGATTCAAGCGCTCTGTCAGGAAACGTCTTTCCCAGTTTTGAAATACACTTCGTCAATGATCTAATTATCCTGTTTTCGGTTTTTGAATATTTCTTCGGAGCCAATGACCGCAATTTTTTAATCGCGATATCAAAATCTCGCATATTCAAACCACCTTGGCACTTTAATTGCTTATTCACATTAGCAAGTGCAAGTGAATATTCATCCACTCGAGGTTGCGTTTCGTCTTTCTTGCCTGGTTTTTTCAGACTGCTCGCCGCGTTTTCTATGGCGATAGCCTCCGTCAGTTTTAGTTTCTCTGCGTTTAACATTGCACGGCCATTACTGTATCTCGACGCATGTTCAATCAAACGTTCCGCATAACGAAAACTCGAAGAGTTTATTTCAGCTTGAATTTTCTTCAAATACAGTGAAAAAATATTTTTCTTGGTCTCCTGAAACCAACTGTCATTCGAAGCTAACAATTTACTCACTCCCTGATACTCTTTCCAAATATTCTCTTCCCATACCTCAGAAAAACTGGCATCAGCTATCAGCTTTATTAACTCTTCTTTATATAGTTCCAGTCTAATATCAAATTTCAGCTCACTTCTAATATCCTGCTCAGAAACACCAATGCGTTCGTCAGCACGTCTATTTTCCATTACATAAGCGAGCCCGGAAACAGAGGCCACCACAACTGCAGAAGCAATGAGCATATACCGAGGTTTATACGTAACAGTAAACTGCTTATAAAACTCTTCGACAGACTCCATACGATCTTCGCGGTCAAAGGCTAATGCCTTTTCCAGGGCTTTCCATTGTCGCTTCTTCAGACCATTTACACGTTCAGGTTTTAATTGCCGGGCCCTGGCTTTATCCGCCTGTAATTTGTTAAAGGGGTGCTTGCCGGTAAACAACTCATAAGTAATACAGCCCAGCGCATATATGTCATCTCTGACGTCTGGCTCCTGCCCGATAAGCATTTCATAACTGGCATACGCCGGTGTTAATCCTCCCAGACTGGCTGCATCGAATATAGTCTTATGTACGGGCCATCCATCCGCTTTCTCGATAGTTGTCACTGCTTTTGCAATACCAAAATCAAATATTTTCGCCATGCCATTGGTCGTAACCAAAATATTTCCAGGCTTAAAATCGGCGTGAATAATATTCTCGGCATGCGCGTACTGCAGCGCCGAACACATACCCTGAAAAATAACCCGTACGTCATCCCACGGCAGACCGGTTTTACTGTACTGTTTGATCAGTCGATTGAGCGGTGTGCCCGCCATATACTCCATAGTCATGAAGAACACGTCGCCGTCCTTGTCAAAGTCGAAAACTTTAACAATATTCGGGTGCGAAAGACGTTGTGTTTTTCTGGATTCCCGCTGCAGAGCAATAAATGCGTCTGGGTGCGCGTTAAACTCCTCGCTTAACATTTTAATGGCGACATAAGGATCTTTATCCCGGGCCTCTATTTTCAGTCGATCCTTGGCTTTATGAACAACGCCCATGCCACCCACACCCAGCACTTCTTCCAAAACAAAACGTTCTTTCAGTACAAGATTGTCAGATCCGGAATTAGGCTGAGCTGCAACCGCCCTATCAGCTCCAATTGGCTCAGGGGATCTGGACTTTACTCGCGTTCTGTCCTGCCCCGCATCGACAGCCGGACTTTGGTATTGAGCCGCGTCAGAAGCAGATTGTTTAAAACCCTGAAACCCACCCACCGCGGCGCCATTTGCTTTTTTAGATTTAACCGGTTGAACTACCCGTGTTTTATCTTGATCCACTAACACCGTGTCGTCTAACTTGCGACTTTCCGTGGCGCCGCGTCGGCGTGCGTCTTTGCAATTCAAGTCCATTGAATTATTATCGGATTCGTTCATCTGACTTCAACTTCCCCAATCATCCTTACCCAATTATCCTTAATCGATACTAAATTACTAAAAAGTACGTTTTTTGTTCAACATAAGATCCGTTTTTTACTTAAACGATATAGTAATACTTTGTTGCATGACTATATTGTATAATTGGTCACCTTTTTGGTATTTGAATCAAAATTGAATAAAAATACC
>VAPK010020831.1_pt1 | contig 14515 bp, 10 predicted proteins | sample 3395031 | NCBI WGS metagenome assembly VAPK01 (sample SAMN08290443, study PRJNA428436) | hydrothermal vent metagenome | isolation source: Deep-sea hydrothermal vent chimney 1 | place: Pacific Ocean: Juan De Fuca Ridge | reverse complement strand
TTGTAAGTGCAGCCGTTAAGGTTGTTTTTCCATGGTCTACGTGACCAATTGTGCCCACGTTGACGTGGGGTTTATTACGTTCAAATTTTTCTTTGGACATGGATACTTACCTTTATTTATTTAGTTTGCCAAATCACTTCTAACAAATTCTTTCATTAACCATTGAATCGTACTCAGTCTGCGATACTTCAGCATACTTCGCAAACTCCATGGAGTAGCTGGCTCGCCCCTGTGTCACAGACCGCAAAGCAGTTGCATAGCCAAACATTTTAGACAACGGAACCTCAGCACGAATAACCTTTCCTGAGGGAGCCTCGTCCATACCCTGAACCACACCACGGCGACGGGTTAAGTCACCCATAACATCACCCATATTCTCCTCTGGTGTAACTACCTCAACTTTCATCACTGGCTCCAACATGGTTGGATCCGCTTCAAATACGGCATTTCGTATCGCCAAAGAGCCAGCAACCTTAAACGCCATTTCATTCGAATCCACCTCATGAAAAGAACCACCTAACAGAGTTACCTTTACATCAACAACTGGCGACCCAGCAATAACCCCGTTCTGTAGCTGCTCTTCCATACCACTAAGAGCCGCTGGTATATACTCAACAGGTATCGCACCACCTTCAACAGCATCTTCAAACACATAGCCAGATCCTTCCAACAAAGGTTCCAACTTGATTTTTACGTGACCATATTGACCCTTACCACCAGACTCACGAATAAACTTACCCTCAGCTTCCACCGTCTTTCTAATGCACTCTCTATATGAAACTTGTGGGTTACCTATATTGGCACCCACATCAAATTCACGCTTCATACGATCAATAATTATATCTAGATGCAACTCACCCATTCCAGATATTATAGTCTGTCCTGTCTCTTCATTATTCTGCACCTTAAAAGACGGATCTTCTTGTGCGAGACGAGACAAAGCCAGCGACATCTTATCATGGTCCGCAGTCGTCTTCGGCTCAACCGCAACCGATATAACTGGCTCCGGGAAATCCAACCTCTCAAGCGTAATTGGATGAGACTTATCACACAACGTATCACCCGTTGTAACATCTTTTAAACCTACAGCAGCAGCAATATCTCCCGCATAAACAACCTTGATTTCTTCACGAGAATTAGCATGCATCTGTAAAATACGTCCAACTCTTTCACGCTTACCCTTTAATGGGTTTAATATCATATCTCCCGTTTTCATGATCCCTGAATAAACCCGGAAGAATGTCAATGCCCCAACAAACGGATCTGTTGCAATCTTAAAAGCTAGTGCGGCGAAAGGCTCATCATCTGACGCTTTACGCTCACCACCCTCTTCATCAAGACCTTTAACAGATGGAACATCTAGCGGTGAAGGCAGGTACCGCACTATCGCATCTAACACCACCTGCACACCCTTATTCTTAAAAGCCGAACCACACATCGCTGGAATTATATCTCCCTCCAATGTCCTAATTCGAATACCTTGATGGATTTGATCTGCACTGAGGTCTCCCCCCTCAAGATAAACCTCCATTAACTCTTCATTAGCCTCAGCTGCCACCTCAACCAATGACTCTCGCCATTGTTCTGCCTCACTCAGCAAATCACTCGGAATACTCTCGAAGGTATGGGTAACACCCAAATCTTCCTTATTCCAGTAAATTGCCTGCATACTAACAAGATCAATAACACCTTTAAATTCTTCTTCAACACCTATTGCAAGCTGTAACGGCACAGGATCAGAACCCAAGCGCTCTCGAATCTGATCAACCACACGCAAAAAATCCGCACCAACTCTATCCATTTTATTAATGAAAGCGATTCTTGGCACATTGTATTTATTCGCCTGCCTCCAAACAGTTTCTGATTGAGGCTCAACACCACCCACCGCACAAAAAACAGCAACAGCACCATCTAAAACTCGCAGAGAACGTTCGACTTCTATTGTAAAATCCACATGCCCCGGAGTATCAATTATATTAACACGATGCTCTGAAAACTGTTGATCCATCCCCTTCCAAAAGCAGGTTGTAGCAGCCGAGGTTATGGTAATACCTCTTTCTTGTTCCTGCTCCATCCAATCCATGGTAGCAGCACCATCATGCACCTCACCTATCTTGTGAGATACACCTGTATAAAAAAGCACTCTTTCAGTGGTAGTCGTTTTACCAGCATCAATATGCGCCATTATTCCAACATTGCGATATTGAGCTAGAGGGGTTGTACGAGACACTTATATTTCCTTACAAAAACACGCACTAATCTTTATCACAATCACCAACGGAAATGTGCAAATGCCTTATTAGCTTCTGCCATTTTATGAGTATCTTCACGTTTCTTTACAGCAGAACCTCGCTTTTCAGCAGCATCCATCAGCTCACCAGCTAACTTTAAAGCCATAGACTTTTCACCACGACGACGCGCGGCATCAACAAGCCAACGCATAGCCAACGCATTTTGACGAGAAGACCTAACCTCAACAGGAACCTGGTACGTAGCCCCTCCAACTCTGCGGGATTTTACCTCAACAGACGGCCTTACATTATCCAAAGCCAAATCCAGAATTTCCATTCCATCATTTCCTTTCTTAGCAGATATTTCATCGAGCGCTATATACACAACTTTCTCTGCAATTGACTTCTTACCATCTTTCATAATCGTATTTATGAATTTAGCTAACAATTCACTTCCAAACTTAGGGTCTGGCAAAATAATACGCTTTGGAACTTCTCTTCTTCTAGGCATAACTACTCACTCAATCTTTGTTTACTATTATTCAACAAGCTGGTTAAAGCTGAACTTCACCAACTACTATTTAGGTCGCTTTGCACCATATTTAGAACGCCCTTGCCTGCGCTCCTGTACACCTTGGGTATCCAAGGATCCGCGAACAACATGATAGCGCACACCAGGCAAGTCTTTAACACGACCACCTCTGATTAACACTACAGAATGCTCTTGCAAGTTATGTCCCTCACCACCAATATAACTACTAACCTCAAAGCCATTAGTTAATCTAACACGCGCCACTTTTCTCATAGCAGAGTTAGGTTTCTTAGGTGTCGTAGTGTATACACGAGTACATACTCCACGACGCTGCGGGCACGCCTCTAACGCAGGCACATTACTTTTCTCTAACTTACGCTTTCTAGGCTTTCTTACCAACTGATTCACTGTTGACATTAAATTTATTCTCCAACTTGTTTCACTAGAATCTCTTGCGAGAAATATCAAGTATCAAAATTAGTCTATCAATAAAGGCGCGGAATCTTATTCTTACTAAGAGGCCTTGTCAAGACAGAATTTACTTTAAAAAATACAGGCAGTCATACTAAATCAATTCTCAATCACTTTGTACTTGAGAATTTTCTCCTGATTCCCCATTCTCAACCGACTCCAGAGAACTTACACTGCTCTCCTGGCTAACGTCCATCAGTGAGGCGAGCTGCTTTTGAACATCTTCTTTCTTCTTACGTCGCTCTACATGATGGGTAAAACCTGTACCAGCGGGAATCAACCGACCAACGATAACATTTTCCTTCAGACCACGTAAGTCATCCCTTGCCCCTTTTACCGAAGCTTCAGTTAATACACGCGTTGTTTCTTGGAAAGAAGCCGCTGAGATAAAGGAATCAGTTACAAGTGATGCTTTTGTTATACCTAGTAAGACACGATCAAACTTCGCTGGTATCTTACCGTCTGAAACAAACCTCTCATTTTCCTTTTCTACAACCCAATAATCAAGCTGCTCACCTTTCAACATACGCGTATCACCTGATTCCGTAATAACTGCCTTACGCATCATTTGTCTTGAAATTATTTCCACATGCTTATCATTGATTTTAACACCCTGCAAACGATAGACCTCTTGAACTTCCTTCACTAGATGCTCTGCAAGTGCAACTGGACCCAGCAATCTAAGAATATCATGTGAGCTAGGCTCTCCATCGGCAATCATTTCTCCTCTTGCCACTTTTTCACCCTCAAACACATCTAAGTTTCTCCACTTAGGTATAAGCAATTCATAATGCTCACCTTTATCTGGCGTTATAACCAGACGTTTCTTGCCTTTTGTTTCTTTTCCCCAAGAAAATGTTCCTGTAATTTCAGCGAGAATTGCTGGCTGCTTTGGCTTTCTTGCTTCAAACATATCAGCAACACGTGGCAAACCACCTGTAATATCACGAGTCTTTGATGTTTCTTGAGTCAACCTAGCCACCACATCTCCAACTTTTACTTTGACACCATTTGTTAAACCAACGACCGCACCACCAGCTAGTGGATACTGAACAGGAATAACTGTATTTTCAAAGAATAGAGACTCACCCTTATCATCTAGCAAGCGAATCATCGGATTTAAGTCTTTCGCACCTGAACCACGTGCAGCAGGGTCAGTTACAATCGTAGACGACAATCCTGTCACCTCGTCAACATGTGTATTAATAGTAGAGCCATCAACGAAATCCACAAAATCTACCGTACCCGCAACCTCTGTTACAATTGGATGCGTATGAGGATCCCAAGTTGCAACTTCTTGCCCAGCTTCAACAGTGTCATCATTTTTAATGGTAACAACAGCACCGTATGGCAATTTATAACGCTCTCTTTCACGACCCTGATCATCTACAATACCAATTATTCCAGAACGAGAAACAGCAACCAGATTCTTATCCTTATTGATAACTGTTTTCACATTAGATAATCGTGCTATACCAGCAGACTTAACAACGATATTATTATCTGCGGCAGCTCTACTTGCAGCACCACCGATATGGAAAGTACGCATTGTCAATTGAGTTCCTGGCTCACCGATAGATTGTGCTGCAATAACACCAACAGCCTCACCCAAATTAACCAGATGACCACGACCCAAATCTCGACCATAGCACTGAGCACATACACCTTGCTTAGAAGCACAAGTAATAGCAGACCTTACCTTGATTTCGTCAACACCCAAATCATCTAGCTTCAAAACCCACTCTTCATCCAATAATGTTTTTGCAGGAATTACCATCTCATCTTTATGGTTTATCACATCAACTGCTGTAACTCTACCTAAAACCCTATCACCTAAAGGTTCAACAACATCTCCACCCTCAATGATTGGCTTCATAGATAAACCATTATCTGTCCCACAATCGTTATGAGTTACAACCATGTCTTGAGATACATCAACCAATCGACGTGTTAGATAACCAGAGTTTGCAGTTTTCAATGCAGTATCTGCCAAACCTTTTCTTGCGCCATGAGTAGATATAAAATATTGCAGTACATTCAAGCCCTCACGGAAATTCGAAGTGATAGGTGTTTCAATAATTGAACCATCCGGCTTAGCCATTAAACCACGCATGCCAGCTAATTGACGTATTTGTGCCGCAGAACCACGAGCTCCTGAATCCGCCATCATATATATTGAGTTAAATGAGTCTTGTGATACTATTTCACCTTCAGAATTAGTTACCTCTTCTTGACCCATACCATCCATCATAGCTTTTGCAACATGTTCATTTGTTCTAGCCCAAATATCTACAACTTTATTATAGCGCTCACCTTGCGTAACAAGACCCGCTGAGTATTGATCCTCAATTTCTCTAACATCTTCTTCAGACCTACTAATAATACTCGATTTCTCCTTAGGAATTACCATATCATCAGCACAAAAAGAAACACCTGCTAAAGTTGCATATCTATAGCCCGTATACATAAGTTGATCAGCTAAAATAACAGTTTCTTTCAAACCCACTCTTCTATATCCCTCATTTATAAGATTAGAGATATTCTTCTTTTTCATCACACAGTTTATCTGTGAAAATGGCATACCTTTAGGTAAAACTACAGATAAAATTGCACGACCTACAGTAGTTTTAATACGCCTAGTGCTAACTATCATTTCTCCACTCTCATCTTCAGCACTATCTGTTATACGTACTTCAACCTTTGCATGAAGGGAGACTTTACCATTTTCATAGGCCCGTTTTGCTTCATCCGGACCCGAAAAAACCATTCCCTCACCAGCTACATTTACACTCTCACGCGTCATGTAGTATAAGCCTAATACAATATCTTGCGATGGAACAATAATTGGCTCACCATTTGCTGGAGAGAGTACATTATTAGTAGCCATCATTAAGACTCTGGCTTCAGTTTGCGCCTCTATTGATAAAGGAACGTGTACCGCCATTTGATCCCCGTCAAAATCCGCATTAAAAGCAGAACAAACTAAAGGGTGAAGCTGAATAGCCTTTCCTTCGATTAAAACAGGTTCAAAGGCCTGAATTCCAAGACGATGTAATGTAGGCGCACGATTTAACAAAATCGGATGCTGACGAATAATTTCAGCCAGTATATCCCAAACTTCAGGCGTTTCGCGCTCTACTAGTTTTTTTGCTGCTTTGATGGTCGTTGCTAACCCACGACGCTGTAATTTACCAAAAATAAAAGGCTTGAATAATTCTAGAGCCATCTTTTTCGGCAAGCCACATTGATGCAACCTTAACGAGGGACCCACAACGATAACTGAACGACCAGAATAATCTACTCGTTTACCTAGTAAATTTTGACGGAAACGACCTTGCTTACCTTTTATCATATCTGCCAAGGACTTTAATTGCCTTCTATTTGAGCCCGTAATCGCACGACCTCGACGACCATTATCTAGTAATGCATCAACAGACTCTTGCAACATTCTCTTTTCGTTTCTTACGATAATATCTGGAGCACTCAAATCAAGTAGTCGACGCAAACGATTATTACGATTAATTACACGACGATACAGATCATTTAAATCTGAAGTTGCAAAACGACCTCCTTCTAAAGGTACCAAAGGACGCAGATCAGGCGGCAAAACAGGTAAAATCGTCATTATCATCCAGTCAGGTTTATTACCTGATTCTAGAAATGACTCCATCAACTTCATTCTTTTACTAATTCTTTTTAACTTCGTTTCAGACTTGGTAGCATCAGCTTGCTCATTCAAGTCTTCAATAGCTTCCTTGATATCAACCGTAGTTAACATTTTTAATACAGCTTCGGCACCCATTCCTGCGTCAAATTCATCACCAAACTCTTCAACTGCTTCTAGATACGCCTCATCACTCAGTAACTGTCCACGCTCTAATGTTGTCATACCTGGCTCTACCACAACAAAAGCTTCAAAATAAAGAACTCTCTCTATATCACGCAAAGTCATATCCAAGAATAGACCAATACGAGAAGGTAAAGACTTTAAAAACCAAATATGTGCAACTGGGCACGCCAAGTCTATATGACCCATTCTATCACGACGTACTTTTGTATTAGTTACTTCAACACCACACTTCTCACAAACCACACCTCGATGCTTTAAGCGCTTGTACTTACCACAAAGACACTCATAATCCTTAACAGGACCAAAGATTTTGGCGCAAAAAAGACCGTCACGCTCTGGTTTAAATGTTCGGTAATTAATTGTTTCCGGCTTTTTAACTTCACCATACGACCAAGAACGTATAACCTCAGGTGATGCCAACCCGATACGAATTGCATCAAACTCTTCTGTATCTGCTTGCTGCTTAAAAATATTCAGCAAGTCTCCCATACCTTTATTCATCATAGTAGTACCTACTTAGTTATCTTTCTCTAGCTCTATATGGAGCGCTAACGAGCGGATTTCTTTCATCAATACATTAAAGGACTCTGGCATGCCAGCTTCCATATGAAGATTTCCATCAACAATGTTTTTATACATCTTATTTCTTCCCTGAACATCATCAGACTTAACAGTCAAAACTTCCTGAAGAGTATAAGCCGCACCATAGGCCTCAAGAGCCCAAACTTCCATCTCACCGAAACGCTGACCACCAAACATTGCTTTACCACCTAATGGCTGCTGAGTTACCAAACTATATGGCCCAGTAGAACGAGCATGCATTTTATCATCGACTAAGTGATTCAGTTTCAACATATGCATATATCCAACTGTTATTTTTCGCTCAAATGCAACACCAGTTCGACCATCATATAAAGTAGTTTGACCAGACTCAGGTAAATCAGCTAGCTTTAGCATATTCTTTATCTCTGTCTCAGCTGCACCATCAAACACCTGGGTTGCCATTGGCACGCCTTTTCGCAGGTTGCCAGCCATTTCCATGATTTCATCATCTGTCATTTCACTAAGGTCGCCTTGATCAGGATTTCCATCAGTAGAATAAATTTCGGTAAGGAACTTACGTAAAGACTCTACCTTTGCTTGATCATCAATCATTTTCCCAATCTTTTCACCAAGACCTTTGGCAGCCCAACCAAGATGCATCTCAAGAACCTGACCAACATTCATCCGTGATGGAACACCTAATGGATTTAAAGCTATATCAACAGGCTCTCCATTTTCATCGTAGGGCATATCCTCTACCGGCACAATACGAGATACAACACCTTTGTTACCATGACGACCAGCCATTTTATCACCTGGCTGCATACGGCGCTTAACAGCTACATATACTTTAACAACTTTTAAAACACCTGGAGCTAAATCATCACCAGCTGTAATCTTATCTTTCTGTCTCTGCAATCGCTCTTCGTAATGCTTCTTCTGGTCTGTTTGTAGTTTTTCAAGCAATCCAAGCTGTTTATGTACATCCTCATTACGTATCCGCAAAGAAAACCAATCTTTCTTATCTAGATCTGTCAAATATGCCTTAGTTACTTTACCACCAGCTTTGATACCTGCTGGCCCACCATCCACGATTTTATTCAGAATTAACTTTTCAACTCTTTCATACACATCTTCTTCAAAGACAAGTAACTCATCACGCAAATCATTTCTAACCTTTGATAAAGCCTCCTCTTCTAACGCTATTGCTCGAGCATCTTTTTCAACACCATCTCTAGTAAACACACGCACATCTATTACGGTACCAAACATACTAGATTTAACACGTGATGATGTATCTTTAACGTCAGATGCTTTCTCACCAAATATCGCACGTAATAGTTTCTCCTCTGGAGTAAGTTGCGTTTCGCCTTTTGGCGTAACCTTACCAACAAGAATATCACCAGGTTTAACCTCTGCACCGACATGCACAATACCTGACTCATCCAACTTAGAAAGAAGGTGCTCATTAATATTAGGTATATCAGCAGTGATCTCTTCTGCACCTAATTTTGTATCTCTTGCTAGACAAGTCACCTCTTCAATGTGAATTGAGGTAAATCTATCTTCCTCTATTACTCTTTCTGAAACCAAAATAGAATCTTCAAAGTTATATCCATTCCAAGACATAAATGCGATCTTAATATTTTGACCTAGCGCTAATTCACCTAAGTCTGTAGAAGACCCATCAGCCAAAACATCACCACGAGCTATTACATTACCCATTTTAACCATAGGCGTTTGATTCACACAGGTATTTTGATTTGACCTTGTATATTTAATAAGATTATAAATATCGACCCCACCTTGCTGAGCCTCATCATCATTAACCCGTATCACTATTCGAGCCGAATCTACTGCGATAACTTCACCACCTCGTTTCGCAACAACAGTAGAACCCGAATCAACAGCAACTACGCGCTCCATACCCGTTCCACAGACAGGTGTCTCAGCACGTAGACATGGAACTGCTTGTCTTTGCATGTTAGAGCCCATCAATGCACGATTGGCATCATCATGCTCAAGAAAAGGAATCAATGATGCAGCCACCGAAACTATTTGTTTCGGGGAAACATCCATATATTGAATTTCAGCAGGGTCAGATAACATAAATTCATTTTGAAAACGGCAAGAGATCATTTCATTTGTAAACTTGCCCGATTTATCCAATACCGCATTTGCTTGCGCGATGACATAACGTGATTCTTCAATTGCAGACAAGTAATCAATTTCATCTTGAACCTTGCCTTTACTTACTCTTCTATATGGTGTTTCAAGAAAGCCATAGTCATTAGTTTTAGCAAATACCGCCAACGAATTAATTAAGCCAATATTTGGCCCTTCAGGAGTTTCTATCGGACACACACGACCATAGTGAGTCGGATGAACGTCACGAACTTCAAAGCCCGCTCTTTCACGAGTCAATCCACCGGGGCCAAGTGCAGAAATACGACGTTTATGGGTTATCTCAGAAAGGGGGTTATTTTGATCCATAAATTGAGACAATTGACTTGAGCCAAAAAACTCTTTTACAGCGGCAGATACTGGCTTTGCATTAACCATATCTTGAGGCATTAATCCTTCACTTTCTGCTACAGTCAAACGTTCTTTAACTGCTCTTTCAACTCTCACAAGCCCAATGCGAAACGCATTCTCTGCCATTTCACCAACACTTCTGATACGTCGGTTACCCAAATGATCTATATCATCTATAACGCCATGACCATCTCGAATATCAATAAGATTCTTCAGAACATTCACTATATCTGAATCTGCCTTACCAGTTGCTTTCACCTTCTCATATTGCGCACCAAATTCCTCAACTAAAGCTTTGGAAGCGGCATCTTTTCTGCCAGATAGATAACTAAGATCAAATAATATTGAAGGACCCGTCTCAATATCATATTCAAGGCGTCTATTAAACTTCATGCGACCAACACCCGAAAGATCATAGCGATCTTCTGAGAAAAATAAATTATGAAATAAGTTTTCGGCAGCTTCTTTTGTTGGAGGCTCACCAGGTCTCATCATTCGATAAATTTCAATCATAGCTTCAAGTTGAGTCTGAGTAGCATCAACTTTTAGTGTATTAGATATAAAAGGACCTTTATCTAAATCATTGGTGTAAATAACGTCAAACTTCTTAACATCATTTTCTCTAAAAGACTCAATAAGTTCTTCAGTTAATTCAGAGTTTGCCTCTGCTATAAACTCTCCTGTAGACTCATCAATTATACTGTGCGCAAGCATCTTGCCATGCATATAGTCTTCAGGCACTTCTAACTTTTTAACTTTTGCTTTTTCTAGCAACTTTACATGTTTAGCAGTAATACGACGACCTGACTCTACAATTTTATCGCCATCAACCACAATATCAAATGAAGCCAACTCACCACGCAATCTTGCTGGATCAATTGCAAAATGAATTTTTGTTTTTTGAAGAGTAACTGCCAACTTCTCATAAAAACAGTCTAGAATTTCTTCTGTTTCCATACCGAGTGCACGCAGGATTATTGTTGCAGGTAATTTTCTGCGACGATCAATACGAACAAAGACAGCATCTTTAGGATCAAACTCAAAATCTAACCATGAACCACGATAAGGAATCACCCTTGCATTATGAAGCAATTTTCTAGCTGTATTCGTCTTTCCTTTATCATGATCAAAGAACACACCTGGCGATCTATGTAATTGAGAAACAATTACACGCTCTGTACCATTGATAACAAAAGTACCCTTCTCAGTCATCAGTGGCATTTCACCAAGATAGACGTCCTGCTCTTTAATATCTTTTACAACCTTAGTCTTTTTAGGCGCTTCTTTATCATAAATAACGAGACGTAAAGTTGCACGCAAAGATGTTGCATAAGTGAGGCCACGCTGCTGGCACTCACGCACATCAAACACCGGCTCTGCAAGGTTATAATCAACATACTCCAGCATAACAAAACCAGAGTAGCTAACTATTGGAAATACCGAATTAAAAGCACCATGTAAGCCAGCATCCTTTCTTTCTTCTACAGGCACATCTTCTTGCAAATATTTACGGAATGAGTCTAGCTGGATTGCTAAAAGATAAGGGATATCTAAAACATGAGGGCGTTTACCAAAATCCTTTCGGATACGTTTTTTCTCAGTAAAGGTCAGAGCCATTGTATTTCCTCTTTTGAAACTAATACAGCACAAAAAATAAAATTGGTAGGTAGTGAAATACTATCTACACTTATAAACCCCTGTACACACTATACAAGAGCTTTTAAATTTTTTAAAATCATTAGACAAACAAGAGTCTAATAATACGCATCACACAACCAATAAATAGTAACAATGGTTAAGCGACAAAAGGCCGACAGTGATTTAACACTGTCAGCCAATTCAACTATGAAAGAAATAGAAATTACCTCCCATATAAAAGGTAAATCTACTTCAACTCAACAGAAGCACCAGCTTCTTCAAGCTGTTTCTTAACCTCTTCTGCTTCATCTTTAGAAGCACCTTCTTTAACAGTAGCAGGAGCACTCTCTACCATTTCTTTAGCTTCTTTCAAGCCAAGACCTGTAATAGCACGTACTGCTTTGATTGCTGAAATTTTGTTATCACCAAAACTAGTCATAACAACATCAAACTCAGACTGCTCTTCAGCAGCCGCACCAGCATCACCACCACCAGCAGGAGCCGCAGCAACAGCCGCAGCTGCAGAGACGCCAAATTTTTCTTCCATATCAGAGATCAATTCTACGATCTCCATTACACTCATATTTGATATTGCTTCTAGAATATCATCTTTAGAAACAGCCATTGTATTTCTCCTAAACCTAAATCAGTAATCGCAAAAAGCGATAATAAAATTAAAAAATTAAAAACCGTCTGATCAAAAAAGCACCAAGTTATAAAATAACTTAAGCAGCTTCTTTTGAATCACGAACAGCCGCAACAGTACGAACAAGTTTTCCAGGAACTTCGTTAAGCGTACGAACAAGTTTTTCTACCGGCGCTCTCAAGGTTCCAGCTAAAATAGCCAAAGCCTGATCACGAGTAGGCAACTTAGCCAAACGATCAATCTCGGAAGCATCAAGCAACTCTCCACCAACGGAAAGCATTTTGACAACCAACTTATCATGCTCTTTAGTAAAATCTTTTAGGACGCGAGCTGCAGCACCAGGATCTTCTTGCGAAAACGCTAATACCAACGGCCCAACAAAACCATCACTCATACAGGAAAAATCCGTATCAGCCAAAGCCAGTTTCGCCAAATTATTTTTTACTACACGTAAGTAGACACCACCTTCACGCGCTTTAACACGCAACTCAGTCATCTCACCTACACTTAATCCATGGTACTCTGCAGCAACCGCGGAATGAGCATCTGAAGCAACTGCAGCGACCTCAGAGACAATTTTCTTTTTGTCCTCTAAAGTTAATGCCACAAATTCACCTCTTTTGTTCGGCAGCGTAAACCACCGTATAATAAAACACCTAAAAATTAGGCATCCTAAACGACGTGCTCCGAACCAACTGATCCAGAATACGCCATCTACGTAGGAAATTAAGAACTAGCTTTTAAAAACCAAAAACTAATACTCCTACGGTCTTTGACGACATACAACTAGGTATACATCTATCAAAACCCTCTCATTATAAAAACTTTAAAGAAAGAGCTTCAGCACTTACAAACAAATGCCAAATTATAATTCAATCAATATTCTATTGATGAAGTATCAATACTTAAGCCAGCACCCATGGTACTAGATACAGATAATTTCTTAAGGTAAACACCCTTAGCAGAACTTGGCTTAGCTTTTACCAGATCACCAATCAAAGCATTTAAATTCTCTACTAGCGCCTTACTTTCAAAATCCAAATTACCAATACTGCAATGAATGATTCCTGCTTTGTCAGTACGATATCTAACCTGACCACCTTTAGCATTCTTTACTGCAGTAGCAACATCAGGACTAACTGTCCCAACTTTTGGATTTGGCATCAATCCACGTGGACCCAATACCTGACCTAGTTGACCAACAACCCTCATTGCATCTGGACTAGCAATTACAACATCAAAATCCATATTGCCTTTTTTAACTTCTTCAGCTAGATCTTCCATACCAACAATATCTGCGCCAGCCGCTTTAGCAGCCTCAACATTATCACCTTGAGTAAAGACAGCCACGCGTACAGTCTTACCCGTCCCGTTTGGCAACACGGTAGAACCTCGAACAGCCTGATCTGATTTTTTCGCATCAACACCAAGGTTTACACTAACATCAACACTTTCTGTGAATTTCGCACGAGGCAAGTCTTTCAATAAATCAAAAGCTTCGACGACAGAATAGACCTGATCAGGATTAACTTTTTCACTTGTTAATTTTTGACGCTTAGTTAACTTAGACATTACTTAACTCCCTCCGTCTCAATCCCCATACTTCTAGCACTACCAGCAATAGTTCTAACAGCCGCATCCATATCAGCGGCAGTTAAATCCGGCTCTTTCGTCTTAGCAATTTCTTCTAGCTGAGCTCGATTTACTTTACCAACTTTATCCATATTTGGAACACCGCTACCTTTCTGTATTCCTGCTGCCTTCTTCAATAAAATTGCAGCCGGCGGAGTCTTAGTAACAAAAGTAAAACTCTTATCACTATAAACAGTAATAACAACAGGAATAGGCATCCCTTGCTCATCCTTTTGGGTCTGCGCATTAAATGCCTTACAGAACTCCATGATATTCAAGCCAACCTGGCCTAGGGCAGGACCTACAGGCGGACTTGGATTGGCCTGACCTGCAGGCACTTGTAACTTCAAATATGAGTCAACTTTTTTAGCCATAACTTTTTACTCCTCAAGTACAAGCGTTTTAGGAAAACCATTTAGCTTAAACTAAATACCTCC
>VAPK010754183.1_pt1 | contig 14522 bp, 18 predicted proteins | sample 3395031 | NCBI WGS metagenome assembly VAPK01 (sample SAMN08290443, study PRJNA428436) | hydrothermal vent metagenome | isolation source: Deep-sea hydrothermal vent chimney 1 | place: Pacific Ocean: Juan De Fuca Ridge | reverse complement strand
TATTATTTTTTAGCAGCGAGCATTAAAGTATTCTTTGACGTATTGCAGGTTATATGTGCTTTAAAGAACGGTTTTCGGGAACGGATTAAGGAGCATTACCTAGTTTTTGGTTTGTTTTGCTCACCAGTGGACACAGCATTCTCCTTCCCCATAAAAAACAGGGATGGATAAAGGGATTATACCATGTAATGGGGAATACCGGCAGGAAGAAACGTTTCAGGAGACCTGATGCGGGGTAGTTCGGCAACGACCACCATGCGTTCCTTTTTACACACCAGGCAACAGCCCAGGTCGATACCGGTGAGCAGTTCAAAACGCTCGCGTTTGGTTTTGGGAGGTTGCTTTGGGTTGATTATCATCTCTATATCCTGTTTTTCCTCCGGAACAAATTGGATTTTAAGGTTTCTTTTTACTGTTGGGTTATAAATACCATATCGTCGTATTTTGACAAAACGCCTGGGCAGGATATGCAAGCAGAAGCGTCGTAAGAATTCAACGCCATCCAGGGTTACCGGTTTATTGATGGCCCTGTCGCGGTAATCTTTTGCCAGGAAGGTAACCTTGCCCTTGTCCTCTTTGTGTTTCCGGTAGGCATTACGGGTAATAATTTTTGCCTTCTCTCTTTCAATGATAAGTGCCGCAATGTTGGAAGCCTGTTGCTCCACATCAGAATTTTGCATGATCCTGGAGAACTTCTTTTCACTCACATCATGCCTGTATATTAATCTGCAAGGTTGCGAGAAATCATGGAGCAGTAGATCGTGAACAAACAGTGTTATTTTTTGTTGCAGTGCTTCATCGTCAGAACTTTCTATGTTCTGCAAAGGTATGTCTTTCTGTTGGTCAGGATCAGTGTTCATCGGCCTGGACTCATTGCTTGTTACTGAGGCAAAGATAAGGGAGAGTTTGTCATGTAATCCAGTCAAAAACTTACTTGAGAATTTTTAACCTTTAAGAATTATTAAGAAAAAGGAAAATAGGTATGAGTAATAATTTGACTACCATAGCGTTGATTGTAATGATTTTACCGATTATTGAATCTTATTTCATCTATAAAACCAGCTGTTCATTTTTATTATAAATTTGTTCCGTTTAAACAATTCCAAAAGATGAAAAAGAAATTATTGTTTACAACTGTGTTTTCATTGTTGTTTTTTATAACCGCATTTTCTCAGAAAGTGAACTGTGTGGTTAAGGATTCTCGCACAAATGCTAATATTTTAGCCGGACCCTGTAACCTGAACGGACTAAAGAAAGGTATTTTTGCCCCTTGGTTTAACTACCAGTACAAGACCTATTCTCCGGACAGCAAAGTGATCAATAATATCAATAATAAACTTGATAAAACGCACATTATTGTTGTTTTTGGAAGCTGGTGTGGAGACAGTAAAATGCAGGTTGGCCGCTTTTATAAAATACTGAACGATGCCGGATTTAACCTTAAAAACATAAAGGCGATCGCCGTAGATCATGCTTTAAAGGCTCCGGGAATGGACATCAGTAAATTAAAGATCAAACGGATACCCACATTTATTGTTTATCATAAGGGAGAAGAGATCGGAAGAATTGTGGAATCTCCGAAAACAACATTGGAAAAGGATCTGAAAAACATCCTACGAAAGATTAATTAATGCATATTTTCCCATCTATAAAAGATCTCCGGTCTTTTCTCGATGAGCAAAAAACCGGAGGGAAACGGGCGGGTTTTGTTCCTACCATGGGTGCTTTACACGAAGGTCATCTGAGCCTGATGCAAAAAGCTAAAGCCGAAAACGACTTTTTGGTGGTGAGCATTTTTGTAAACCCCATCCAGTTTAACAATCCCGATGACCTAAAAAAATATCCCTGTGATGTTGAGAATGACAAAAGATTGCTGGAAAGCGTAGATTGTGATGTGCTTTTCCTTCCTTCGAAAGAAGAGATGTATCCCGAACCAGTTACCAAAATGTATGACTTCGGAGATCTTGCCACGATGATGGAAGGTATTTTTAGGCCGGGACATTTCAATGGCGTTGCCGTTGTGGTTCACAAACTTTTTAACATTGTAAATCCAGATCGTGCGTATTTTGGTGAAAAAGATTTTCAGCAACTTGCCATTATCAAAAAGATGGTGGAAATAGAGCACATTCCGATAGAGATTGTTCCTTGCCCCATTATGCGTGAAGCAGACGGCCTGGCCATGAGCTCACGAAATGTACGGTTAACACCGGAGCAGCGGAAAAAGGCCCCGTTTATTTATCAAACGCTTCTCGAAGCCAAAAGAAGGCGCAAGCATCTTTGTGCAAAACCGTTGCGACAGATGATCATCAACCTTTTTGATGCCAATGAAAATTTCAGATTGGAATATTTTGAGATTGTGGATGACCAGAATTTGCAACCCATTCAGAACTGGAACGACAACGTGGGAACGGTAGCCTGTGTTGCTGCATGGATGGGTGATGTTCGTCTCATTGATAACATTCGTATTATTTAATGCATTATTTTTGCAGAGATTTCTGATGCCTAAATTTTAAATTAATGATCATCGAAGTTTTAAAATCGAAAATTCACCGGGCTCGCGTTACGCACGCTAACATCGACTATATTGGCAGCATTACCATTGATGAAGACCTTATGGAGGCAGCAAATATTATCGAGAATGAAAAGGTCAGTATCTACAATATTACCAACGGGAGCCGATTGGATACTTATGTCATTAAAGGCGAAAGGGGCTTGGGAAATATTGGTCTGAACGGAGCCGCAGCACGGTTGGTTGCTGTTGGCGATTTAATCATCATTGCTTCCTTTGCAAGTATGGATTTTGAAGATGCGAAATCGTTCAAACCGCACATTGTTTTTCCTGATGAAAATAATCACTTAAGATAATTTTATTTTGGCCAGCACAGTATCCAAGAAAATCCTGTCGGTTGTAAAGTACCTGTTTTTTTTATTGTTTGGGCTTGTACTTTTATGGCTGAGCTTTCGTGAAGTCAACATGAAGAATGTTTATAAAGAAATTCTCCATGCCGATTATTACTGGTTATTGGCGTCCATTGTTGTCACCCTTATTTCGCATCTTTTCAGAGCTGCCAGATGGAATCTCCTGATTGGTACGATGGATTATAAAACAAGGCTGTCAACCACCTTCTTCTCCCTGATGACCGGTTACATGGTCAACATTGCCGTTCCGCGGCTGGGTGAATTTGTCCGTTGCGGCGTGCTATCGAAAAAAGAGAATATCCCTTTCAACGCTTTATTTGGTACGGTAATCTCAGAGCGTATTCTGGACCTTGTTGTGCTGATGATCCTGATTTTCCTGGTTATTGTTTTTCAGCTGGAATTGCTAGCTGAATTTCTCCACAAATTTTTCGGGCCTTTTGTGAGCCTGGTTTTCTCGAATATCTGGACATTTATATTGCTGGCTTTGGTATTTTTTGGTACCTTGATTTTTGGGTATCTCTATTTAAAAAGCAATAAAAGGAAGTTTAAAAACAAGCCTTTTTATCATAAAGTCCACGAATTTGTAACTGGCGTTATCGAAGGTGTTAAAACCATCAAAAACATAAAGCAAAAGGGACTGTTTATTTTTTACACTTTCGTGATATGGCTGTTTTATGCATTAATGATGTACACTGCATTTTTTATGCTGAAAGAAACCAGTGTACTGAACTTTGTGGGTGCACTGACCATATTAGCCATTGGAAGCCTTGGAATTGTAGCTCCGGTTCCCGGCGGAATTGGGGCTTATCATTTCATCGTTATGAAGGCGCTGACTGAAATATACAGCATCAACGCAAGCGCCGCCATCTCATTTGCTACCATTACCCACGGAGGCCAAACACTGTTGAATATTGTTGTAGGCGCCATGGGATATATGATCCTGATTTTTAACAAAAAGATAAAACCTGTCAATGGACCACTTAGAAATTATCCAAAAGAAAATACTGAATCCTAACGACTTACAACATTCGTTGTCTCTCTGGCGGTTTAAAGGCAGGAAAATTGTCTTTACTAACGGATGCTTTGATCTCATCCATCTGGGGCATATTGATTATCTGAGCAAAGCCAAAGATTTGGGAGATATTCTGGTTGTAGGTGTTAATACTGACAAGTCTGTTAAAATGCTGGGAAAAGGTGAAAACAGGCCTATTACTGATGAAAATTCCAGGGCGATGATCATGGCATCGTTACATTTTGTGGATGCGGTTGTCCTTTTTGATGAAGAAACTCCCGGTGATCTCATAAAAACGGTCCAGCCGGATGTTTTGGTAAAGGGGAGCGATTACCGTGTTGAAGATGTTGTGGGGTACGACATTGTAACAAATAAAGGAGGTAAGGTCGTTTCAATCGATTTGCTTCCCGGGTACTCCACTACGGCCATTGAACAAAAGATCAAGGGCAAAAAAAACTCAGACTCCTGATCAATGTTTTCTGAAAAATTCAGATCCTAAAATCAAATTATTCTGACCCATTTTCACAAAATATTTTGTGAAAATGGCTATCTTTGAATATTGTAAATCAATAGGTTGATTTTCCCATTTTGAAGCATAACACAAAATATGGTCTTGCCCTCAGCGGAGGTGGTGCCCGCGGAATTGCACATTTGGGTGTTCTTCAGGCGCTGGAAGAAAACAACATCCGGCCATCGGTTATGTCGGGCACAAGCATGGGAGCTATGGTGGCGGTAAGTTATGCACTGGGAATGACTCCCAAAGAGATCTTGCAATTTATCAAAGAAGACGTCCGTCCTACTGCTTTGTCGAACGTGGATATGAAACGTAAAGGAATTTTCAACCTGAACAAAGTGGAAAAATTCCTGCGGAAAAAAGTGGGTATTGACGATTTCAGTGTCTTGAAAATACCGGTTTACATCACCGTGACAAATCTCAACACCGGAAAATTTGAAATCAAATCCGAAGGTAAACTGATTGAATATGTCATGGCGTCGGCATCGATCCCGCTGTTGTTTCGTCCGGTGGTCATCGACGGAACGTATTACGTGGATGGTGGTGTTACAAAAAATCTGAGCGCCCAGGTGCTGAAAGGAAAATGCGATAAGATCATCGGAATACATGTCAATCACATTTCTTCCCGATCAGACTTCCGAAGGATGAAGGATGTTGCTGTACGCACTTATCACCTGGCTGTTTATAATACCATTGCCGACGAAAAGGACTATTGTGATTATTTTATAGATCCTCCGGAAACACGCGATTTTTCAACCCTTGATTTTCATAAAGCCGACGATATTTTCGATTTGGGATATCGAGAGGGTATTAAACTGGCAGCAAAGTTGGTTGCCGATGAAGAAGCCAGGAAGAGCCCCTGGAAAGCTTTTTTCAGGAAAAGTGTTACAAAATAATTTAATGGTTTTTGTCCGCTGCGGATGGGCTGAAAAGTAACGAGCATCCCGATTTACTATTTGTGTATTTTCGCGCCATGATTGTAATTGACGGCACATTGGTTTCAGAAGAAATCGCAAAGAAGCATTTCATCTGTGATTTGGGAAAATGCCATGGCGATTGCTGTGTGGAAGGCGATGCTGGGGCTCCATTGGAAGAAGAAGAAATCAGTATACTGGAAGATTGTCTTGATGAGATCAAGCCTTACATGGCGCCAAAAGGCCTTGCTGTGGTTGAGAGAAACGGAGTTTTCGATTATGATTATGACGGAGAATTTGTAACGTCTCTGGTGGAAGACCGGGAATGCGCTTTTGTTTATTTTGAGAATGGCATCAGCTTTTGCGCCATCGAAAAAGCGTGGAAAGAAGGAAAAATTACTTTTCAGAAACCGGTTTCCTGCCATTTATACCCCGTCCGACTGACCAAACTTACAGACCATATAGCCGTAAATTATGATCATTGGGAAATATGCAAAGCTGCTTTGTTAAAAGGACAGGAATATCAGGTGCCTGTTTACCGTTTTTTAGAAGAACCGCTTATCAGAAAATTCGGCAACGAATGGTACGAAAAGCTTACAGTTGCTTTCGAACAGGAAAATAATGGTAAACCAAATTCTTTTTAGGCCGTCGGCGATTTTGGAGTAGCGGTCATTGTTCCCAGTTCTTTATCAATATGGAACATTCCTGTTTTGTCGTCTCCCACCAGTTTAATCTTGTCCAGAATGGTCCTCATGAGGTTTTCTTCTTCCAATTGCTCCGAAATAAACCACTGTAGAAAATTACTGGTTGTATAATCTTTTTCTTCAATGGCCAGGCCAAAGATATGGTTGATGTGCCCGGTGATGTATTCTTCATGGTCGAGCACTTGCTCAAAAACGTTCTGAAGCGTGGAAAATTCAGAAGAAGGCTGTTCCTGATCCAACAACTGCGCCTTGCCTCCACGTTCGTTCACATAGTGGATAAATTTTAGCTGATGCAGTCGCTCTTCTTCTGCATGCCCGTATAAAAATTCCGAGGCGCCGGGAAAACCATTTGCCTCGCACCACATGGCCATGGAAAGATAAAGTCGCGAAGAAAGCTCCTCTTTCTGGATCTGTTTGTTCAGTATTGATTCAATATTATTGTTAATCATGATCGTAAATTTTTTTTGTTATCCCTTCAAAGCTTCTGCGCCGCTGACAATTTCCAGAATTTCTTTTGTAATGGCAGCTTGCCTTGCTTTGTTGTAGCTCAGGTTCAAATCTTTAATAAGCTCTGTTGCATTTTCAGTGGCCTGGTGCATGGCTGTCATCCGGGCTCCATGTTCTGCAGCAAAACTGTCGAGTAAGGCTTTATAGAGCTGAATTTTTAAAGTTTTTGGGATCAGTTCCATCAGAATTTCTTCTTTCCCGGGCTCAAAGATGTAATCAGCCTGGATGGATTTGGTTTGAAAACTTTTCTTGGATTTGTCTTCCGTTACAGGTAAAAAGTATTCTGTATTAAGTATTTGAACTGCTGCGTTTTTAAACTGGTTATATATGAGTACGATCCTGTCGTAAGAACCTTCTTTAAAATTGTTCATCAGCTTTTCGGCGATTACGGTTGCATTTTCAAAGTTGAGTTCATTGAAAATTTCTGTCTGTGCTTCTTTAACGGCATATCCTTTGGCTTTAAATAAGTCTGCTCCTTTTTTCCCGAGACACATCAAATCCACACGTTTTTGTGTGTACAAATCGGCCAGCTCATTTTCCATCAACTGAACAGCTTCTTTTACCACGTTCACATTAAAAGCTCCGCACAATCCCCGGTTGGAAGTAATAACAACCAGTAACACCCGTTTCAGTTCCCTTTGTTTGGCAAAACTACTTTCGTTAGAACCTTCCATACTGCTGCTCAAATTTTGCATGATCTCATGCAGTTTCAGCGCATAAGGTCTCATGGTCAGAACAGCATTCTGAGCTCTGCGCAATTTGGCAGCCGACACCATTTTCATGGCGCTGGTGATCTGTTTGGTTGATTTAACGGAGGCTATCCGGTTTCGTACTTCCTTTAAGTTTGCCATAGCTGATTTTCAGTTTTCTTTTCTACTTTTTATATTGCCGGGCAACGTCAGCAGCAGTTTTTTTCAGAATTTCAATTCCTTTATCCGTCAGTTTTCCCTGTTTTAGCTCTTTCAAAACATCCAAATGCTTGGCATCCATAAGGTGTAAGAAACTTTCCTGAAAATTCTTAACGCTGGAAGCCGGAACTTCGCGTAGCAGATTATTGGTTCCGCAAAAGATAATTGCTATTTGATGTTCTACCGTCATCGGAGAATACTGAGGTTGTTTCAGAATTTCAACGTTGCGTCGTCCTTTTTCCAATACGGCTACGGTAGCAACATCGAGATCTGAACCGAATTTGGAAAAGGCTTCCAGTTCCCGGAATTGTGCCTGGTCCAGTTTCAAAGTTCCAGCCACTTTTTTCATAGATTTGATCTGTGCCGAACCTCCTACACGGGAAACAGAAATACCTACGTTGATGGCAGGCCTGATACCTGAGTTAAAGAGGGTTGTTTCCAAAAAGATCTGACCATCAGTAATGGAGATCACGTTGGTTGGGATGTAAGCGGAAACGTCTCCAGCCTGGGTTTCAATAACCGGAAGGGCTGTCAGCGAACCGCCTCCTTTTACTTTTCCTTTGAGACTTTCGGGGATGTTGTTCATTTGTTGAGCAATCTCATCCGAATCGATGATCTTTGCAGCACGTTCTAAAAGGCGTGAATGCAAATAGAAAACATCACCAGGATAAGCTTCACGTCCTGGAGGGCGCCTCAGCAACAGTGAAACTTCGCGGTAAGCCACTGCCTGTTTTGAAAGGTCATCGTAAATGATGAGTGCCGGCCGGCCGGTATCACGGAAGTATTCGCCAATGGCAGCTCCTGCAAAAGGCGCATAAAATTGCATGGCTGCCGGATCTGAAGCTGTGGCAGAAACGATAACGGTGTAAGCCATAGCTCCGTGAGCTTCCAATACTTTCTGAATTTGGGCTACTGTAGAACCTTTTTGCCCTGAAGCAACATAAATACAATATACCGGTTCACCGTGGTCGTAAAATTCTTTCTGGTTAATGATGGTATCAATAGCGATGGCTGTTTTTCCTGTCTGGCGATCCCCAATGATCAACTCACGCTGGCCGCGTCCGATGGGGATCATGGCATCAATGGGTTTGATCCCGGTTTGAAGCGGTTCTTTTACAGGCTGACGATAAATAACACCCGGTGCCTTTCTTTCCAATGGCATTTCAAAAAGTTCGCCTTCAATAGCGCCTTTGCCGTCAATGGGAATTCCCAGTGTATTGATAACACGTCCCAACATACCTTCTCCGGTCATGATAGAAGCGATCTTCCCGGTTCTCTTTACCTTGTCGCCTTCATTGATGTCTTCCGGTTCACCGAGTAAAACTATACCCACATTATCTTCTTCAAGGTTGAGAACAATTCCAATAAGGCCGTTTTTTTCAAACTCAACCAACTCACCCTGTTCGGCATTAGAAAGCCCGTAAACACGTGCAATTCCATCTCCAATGGTGAGTACTGAACCAATTTCTTCCAATGTGGCTTCTGTTTCAAAGCCTGCCAGTTCCTGTCGCAGTATGGCCGATACTTCGGCCGGTTTGATATCTGACATAATGTTTCTTTTATCGATAGTTAAAATTGTTTCTCATATAAGTTGCTGGCAAAATTTTTACCCAGTCTTTTCAGCTGGGCTATAACACTTGCATCCAGCTGATAGTCTTCAACACGTATAATGAAACCACCAATGATTTCTTCATCAATAGCCTCATTCAACATAATATCTTTGTCGCTGATAGTTTTTAATTTAGCTAACACCGATTCCCTGATCTCTTTGTCGGGCGTATATGCCGTAACCAGTTCTGCTTTTACGATATTCTTATAGTCAAGGTAAATATCATCAAAAGCTTGGCAAATTCCCATGAGATACATCTCGCGCCCTTTTCGAGTGATCAGACGTAGAAAACGAATGCTTAAATCACTGATCTTGCCCTGTCCACTAAATACTTTGCCTAAAATGTTAATTTTTTTGCTCGCATCAATAACCGGGTTGTCAATGATTTTCCTAAGCTCCCGGTTTTCATCCAACACTTCGTAAACCAGCCTCATATCCTGAGCAATGCGATCGACATTGTTGGTTTCGACAGCAAGTTCAAAAACCGCCTGGGCATATCGTTTTGCTAATAAATTAACTCTCATGGTTTACAAAGGTTAGTTTAAACTGGTCTCTTTTAAAAGCTTTACCGCAAGTTCTTTTTGCTTGTTTTTGTCTTTCAGTTCTTCCCTTAATATTTTCTCAGCAATCTCAATGGAGTATTCTGCAATGGTATTCTTAATTTCAGTAAGAGCAGCCTTTTTTTCATGTTCGATTCTTTCCTTGGCTCCTTCTACTATGTTATCTGCCTGTTGAGTAGCCTTTTCCCTTGCCTCCTCAATAATTTTGTCTTTTATTTTCCTTGCGTCAGCTAGAATTACTGCTCTTTCTTCTCTTGCTTCCTGGAGCAGTTTTTCGTTATCGGCCTGGAGGCGTTTCATCTGTTCCTGAGTCGATTTGGCAGTATCCAGTGATTCCTGAATACTTTGTTCACGCTCTTTTAATCCTTTCAAAATCGAGGGCCAGGCGTATTTACCAAGGATAAATACAACGATTCCAAAAGTAAGGGTCATCCAAAAGATAATTCCTAAACCCGGATTAATTAATTGCATAATATTTCGTTTTCAGTTCTTAATTTTCAATATAAGTATCCCGGCCTATCGCCGGAATACTTACAAATTTTTGATTTGTAGATTACAAGAAAATGATCAGCAGACAAATCACAATAGCAAAGAAGGCAACACCTTCGATAAGTGCAGCAGAAATGATCATGTTGGAACGGATATCGCCAACAGCTTCAGGCTGACGGGCAATGGCTTCAACTGCCCCGCGACCAATCGGTCCAATACCAACTCCGGCACCTATTGCAGCAAGACCTGCGCCAATACCGGCGCCCATCTTTGCAAAAGGAGTCAGACTGGCTGCCACTTCTAACAAAACAGATAATAAATGCATAATGAATTATTTAGTGAATAGTGAATAATTTTAATTTTTTAATGCTCTGGCTCTGCAAGGGCAAGGCCAAAATAAAGTGCTGAAAGAATAACAAAAACATAAGCCTGGATAAACGAAATTAAGACTTCCAACAAATCCAAAAAGATAGAAAATCCTACTGAAACAATGGAAACTCCGTAGCCTAAACCAATGCTCATCGTACCAAAAATAAAAATCAATCCAATAAATCCCAAAATGACAATGTGACCGGCAATCATATTGGCAAAAAGACGAATCATCAGGACAATAGGTTTTGTGAAAATACCCATTACTTCAACGATCGGCATGAGTGGGAAAGGGAATTTTAACCACCAAGGCACTCCGGGGGTGTTAAAAACATCTTTCCAGTAATGTTTGTTTCCCTGATACGTTGTGATAGCGAAAGTAAAAGCGGCCATCACACCTGTAACGGCAACACTTCCTGTAACACTGAATCCCCAAGGAAAAAAAGGAACGATTCCCATCAAATTACTGAAAAAGATAAAGAAGAACAGCGACAACAGGAAAGGTGTAAATTTCTCATAATGTTTTTCTCCGATGGAAGAAAGTGCAATTTCATCACGAACCATCAGAATCAAAGGCTCGATGGCTGACTGAAATCCTTTAGGCGCTTTCCCTTTCCGTTTCCGGTAGGATTTGGCAACTGCAAGGAAAATAAGCACCACCAAAAAAGCATTGATAATCACAGATGCTGCCATTTTGGTAATAGATAAATCCAATGTGGGCCTGACAATTTTTCCGGAAGGATCTTTCCTGACGATTTTGTTTGTGTTGATGTCCTTTCCTTCATCTATAAAATAGCCCCCATACACGCCATTGTTATGATGAAATTCGGAGGACCAGAAGGTGATCCAGTGCCCCTGATCGTAAAGGATCACCGGTAACGGAATAGTAACATGATGCTCTCCTATTGAAAGGATATGCCACTCGTAACTATCCGTAATGTGCTCAACGATTAGGTGGCCAACTTTATTACCTTCTGCCCGAACTTTGTCTTCCTTTTTTCCGGTTTTTTCTTGTCCGCTGAGAGAATTTCCCAGGGCATATTGCATCGGCCCCACGAAAAAAACAAAAAACAAGAACGCAGTAAGTACCTTGTTTACAATGATTTTCCTGTCCATTTACAAAAGGTATCTTTGTTTTTATTATTGCGTGCAATTTTACAAATAAAAGCTGGAAATGGGAAGGGAAATTTTAGGAAAGTGGAAAAATGTCAATTTAAACCTTCCAAAAACCTGTCTTAAGAACGGCAAGACTTCAAAAAAGTCATCGTAAAATATTGAAAATATGAGTATTTCATAAAGTTAATTCAAACTAAAATAAATTCATTATAAATAGAGAATTTGCCATATTTAATCCCAGTCTGCTTATGTGAAAAGGGAGAGGAAGTTTTTGCTTTTTTGAATGTGAAAAATGAACAGAGAAACGTTATCCCCGTTACATTGCTAAAAGAGATGAAACTTCAAATACCCCATGTTCTAAAGCCTTGGATTTTTTTATCGCGTTACATTTAAACAAACTTGAACGATAAAAAAGATACACGCTTATAAAAACACAGGTATTAGTGATAAAAATACACGATTTTTAACATCCAGTTTTAAACTGAATTTGCGATGAAACATGTTATCCATCTCTGAATATGAAAACCTTCCTGTTAAGTTGAACCCAGCGGATTCGCTACCATCGTTGTGTTGATCATGACGGAAAGCGTAAAATGGACATCGTTTTCGTCTGATGTTCCCGATAAGGTCACAGTAAATAGTTGTTTCCCATTCAGTACCTGGCCTAATTTATCAAGCTGTCCCTGCGCATTATCCAAAACCAGGTTCGTTCCTTCTTGGATTGAGATACTGCTGGCCTGCCAACCAAAGGTTTCTGTTCCGGTATTAACTTGTAACGATACGTTTGTCAGGTTTACAGGTTTGGAGACGTCGGTAAAGATTGCAGTAACAGAATCCACCTGCCAGCTTTTGATATAACTTTCATATTTGGCTACCAAAGTATCGGAAGTTGGATCAATGGTTACCGAATCGTTAAACGTATAACTGGTTTGAGCTGCTTTAATACTTGTTGCCGGTGGAATAGTAATCTGAATATCCACCGGAAAGCTGGGATGGAAAGTCAGATCTGCCAAGGATTTAATCTTTGAACAGCCCGCAAAAACTACTCCTGTCAGTATTACTGTAAGCAAAATAAGTTTCTGTTTTGTTGTCATCGTAGTGTAGATTAGTGTTGTTTTTAAAAACAGGTAAAAATACACATAAATTATATTAAAAGAGTCACGTTGTTTAGAATAGTTCAAAATAAAAACAGTATTATAATTTCCAAAATGCAACAATAATACGGTTTGCATATCATTTGCAAACGTTATAAATCTATTCTTTTAATATTATTTTGGGAAGATTTATTCATGGTTTGGCATTATCTCATATTAATTTGGTTCAGCGCCACGTGGATTCAATAAATCATTAACTTTACTTCTCAAAACAAAAATAGGTAACCAATTAATAATCAAGGAGGTTAAACATGTTAAATAACAAAATTAATGGCTTACGTGCCATGGAAATTCTGGATTCCAGGGGAAATCCGACTATAAAGGTGTATATTGAATTGAGTGATGGCACGATGGCCAACGCTTCTGTTCCTTCAGGAGCCAGTACCGGTGAAAATGAAGCCATTGAATTACGCGATGGCGATAAAAAGAGATATGGTGGCAAAGGAGTTTTAAAAGCTGTTGAAAATGTCAACAAAATTATTGCTCCGGCTCTCATGGGTATGTATGCCCACGAGCAGTCATGGATCGACAAGAAAATGATTGAGTTGGATGGTACCGAGAACAAATCCAAATTGGGTGCTAATGCCATTTTGGGCGTTTCAATGGCTGTTGCCCGTGCTGCTGCTGATTCGGCACGTATCCCTTTGTATCAGTATCTTGGCGGTGCCGGAGCAAGAAGAATTCCAGTTCCTTGTATGAACATCATCAATGGGGGTGAACATGCTGATAACAGTGTGGATTTTCAGGAATTTATGGCTGTTCCCATCGGAGCTCCCAACTTTCGTGAAGGGTTACGTTATGTAGCAGAAACTTTCCATGTTCTAAAAAGTATTTTGAAAAATCGTGGCATGTCAACAGGCGTTGGTGACGAAGGAGGTTTTGCCCCGAACCTTGCAAGCAACGAAGATGCCATCGAAACCATCATTCAGGCCATAGAAAAAGCCGGTTACAAACCAGGAAAAGACATTGCCATTGCAATTGACAATGCTGCCAGTTCCTTTGTTACCGGAATAAATAATTACGATTTAAAATGGTCCGGCGGAGGTAAAAAGACCAGTGATGATTTGATCAACCTGTCTGAAGAATGGCTCTCAAAATATCCTATCGTTTTATGGGAAGATCCTTTGGCAGAAAACGACTGGGACGGGTTTAAAAAATTCACGGCAAAACTGGGTGATAAAATTGAAATTGTCGGCGATGATTTATTGGTTACCAATACAAAATATATTGCCCGCGGAATTCAGGAAGGCTCAGCCAACTCGGCTCTTATTAAGTTGAATCAAATTGGTTCGGTTTCCGAAACCATCGAAGCTGTTCGTATGTGTCGTGATGCCGGCTGGCGTTATTTTATCTCCCACCGTTCCGGTGAAACCACCGATACTTTTCTTGCTGACTTTGCAGTGGCTATGGACGGCGGTCATCTTAAAACCGGTTCTGCCAGCCGCAGCGAGCGTTTGGCTAAATACAACCGCCTTTTGGAAGTTGAAGATGAATTAGGTTGTTCTTCATTATATTATTGGAAATAAATCCACAATTTCACGATTGTTTTAAAAGGCAGCCTTAAGTAAGGCTGCCTTTTTTATTTCCATTCAAAAGGCTGTAGAAAAGATTACTATTTATTTTTAGGTTAAATTATTAATTACTATTACCTTTAATCCGCCTGAGGCGGACAAGGGATTAATTCCCCGCCCCTTGGGGCGATTAATAATCTCCTTTTGATACCCCGCTGCTCTGCGGCGGGGGTAGT
>VAPK010382135.1_pt1 | contig 14529 bp, 11 predicted proteins | sample 3395031 | NCBI WGS metagenome assembly VAPK01 (sample SAMN08290443, study PRJNA428436) | hydrothermal vent metagenome | isolation source: Deep-sea hydrothermal vent chimney 1 | place: Pacific Ocean: Juan De Fuca Ridge | reverse complement strand
CAGTCGGGATTTGGGTTTTCGCTGTGCCAGAATATTGCAATCCAGAATACCACAATCCGGAAAAGAGCAGTCCGAAATAGCACAACCCAAAATAATCCAATCAGGAACAGGGCAACCTTGAGCATGTTAAATTATTTATTGATGAGTTTGTCTTTGTTATTAGCCGTTAGTTTAACCCCGGCCATCGCTTCAGGAAATGATGTGCAAACGCTGGTTGATACCGCCCGGCATTTACCGGTGAATGATCCCCAAAAGGAACGTTTGTACCGTAAGGCATTAAAACATTCACCTTCTAATCCGCAAGTGTTGTTTAATCTTGCGCTGTTATTACAGGCAAAAGGCAAGTATGTCGACGCTATCCCTTTGTATCAGAATGTACTGAAGCAGGATTCAACGGATGCGATAGCGCACTATAATTTAGCTAATGTGATGCTTGCATTAAACGACCCCGCTCGATGGCAAGCTTGTGCCTGGCATTTCCGTCAGTTCCTGTTTTACGGCAAAAAAGCAGAGCAATATAATAAAGCCCAAAAAACCCTGAATACACTGGAGTCAAATTTGGCTGCACTTTATTCCAGTTATCGTAAAAAAAACTATTCACGAGATCAGTTGGTGAGCATTTTGGAAAAACCTGGTTCACTTGATTCTGTACGCGGCAGCTCAAAATATGATGGTCCCCGGTTGCCACTAATGCTTAACTTTTCTGCTCAGTCAGCGGAATTAACGCCTGCGGCAAAACAACAACTTGATCAGCTTGCTGCAGCGTTAACTATTCCGGCACTGCGCAATGACCGAATCCAGATTGAAGGCTACACCGACAGTCATGAACACCCTGAGTTTGAGCAACGACTGCGCTACGCAAAGCAACGAGCGGAACAGGTAAGAGCATACCTGGAAAAGAAACATAAACTTTCTGCACAACGGTTTAGTATTAAAGCCGTTGCTGATCTTGAAATTATCTCGGCAAACAACACACCAGAAGGACGCGCGGCGAACCGACGGGTAGAATTGTACAATCTTAGCAAAGGTAAAAAAATTCCGGCTCCGCTTGATGAATGAATTAGCTGGCTTTTAAAATTCTGATTGAATCACAAAACCTGCCCAGTAATACGGGTGATCTCTCATCGCATTTTTACGCAATCGTTCACGCAGTCGCAACTTTGCAATTTTTAACGCCCGCTTTGGCTCAATGCCCGAAAACCAGGCACGATAAAATTCTTCCATTATCCATGCAGTCGGTTTATCTGCCACTGGCCAGAGACTCATAATGACATTTTTCGCACCGGCCTGACGAAATGCATTACGCAAATTACTGGCACCATCACCAATACTGGCCATGTATTTCTGATTATCAACCACCGAACCTAATCCGGTATTACAGGCACTAAGTACCACCAACTCAGTTCCGAGCAAATTAAGCGAAGCTGCATCCGACGCAGTGAACAAGCCATCCTGTTCAAAAGCATTAATTTTAGCACCGGCAATTAGTTGGTTGGCACCTGACAGGGCAAGACCTGAATTCAACTGGGATAAAACCCAGGGGTAAGCCAGATACCAGATGTCGGCTTGACGAAGATTGGTCTTGCGTAGATTTTTTCTTTGCCAGTCATCGGATAAGAAATATCCATGGCTGGCAATGTGAATAAATTTTGGATTGTTGCGCTCAAACAGGGCGAACTCGCTTGCCTGTTTGCCGGTTAACAGTAGCACTTTGTCGGGACTCAATTTTTCAATCACCTTACCCTCTTGTGCTGTATAAGCAAGTGGTGTAAAAAAACGTGGCCATGAACTACTGCCGTCACGTTCTAGTCCGGCGACATTGAGATCAGCGGAGACGGTTTTTAATTCACCACCATAGTCTGGAGCAGCCAGAATAATGCCGGGAGTCGTTGCAGTTTGTTGATTCAACTTCGCTTCACGCCAGAACTTTTGTATCAGCATCGACCAGCTATTACTGTAGGATATCAGCATATTGCTGTGTAGCAGCAATGAAAACGGCAATGCATTGAGCATACCTGCGGGGGAAATCACAATCTCAGTGGCTTTATCAAAGTTGATCGAGAGTGGTTTTATTAACTGATCGGTCAGCTGTTGCTGATACTTTGCAAGAGACGATTTGTGCAGAATTGCCTGCTGTAATTTTGCTATATACCTTCTGATAGCGCTAGCCGGGCCGAGATCGGTAAACTGAATCGATGTGTCGGGATTGTTGCTTGATAAACTAAAAGCCGCGTAGTGATCCTGACCGTCATAAATGTTGTTATAAATAATATATTCGATAAAGGTTTTAGCTGAACCCGATCGGAACATGTCGCCTACTTTTGGTGTAAGTTGCAGCCAGCGCGTGTAAAAAGTCGATACTTGTTTAAGCTGGTTTTCCAGTGGCGTTACTTGCTGCTGCCAGCTTACATTGCTATTCGCAGCGCGGTCACCCAGACTATCCAGTGTTTTCCAGAACAGGGCATTGTTCGGAACAGGCGGTTTTGCCCTGCGACTGGATGGGCTAGGATTCTCACCGACAAAACTCAGTACATGGCTAAGTGAGCGATTTAATTCTGAGCGTATATTGGCATAACGTGCGACCGAACCAATATAGCGTTCTTGATTAATGAAGCCGCTGGCATAGGCGCGATCCCATGATGGCAATCCATAACTCAGTTGGAATAACTCCATGATGCTTTGGTAGTTTTGTCGGGTGGGAACTTTGTCCCAGTATTTCTGTGAGTTTGGATTGAGTCGATACTGAATATTTGAAAACTCCATTGCGGATTGTAGATAACGCTGTTCTATTAATATTGTATCAAGCAGCGGTGATTGAAGCTGGTTAAACAAACGTTTTTGCATGCTTTCATTAGCACTGATCCGGCTTTTGCTGGACCAGTACCAGTTCAGAGTTTTAACCAGTACTTCGTTGGAGGGGTGTTTCAATGAGACAAGTCCGGATAGTAACTGGCTTTTACAGAGGGCATATTTCCCTGGCCATTCATGAATTTTAGGAGCCCGGCAGCGTTTTCCATCTCCCTTTAGCATTTGAATGAAGGAGGCATTGTCTTTAGGCGTTGACGTTTTTAGATACAGCTTCAGCAGGGTTGCAGTGTCCAAGTGTACTGTTCTAGGTTCAGCCGCCAACAAATTTGGTGCATACAAGCATTGATAGACAAGCAAAATATTTAAAAGAATACGGATGAATGTCATTGTTGCTACTTTTATTATCTCTGATTCAATCGTAAGTAAGAATAAAAATTTCAACACGTTACTTTTTAAAGTTACGGGTATATTGATTTTACTTTTGGCAGTAGGTCTTTTAGCACAAGCTGCGGTATTTTTGTCGCAAGCAGATATTGCATTCGCTTATTGGATATACATCTCAACCTAGTGGTATTCAGGTTTCTACAGCCTCAACGCTAAATTAACCTGCGGAGTCAGGTTGAACATTTTATTAGCTCTGAAACACATAATAAACTGCTATTGCTCCAGAATATTGAACTACATACCACAATACGATAATTAACATGAAGATTAATGTGTATATCAACCCTTTCTTAAAACCTCGTGATCGAAAGAAGTAATATGGAAGCGCAATGATAGCTATTCCAATAACTCCTACATTTAAAATATAACCTCGTTTATATTTTATTTCTTTAGCATCTAAGGAAAACCAAAAAAATATTAAAGCAGCACTAATTATTAGAAATATTAAATCTGATGGTGCTGATATTCCAGGGTGCATATATTGTGCAAATGCACCATACGTAAATGAAACTACAGCTAATGCAATAAGTGATAAATTTTTGTAATTATTCAATTATTTTTCCTAGAGCAACGTTCTAAATAAATGGCGCCGTGTTATTTACGCTTGAATATTATTTATCTAAAAATTTTTTGATGATAATAAACAGTAGTACAGCCCCAAAAGCATAACCAACATACTGGCCGGCCTTGTATGTATCACTGGATTTGTCTATGGTTTCTGCAACGACGGGCGTAACAAAAATCGAGAGGAATAATAATAAAGTAACATTAAGGTATTTCATTTCTTTCCCTTTAGTTTATAACGCCCTCATCATGGGCTTTCAGAAGGGGCGCGATTTTTGCGTATGCAAAAAATCGTGAACCTTCTGAAATCGTGAACCTTCTGAAAGTCCCGCTGGATGAGTTTGCTAGATGCGTTCTATTGAATAAATCGCGCCGGATTTCTTCACGTCTTTTAACTTATCGATTTCTATGTATAACGGCTTATTATCATAATACGAATCTGAAAATGCTTTTCTTTCTCTGATATCTTTGCGAACACCAGAGGTTTTATTATAGGCAATTTTGCTTACCTGAAATTCTACTTCTCCTGAAGATATTTCCTTGATTCGTATAACCCCGTATTTATATTTAGGATCTGTATCGGTAAATAGTTTGGTGAAATTTACAATGTAAAGGTCATTTATAGCCGGTTGCCCAATATAGGAAGCTTCTTTAATGTTGTCTTGTTGAGCGGAGTACGTAACTAACAAAGCTAAACAGGCAATGATGATTAGCCCAGAAAACATCGGAATCGTATTCTTTTTATTAAATACAGTTTCTTTAATTTTTTTAGATAAGTCTTCTGGCAGCTCCTTATCTACGAGAGTTTTTTTGCAATGGGTACATTCGATGCCGACTATTTTTGATGTAACAAATGTCAGAATCCAATAAAGATGGAAATATCTTAGAACACCAAAAGTAATGAATTGCTCGTTTTCACAACTTGGGCACTTAATACCCTCAACAATTTGTCCAGATACAGTTTTCCCTCTAGAATCAAAAAAGATCATTATTTTCTCCGTTTAATTATTTAATAGCATCTAACGCCGAGCTAAATGGCTCCCAACCGCGCTAGCGGCTGGGAGTCCAAGCCGCACCTTGCGCGGCGATTTAAGCGTTTTGTTAGGTGATTTTTTCATTTCTGGTTTTCTTTATGTTCTTTTGATTTTTCTTTTTGTTCTGCTAATTTTCTAATTCTATCAGCCCACCGCTGAAGCCACTTAGGATCATCGGTATTATTTGGATCTTTAATTTGTTTTTCATATTCATCTGCCTTTTTATGTAGTTCTTCGGCAGTAAATTTTTCCATACCATAAATACCATCGAGTCTTGCTGGAGTTATCTTTGGCATTTATTTATTAACCTAACAGTTATTTAGATAGATTCTACCTAATATCTTTATTATAGATGTCACCGTATCAAATATTTATACCGATCGCACTTAAAAGCTCAATCTGTGCAAGTGCTTATTTATAAATATATTTTTTTGGTTAAATTTTAACTATTAGGGTAAATACGTATTTTTCTGGTTAAATTGTGTCAATATCTACACGATTAGATTAAGTGATATTTTCTACACAGAGTCAGATTATTAGCAAAGCTGAGGTGTGTTTTATAAATTATATGTAGGTATTACTTGAGTATAAAAGTCGGATGCTCGATTTTAATCCCTTTAGCACTAATGTTATTGCAATCAAGGCCGATAATTAAGTATTGAATAAATCTGGAAATTCTTATGGTGTCACAGACCGAACCGGCTGAAGACAAGCTTGTTGCGTTGGCTAGTATTGCGGCAGAATTACATTCTGTGATGGGTGTTGCTTGGAGTGTTTCGCTGGCGGGTAAAAATGCTAAAGTTATTTCAGCACAGGCGGGCGATAAGGGGCTTGGGTTTAAACCTATTACGGAATCGATTGATGAAATTTCGCAACAGGCAATTCGCGGTGTGGATGAAATAAGTAACGAGGCCTTGCACTTATCTAAAATAGCGGTTAACGAACAACGCAGTATCGATGCCTATCGACGCTTTCATTTAATCATGAAAAAAGATGGCGGTGCTAAATATATAAAGTCTTTGTCTGCGGGGTTGCAAAATGTTGAAGATAATATGCGCGCTTCAATGCGTGAGTTTAAAAAGAGTATGAATCATCTCACCTTGCTACTTGAAACGATGGACCAATGTATGTTGTCTGCGCGTGCGATTGCCTCGGTGTCGCGGATTGTCACTTCAAGCGGTCAGGAGTACAGGGATAAGCTTAAGGTTGTTGCTGATGATCTTGATAAGGCGGCCAGTTATATCAAGCAGCGGTTATTGAACAGCTACCAGCACTTAAGTAATGTTAACGTGCTGACACATAAGAGTATCTAACTTATCATTAGGAAATAATAATGAAGGCAACAACATTTTTTGATAAAGGCCATCAGTGGATCATGTTTGGCCGCGACCCTGAAAAGCCTGAAAGCATTATCGATACTAACCAGTATATGATCGTAGCCGATAACCGGGCTTTGTTATTGGATCCCGGTGGGATTGAGGTGTTTGCGCCGATGTTGGGCGCTATCCTGCACCACGTAAAGGTGGATGAGATTACGGATATTTTTGCATCGCATCAGGATCCGGATATTATTTCGTCTCTCGGGTTGTGGGATCAGGCCTTGCCACATGCAAATTTGCATTCACCATGGTTATGGGAAAGTTTTATCCGGCATTTTGGTATGAATAATATTCAATATGCAGCTATTCCAGATGAAGGCAATGATATTAGTATTGGTTCTGTCAATATTAAATTTATTCCCGCACATTATTTACATTCATCCGGGAATTTCAATGTTTACGATCCGAAAGCAAAAATTTTAATGAGCGGTGATATTGGTGCTGCTCTGGAAGCCACCGAAGCCCCTATTTTTGTCGAAGACTTTGACGAGCATATACCTAAAATGAAAATGTTTCACCAACGCTGGATGCCATCTAATCGAGCGAAGAACGATTGGGTGAGGCGTGTTCGAGACCTGGATATAGAATATATGGCGCCACAACATGGCAGAATTTTTAAAGGTGAGAATGTATCACGTTTTTTGGACTGGTTTGAAAAACTGGATGTGGGTGTAGCTGTTCCTAAATAGACGAAAATAAAAGTTATATTGAGATTCGCTGCTGTCCCATTAACATTTCAATATTAAAAACCTTGGTCATTGCGAGCGATAGCGCGGCAATCTTTTTTTTTCGGGGTAAAACTTAGCAAGATTGCCGCGCTATCGCTCGCAATGACCCAATCACCGCCATCTCATGTCTTCACAAGCCGCTTAATGTATAATACAGCTACCAACGAACCATGTCAGAAAGTTAACGGAACAGTTATGATTGAGACTCTAAAAATAATTAAAATGTTTTATCTTTTATAATTTTTCTTACTTTTGATAAGTGCCGCCGACTGACTTCTAATTTGTGCTGCATATCTTGCAAGCACAACCAGTGTGCGCCCTCTCTATCTTTTTCCAGTCCGGTGATATAACTTTCTGCAATCAGTGCATTACGGTGTATGCGGATAAAAATGTTCTGTAAAGTTTTTTCTAATGATATTAACGAATCTTCAATAAGAACTTCATTGGCTGTATTATTTTCAAAAAAACCAACATTAATATATTTCTGGTCAGCTTGAAAATAACGAATATTGTTTATGGGAATTAGCCGGATATCCCCCTTTACTCTTGCACTAATGTAATTAGGAGCACTGTTATTCGTACCGTCATCCTGAATGGACTGTAGTTGTGCGCGACTTAATTTACTTGCAGCTTTTAAACTGTCGAGTAAACGATCTTTTTTTATTGGTTTTAATAAATAACCCACGGCATGATTGTCAAAAGCATTAAGGGCATATTGATCATAGGCGGTGGTAAAAATAATGGCAGGTGGGGTTTCAAGTTTGGATATATGTTGTGCGGCTTCCAGACCATCCATACCGGGCATACGAATGTCGAGCAATATTATATCGGGTTGATACTCGGGGATTAGGTCTAATACCTGTTTGCCGTGTTTGGCTTCAGCGACAACCTGATAATCAGGCAGTTCTTCGCAAAGACTTTTAAGTCGTTCGCGCGCAAGGGGTTCATCATCTGCGATCAGGATCTTCATAGCGGGTAATATACGGGAAGTTTAGGGATATAGTAAAGTTATCATCTACATTCTTGATTTCAATATGTGCCTTATTGTTATAAAAACTTTGCAGGCGTTGCTGGATATTGTCCAATGCCATCTGGTTTCCGTGTTGTTTGTGATTGTGGATTAAGGGGTTACTAATAACAATGGAAATTTGTTTTTGTAAAAGTCCGGCTTTTATTAAGCTACCTTTTATCTCAATAGTGCCACCTTCGGCTAGCGGTTCGATACCATGATAAATCGCATTTTCTAAAAGAGGTTGTAAAGTCAGTGGTGGCAGCAGTGCATCTTCGGGTAAGTTATCTATTTGCCAGTCAATCGACAGGCGCTCACCTAAGCGTAGAGTTTCTATTTCAATATAACGCTGGCATAACGTACATTCTTCTTTAATGGTATGTGGGTTTTCGTTATCACGCAGGCTAATACGAAACAGATCGGATAAATTTTCAACCGCAGTTTCTGCCTGCGCGGGGTTGCTACGGGTTAAGCTAGCAATGGTGTTCAGGCTATTAAATAAAAAGTGTGGATGAATACGCGCCTGTAATGACGCAAAACGGGCTTTAGATTCAGCTGTTATTTTAAGTTTCCATTGGTGTTGCACATAAAAGTAGCGTAAGACCGGGCCACTAATAAGTCCGCCAACAAGCAGGTTGTGAGTTAAAAAACTTAAACGGCTCTGATTTATATATTCCCATGCGGGGATGGACAGTGCGTAATAAGTCAGTTCGCTGATGACATAGATAATGATTAAGATAACCATATAACTTAAAAAACCGGCAAAGGCATCAACAAATCGTCCCAGTGTATTACGTAAAAGACAAAGTGTGGCACTGCTAGTGAGGGCACACCATTGAATAAATAGAGAAACCAGGCTGAGTTGTACCCAGTTAATGGACAGATTACGATCTGGATTAAGGACAAGAACAAAAGAAAATAATTGTGCAATAAGAATAACAACAAATACCATTCGAATGGTGCAAAGGTCGGGTAAAAAAACCGACTGGTTATTGCTGCGTTTGAGTCGTTGGGCAAAATTGAACATTGTTTAAAGTGTACTAAATAATTGGGATTTCGTCTTGTTTTAGCGAATCATTTAACGCTAAAGGACGCTTAAATAAGATGGATATTCCATGATATAATGTATTAAATTTACATATTTAAGGTATGAACCATGAGTAATAAAATATCCTCAGGTCAATCAACTACTGAAAAGCCTTGGGCAGGTCGTTTTACCGAGCCGACCGATGCGTTTGTTGAGGCATTCACGGCTTCGGTAGGTTTTGACCAACGGCTTTATCGTCAGGATATTCAGGGTTCGATAGCACATGCACAAATGTTGGCACATGTAGGGGTTTTAACCGCTCCGGAATGTCAGCAGATTGTGGAAGGCTTAAAGGCGATTGAGGTAGATATTGCGGCAGGTAATTTTGCATGGTCGGTCACGCTCGAAGACGTGCATATGAATATTGAATCGGCTTTAACCAATAAAATTGGTGAAGTGGGTAAAAAATTACACACTGGGCGATCAAGAAATGATCAGGTAGCTACCGATGTGCGTTTATATTTAAGAGAAGAAATTGATACTATCAGTGCAGAATTAAGCCGCTTACTAAATGGAATGCTCGATAAGGCCGAAGCAGAAGCCGATACCATTATGCCGGGGTTTACTCACTTGCAAATTGCACAGCCGGTTACCCTTGGCCACCATATTTTAGCGTGGGCTGAAATGTTTGTGCGTGATGCTGAGCGTTTACAGGATTGCCGTAAGCGTGTAAACGTGATGCCCTTAGGTGCCGCGGCACTTGCCGGTACTACCTATCCTATCGACCGAAATTATACCGCAGAAAAATTAGGTTTCGATAAGCCCGCTGCGAATTCATTAGACGCAGTAAGCGACCGCGATTTTGTTATCGAATTTATTTCTTGCGCATCCATTATGATGATGCATATGTCCCGGATTGCAGAAGAACTGGTATTATGGAGTTCGTCACTGGTTAATTTTATAGAGTTATCCGATAGCTTTTGTACGGGTTCGAGTATTATGCCGCAAAAGAAAAACCCCGATGTGCCTGAGTTAGTGCGTGGTAAAACTGGGCGTATTTATGGGCACTTAATGAATATGCTTACGCTGATGAAAAGCCAACCGTTAGCGTATAACAAGGACAATCAGGAAGACAAAGAACCGTTGTTCGATAGCATTGATAATTTAAAAGGCAGTTTAAAAATTTATGCCGATATGTTGCCGCATATTAATGTTAATAAACAAGCGATGTATGACGCGGCAAGCAAAGGTTTTTCGACAGCAACCGATTTAGCAGACTATTTAGTACGCAAGGGCGTGCCCTTTAGGGATGCGCATGAAGTGGTTGGCAAGGCCGTACGTTTAGGCGTTGAGCAGGGCAAGGATTTGTCTGAATTAAAACTGGAAGAACTGCAATCTTTTAGCAATACCATTACAGACGATGTGTTTGAGGTGTTAACCGTAGAAGGTTCCGTTGCTGCGCGGGATCATTTAGGCGGCACCGCGCCTAAGCAAGTAAAGTTGGCAGTAAAGGCTTTACGTAAAAGTTTAACCAGGCCAGTTTAAGCGGTTGCTTTTTCTACCGGTGTTTCGGCTAACATGTTGCGCGCGGTTTGAATAAATAAAGGAACGTCCATTCCTTTTTGCCATTGAGCAATACCAAAGTCAGTATTTATATATAAATTTTTCTCAGCCATATTGGCTACTTGAATCGCTGCAAAACGTTCGCCTAAAATATTTTTAAGTTTATAAGTATCCTGCTCCGATGTTTCCGGCAGGATCAGTAAAAATTCATGATCATCAATATGCCCAATCATATCAGCCCAACGTACTTGGTCATTAAGCATTTGCGAACAGGCGACGATTAATTCATTTGTTTGTGCTTCACCTAGGGTTTTTTGTAGTTCGCTTAAGTTTGTTATCTGCACGATAATCATCGACAATACATTACCATAACGGCGACTGCGGGAAACTTGTGGCTCTAGCGCACCTAAAATAGCTCGGTAATTTGGCATACCCGTAACCGGATCGACGGCTTTCATTTCTTCGATAATATTTTTTAATTCATCACGCTCCTGAAACAGTGCATACATACTGCTAGCATCATGCACAAAATGGATATGGGTGGTGATTTCAGAGTCCAGTGGTTGGCGGGTACAGATAAACTGTTTGCCGAGTTCAGTTTCAGATTCAATTCGAACAATACCTTGCTCAGAAAACAGTGCTTTTAGATTGTCGGCAACAGATTGTTCGCTCTGGCCGATAAAGTTGTCCAGTTGTGTATCAAGGAGATGAGCCAACGTTGGATTAAGCCACTTCACCGTTCCGTCTTCGTCGGTTAAAAATAACCCGATGGGTGAGGTTTCGATAATATGCTGCAATGTTTGTTTGTCGAGTTGCTCTAACATAATCCCCATGTCCTTTTTTTATGTGAATATTAGCATTTTTGTCTCTAAAACAATTTATCGGCCAACAAAATATTTCCTAAAGTGAAAACTAAAAATAAATAAAATATTTAGTAAAAGAATATCAATAACTTATAAAAATACCCGTTAAAAATTTGATTTGAGTCTCATTTATATTGGCCGATATAGAGGGATATGAGAAGTTCAAAGATTAGCCCGAGAATAGCCCCAGAATTAGATGAAGAGCGTCATTATAAGGATGTTAAGCAGCGTTTCGAAAAATTAAATGCACAGCGTTTAAGTCGCAGTTTTGCCGATATGCGACAAACCCAGCGACAATTTGTCGAGCTGTTGCCGGTTCTATTCCATGTCAATCATCCTATATTGCCGGGCTACGTGAGTAAGGATACGCCTGCGGGTATCCCGAATTACAGTGTGAGCGCATCATCAATCAACCGATTAAAAAAACATTTTAAAAGTTTTGAATTAAAGAAACGGGCATACCGTAAATTTGAAATACTGGCTATTTATCTTATGGGCAGTAGCGGCAGTATTGCCTATTCAAAGCAAAGTGACTTTGATATTTGGCTCTGTCATGCAAGCAACTTAAATATAAATCAGGTTGAAGAACTACAAAATAAAGCCAGAGCGATTGAAGACTGGGCAAAAGAGTTAGGTGTTGAGGCTAATATTTATCTTGTCGATCCCATTAAGTTCAAGCGCGGTGAAATTGGACAACTTAGTTCAGAAAGTTCAGGGAGTGCGCTACATTATTTATTACTTGAAGAATTTTATCGTACCAGTTTATTGCTAGCTGGGCGTTATCCATCATGGTGGCTTATTCCACCTGATAAGGAAGCGCAATATGACGAGATGGTTGAAACCTTTCAACGACAACGCTTTGTTCATGCGCAAGAGCATATTGATTTTGGTGGCTTACATCATATTCCTGCCGAAGAATTTTATGGTGCCAGTTTGTGGCTGTTATATAAAGGTATTAATTCACCGTATAAATCAATTTTAAAGATACTACTGATGCAGGCCTATGCGTGGGAGTATCCCAATATTGAAATGATAGCACTGCGTTATAAACGTGCTGTTTATGAAGATAATATTAATATCAATGAACTTGACCCTTATTTGATGATGCTGGATAAAGTTGAACAGTTTTTAATTCAACAGAATGAGAATGATCGTTTGGAGTTGGTTCGACGTAGTTTTTATTTTAAGGTGGGTATCGCCTTAAGTGATGAATCAAAAGGTGTGGCACATAAAAATAACTGGCGAATAGAAGTGTTAATTGATCGAATTAAAAAATGGTCATGGCCTAGTGGTAAATTAGTCTTGCTCGACAGTCGTAATGAATGGAATGTAAGCCATGTAATGGAAGAGCGTGCTATTTTAATTGATGAGTTCACTCGCAGTTATCATTTCTTATCCGATTTTGCGCGTGAATCAAGTCTTGATAACCATCTCATCAAACAATCCGACTTAAATGTATTAGGCCGAAAACTTTATGCAGCCTTTGAACGTAAAGCAGGTAAGATTGATGTTATCCATCAAGGTATTACCAACGATTTATATGAAAGTCATTTATCCATTCATCAGTTCTTTGGTGATGATAACAATGAGTCGTGGATGATATTCAGCGGTATCGTTGACGAAAAAGAAATAGCAGTCCGCTCACCCATTAAACGCACTTATGATTTGATGGAATTAATAACATGGTGCTTTTTTAATAAACTCTTTAATCATAATACCATTATTGCTTTATATGCAGACAGAAGCGATTTATCTGAACGTGAAATTTTGCAAACGATCCAAAGTATGGAAAAATTATTTCCAGACGAACACTTACAAAATGCATCGTTTTATGATTTTAGCCGTCCTGCAAAAGTAAGCGCAGTTGGTACGTATATTAATTTGGGAATTGACCCGTTTTCTGAATATACAAAAAAAGGCCAACAAATTGCCAGCAATCGAACCGATGCGTTACGCTTTGGAGGTATGTGGGAAAATCTTGCCTTAAGCATCGAGCAGGTCATTATAACCAGTTGGCAGGAAGTCCTCACTTTTCGTTATTTTGGTGTAAAAGGTTTAATGAACTGTTTGCGTGACTACCTGCAATGGGCACCACCATCTAAAGGCCAGCGCCCACCCCGAATTAATGCACATAGTTATTCATCCTATCGTGGGCCTTCTATTGCGCTACGAATTGAAAATGTTTTTGAGCAGGTAATTGCCTTTTTTTATACGCAACCAACCAATATCGCCAAGCAATATATTTTAGGTGTGCAGTGGGATTATTATTTGTTACAGATAGAGGACGATAATTTAAAATTTTATGCAGCAGGAACACTGGAACGTTTGCTTGACTATCTGTCGGCACCACAAACAACTTATCATGTAACCGAATTTGACATTGAGGCAGACAAAGATTCAGACTTACCTATTATTTATAGCGTAAATAAACCGGGCGTAGTGCAATGTTTTTATCGGATTAAAAATAAAAATGTGACGCTTTATGTGCTAGATGAAAAGGGTTCATTATTTTATCAACAGGATGATTTTCATGATGTCTATAGTTTAGTAAAACATATGCAGCAATTTTTTGAATCTGTACACAAGCGGATGAATTTTTTAAATGCAGTTGAAGAACGCCCAGCCGTTGCCGAGTTAGTGCAGTTTTATAAAATAGAATCGTCAGATTATGAAGGTTCTTATTTAGAACAACATGCGATTAACCGTTATGTACGCCCCTCTAAATATATAAGTCTGCAAGTAATTGGCGACAAAATAGATGGTGCAGTCATATTTACGATTTATTGTGAGGGGCGGGAATTTAGCTCGTTAGAATTTGGTGAAAGATTATACGTCGAAGTTGCTAAACATATTCTTGCCAAACGTCGTAGTGGGGCAAAATATCCTATCTATATAACGGATATGGATTTATCCAGAGGGTTACTTGATATGGATATGCGACAGTTACAAACATTTCATTTTTTAAAGTATAAGAAGGAAATTGAACATTATTTGAGTGTGGCTCTGGAAGCATTGGCTTAGTTTAGCTACTCACCGTCCCTATCCTTCAACTCATCGTCAAACAACTGGTCACGCGGCAACCGGATAGCCACCTGCCCATAGGTATAATT
>VAPK010258700.1_pt1 | contig 14534 bp, 13 predicted proteins | sample 3395031 | NCBI WGS metagenome assembly VAPK01 (sample SAMN08290443, study PRJNA428436) | hydrothermal vent metagenome | isolation source: Deep-sea hydrothermal vent chimney 1 | place: Pacific Ocean: Juan De Fuca Ridge | reverse complement strand
ATATGCTCTATAAATTTCTTTAAAGATTTGTCTTTTCGCTTAAGGCGTAGCTCGATCATCATATCGATCTCTACCTCTGTAAGTCCGTAATCTTTTTGAATTTTTTCTTTTTGAACATCGGTTACTTGAAATATCTTCTGCCACCTATTGTTGCTTTTTTTAAAATACCCCATTGTTGTTTGTTTAAAGGTTTGGTTTAGAATTGAAAATTGAATTACGGTTTATTGTAAAACTAGCCGAATAGCTCTGCGCAGTCAATACCCTCTATCGGGTATTTTTTGTTCGTTTGATTATTAGTACCTTGGAAACTGAGAATACCCGTTAAAGGGTATTTTCCAGTACTTGTTTTTAATCGACTTTTGAACCATTATAAACCAACTAAATTTTTTATTATGAAAACTAGAACAAGTATTATCTCTATTTTATTTGCCATTACATTATTTAATAGCTGTTGTGAGGACAACAAAAAGGATTTGGCTATTTGTAAAGATGATCTTGCTAAATGTCAAGATGAGTGTATTGAAATAGCTCCTCAAGAAGGCAGTAATTTTGTTCTTTCTCTTAATTTATCCGAAGACCCCAAAAAAAATCAATTTCAAACCGTTTATGTGGAAAGTCCCACGAACAATTCTGGAAATATATACGCATTAGGAGCTCAGTTCTCTTTCGAGGGTTTTGATGGCGACACTTATGTTAATGTTAAAATGGATAGTTTAGTACTAAGAAGGCTTGCAGGTGATAGTTTTAAAATCAAGAAGGTTTTTAGCCCAAAATACTTTGAGGGCCAAAAAGAGTTTAACATTGATATTATCATAGTTGGAATTCCAAATGACACTAATAAAAGAGATCAATCTACCTATACTGGAGATATCTACCCTATTGAAAAATTGGGTGTAGGGGATTTGATAAGAATCAGAGTTTTTGAAAACGAGCGATTAGATGTTTTTACTGGGCCGAAAATTTGCGAACTTTATGTAAAATAGATTGCTAAAACCTATAAACAATTGCAGTTTAGTTTTTAAACGCTGTCTTATTTTTTCATGTTTTTTTATACTGGAAAAAGGATTGGCACAAGAAATAGATTCCGTTTTTGAAAAGATTAGAAACCTTGACTTCTCGTTGGTAGATTCTCTTCAAATAAAAGGCAACGACCCTAAAACCCTATTTGTTAAAAAAGAATTTAACAGGCTTAAGTATGGAAGATTCGATTCTTTAAAGAATACCGATTATAAAATCGAGGACTTAAATGATTCCCAAAGAATATTTCATTTTTTAATTGAAGGTAGTGAAGCCTTGGATTATGGGTCAACAAAACAATCAGATTCAATTGCCTATGATTTTTATTTAAAGGCTTTTACCATTGCACAAGAAAGCAACAATCAAATTTTGGAATGTGAAGCTTTAAAAAAGATACTAAAATATCACTCCAAGACGCAATATGATAGAAATGCCTTTTATGATTACTCAATAAGATATAGGGAAATAGCGTACGATCTAAATGAAAAATTGCATGCAGAATTTTATCTCTTTGGTAGCATTCTTGGTAAAATGTATGCTTTTGGCGATAGTTCGTTAAATGCTGTGCCCGATGCTAAGAAGGCATTGGAATTGGCTAAAAAGAACAAAGCCTATTATATGTCAGGTAGACTTTCACAACTTTTAGGGGTTTACAATGAGTTAATTGCCTTAGATAACGATAGAGCTAAGGTATACTATGATGAAGCAATGGCTTTTTACCGGCGTACCTCCTTTTTCTATAGTAAGAAGAACGAATATGATATTATTTTTAATCTTGGAGATCTTGAAAGAAAAAGAGGAAACTTCAAGGTTGCATTAAATTACTTTAAATTAATAGACTTAAAAGCAATTCCTAACCGTGATTTGAAAGATCTAAGTTTGATTTATGATAACATTTATAGGTGTTATAAGTCACTTGATAAAATTGATAGCTCTTTGGTTTATCTTGAAAAAAGACTTGCTTTAAATGATAGTATTGGATCTTTAAAGAGAATTAGGGATATTGCTGAAATTCAGACCAAGTATGAAACTGAAAAAAAATCAATAGAAAATCTTCATTTGAAAAAGCAAAACAAAAATGTACTTGTAGGCGCTTTGGCTTTCTTTGTTTTTATTGGCTCCATTAGTGTTCTTCTGGTCAAGAATACCAAACGCAAACAACTTCTCGCCGAAAAAGAAAAAATAGTACAAGAGCAAAAGGTCGAAAATCTTTTAAAAGAACAAGAACTGACCACGATCGATGCTATGATCGAAGGTCAAGAAAAAGAGCGCCTGCGAATTGCCAACGACCTGCACGATGATCTAGGGGGTCTTATGGCCAATGTAAAACTCCATTTCAACTCCCTTCAAGAAAAAAACAAAGAGCGTGGCAACGAACTGTTTAGTAAGACCAATACGTTGCTCGATGAGGCCTATGAAAAGATTCGGGCTATTGCGCATGCCAAAAATTCGGGTGTTATAGCAAAACAGGGTTTGTTGATGGCGGTATATAATATGGCAGATAAGATATCAACTGCCAATAAAATCAATATCGATGTATTGGACCATGGCCTTGATAACCGCCTTGAGAACAGTTTAGAACTGACACTATTTCGTATAATTCAAGAACTTACGACGAATATTATCAAACATGCGAATGCCAGTGAGGCTACCATTCATTTGACCAATCATGATGACTCTTTTAACATTATGGTCGAAGACAACGGAAAGGGATTCAAAACAGACGGCATCACATCAAAGACCAATGGTATGGGTCTGAAAAGTATTGACAAAAGAGTTACCCATTTGAACGGAACCCTTGATATAGAATCCTTGCCCGGTAATGGAACGACGGTAATAATCGATATACCTATATGATACGAATCGCCATAGCAGAAGACCACCAATCACTTATTGATGGCTTGGAAATGCTCTTTAAATATGAAGATAGCATCAGTATTGTTGGTACTGCCAACGATGGGGATGCCTTATTGGAAATCGTACGAAAAAAACGGCCCAATGTAGTGGTTACTGATATTCGAATGCCAAAAATGGACGGTATCGTAGCTACCAAGTTCATCAAAAAGGAATTTCCTGAAATCAAGGTTTTGGCATTTACGATGTTCGATCAAGACGAGGCCGTCACCCAAATGCTGGCCGCAGGGGCATCAGGGTATGTGCTCAAAAATTCATCGTTACAAGAAGTTCTAAAAGCGATAGTAACCGTAGCCGAAGGCAAGACCTATTTCGACAGCAACATAAATATAAGTCCAACAAAGGAACAAAATAAAAATAAGCCTAAGGGATTGCTCACAAAAAGGCAAAAAGAGATTCTGCAACTGATCGGTCAAGGCAAGACCTCTCGCGAAATTGGCGACCAACTTTTTATCGGTATTCATACCGTTGATACCCACCGTAAGAACATGGCCCGTATTCTCGGTCTTAAAGGTAAAGGTGAATTGATGCGCTACGCTTTAGATAAAAAATACAAATTTTAAAAATACCCGTTAACGGGTATTTTTTTGCGCTCTACCAATCGATACTTTTCCAGTATGAATTTCAATAGTAATTATCTTGAATTAGCACTAGTGATATTGTCTACGTTTGTGACCGCTATTGTCATTGCCCGGCCAAGATTTCATTCTAACATCTTGAAGATGGGTCTTCCAGTGCTTTTGGGGAGGTGTCGAAGTTAGCCCACTCATATTGCTGGGCAATATTGGTCATAGAGTGTCTTGTCTTTGACCTTGCCATATAAAAACCTAGAACGGGTTCATTGCTTAAAGTGAAATATTTCTCAAATAATATTTGTACAATTGATCTGGCCCAGCGCCCAGGTAGTTTTTTAAATGAATCATGCCAAAGTGGTATTGCAGTTTCACCATTCCCTTTTCTTCATACCTTCTAGCCGAGGTCTTTACCTGTTGGGGCAGTATTTTAAAATCGGTCTTTTCATATAATCGACCGATAAACTCATTGTCTTCGTAAACGATATAATCTTCATTGAACCCGTTGGTTTTTGAGAACAATTCTCTGCTGATAAAAAGTGATTGATCCCCACCCCGACATATTTTATGGTTCAATCGTGTAAACCAAGCAAAGAATTTTAGAAAACGGCTATCGCTATCAAAGCGCATTTGAAAACAGCCTACTTTGTGCCCTTCTTCTATAGCGATCAAGATACTTTTATCAAAATATTTTGGGGGTAGGGTATCTACATGCAGAAAATAAAATACGTCACCTTTGGCGTGTTGCGCCCCAAGGTTCATTTGTTTGGCCCTGCCCTTTTCTGAATGAATAACGGTAGCACCATGATGCAACGCAATTGCAGGTGTGTTATCTGTACTGCCCCCATCGACCACCAAAATTTCTTTGATATTGTTTGTAGAGCTATTGTTTTTCAAATAGGATACTATCTTCGAAATACAGGTTTCCTCGTTAAGTACCGGTATTATGATGCTTATTAGGGGGTTATTTTGCTTCATTTAGGCTCCAATCGTATTTGAGATAATCAATATCGGCATTGTCATTGATCTTGGTGGTAAGATAGGAGTTTAGGTATTCAATGAGCGTTCCGTTACTGGTAAAATCTTTTTTGTACCATTTGAAAATGTTGGAAAGCTGCACTTTGTTCGTTGAAATCTTATTTCTTTTGGTATCGTTGATAAACTCATTAATGGCTTTTTGTAATAGCGTTTCCATATTGGCCGCTGTAAATGCCACGTTCAATAATTTCGGGCAGGAATACGATGCGCAATTGATTGCAAAATGAATACGGGGCTCGTTCATTTTACGTAAGATCTTATGTTCTATATTGCCAAGTGAATATGTGGTATTACCAACGCGCACCCATTTTTTGCCCCAAGGTTTGTTGATGTCTTTAATGCTCTTTATAGGATAGTTGTCTAAAATCAATTTTACGGTAGCCGCGTTGTATAGATTGATATAATAGGCCAAGCGTTCTTTTTTCGACCAACTATCTGCTGGGGCATTATTCCCTAGTTTTTCAATGTAACTATTTAAGGTACTCTTTTCATTGCCAAAACTTTTGTAATCAACATTGCCGGCATCGGTAACGTATTTTTTTAATAAGGCGTTCCATTCACTATGAACTGAACTTTGAACGACCTTTTTAGGTTGTTTTTTTTCTTCTACGGGAAGAGGCATCGATGTTTCTTTAACTATTTCTTCTGGCCTTGGTTTGATGGGTTCTTTTATAGCTGTTTCTTTATTTTCAATTTTTGATTCAGATGCTGTAAGAGATTCAACGTCATCTTTAATTTCGGAAGGCTTGGTTTTAGAGGTGATGTTAATCTCATTCTCCACTTCCTTTTTCTCAGTGTTGGGTATTTCGGCTACATTGGAAACTTCCTTCTGTCTTGAGGTTTCCATAACCTCATTTTTCTTTTCAGGATTAGAAGTGCGCTTAGAATACTGTGTATTCCCGCAGGAAAAAGTGAGTAATCCCATTAATAAAAATGTCGATATGTTCATGACAAAGTGTTTTAAGGAGTTTAAATTATAAAACATAATCAAGTAATACAAAAAACAGGGCACTGGCCAGTGCTGCGACCGGAAGCGTCAAAATCCACGATAACAATATTTTGGTGACCATCTTCACATCAGATTTTTTAGTGACCGTGCCAATACCAAAAATAGCCCCGACCGATACATGGGTCGTCGAAACCGGTAGGCCGTGAATACTTGCCGTAGTAACCAATAAACCAGTAATCATATTAGCGGTAAACCCCTGACCTGGGTTCATGGGTGTGATTTTTTTACTCATGGTGATACCCACTTTTTTGGCATTCATTAAACCACCAATAGCCATGACCAGGGCGATAGCTATCATGCCCCATTTAATATCAAGGGTGTTGATAATCAATAAAAGGCCAACTATTTTTGGAGTGTCATTCAGTCCTCGAGCAAAACTTACTACTCCGGCACTAAAAAAATGGAGGGTATCTAGTATTTTTTGTGTGGTAATACCAAATATCTGGCCATTATAAGAGGCTATGGGTTCTTTTTTAAACTGGGTTCTGATATTGGTATTGGTGACCATATTCATTTGATTACCAGAGGTAACTACTATAGGTGTGTCTGTTTTTTGCAGATAAATACCATCACTTTTTGCGATGCCCAAGAGTTTTCTGAAATACCTAAAAATAAGGTATGCCAATAAACTTAGAACGGCAGCCATCAATGGACTTACGACCAAAGGCATCAAAAAAGTCTTGCCAAGTTTCAAAAAATTGAAATCATTTCCCACTGCCATGACCCCTGCGCCAAAAAGTGCACCTACCAAACTATGTGTTGTTGAAATCGGCATGCCTATTCGGGTAGCTAGATAAACCGTAATAGCTGCACCTAGGGCAATGGCAATAGCGAAATTCGGACTTAAGATCAATTCATTGGGTACCAGCCCTTTTCCTGAAAAATTTTTCACCAGTTCTTCTGCCAGAAAAATGGCTGTCATTGATCCCGCAAAAGTGGTAATTGTTGCCCAGCCTATAGCTTTTTTATAATTGCTAGTACCGCTACCGAAAAGTGTGGCGACACCCTTAAAATTATCATTTGCGCCGTTGCTAAATGCCAAGAAACAGGCTGCAACAAAAAGGAGTACGAGTATTGCGTTCATTGTTGGTTTTTGTAGGTGCTCTTTTCATTTGACGTGCCAAGCCCATATTACTTACTTTGAACAGATAAATGAATATTGAATATCAAGAAAAATTGTTTTAAACAATCGAGCCCGTCTTACAAAGACAGGCTCGATTTCCTTTTTACATGATACTTGTTTTTAGCAACAACCTCCACCATTATAGTGCCAGGTGCTTTCACTGATATGAATTTGCTCATTTTCCTTGCTTAGGGCGGCCGCTGTTTTATCGCATATCGCCAAAGGCTGGTTTTGCATGAGTACATGTCCTTTCTTGTCATCAAAATATTCTTCATCGCCATAGTAGATGGCTGTTTTTCCAGTAAAAATACAAGGGCCGTCTTCTTGCATAGGGTCTTTGATAGCTGCAATTTCAATAGATTCAATAAACACGAGTTCATCAGTAGGGTAATGATTGGGTGATAATACCCGATATGATTTTCTAGCCCTGATTTCAATGGTACCAAAACCGGCATCGGTCAATGCTTTTACATAATCTTTGATGGGTATACTACCACTAAGACAGAGGGCACGTAACCTATCGTCGTTTCTTAAAGCTTCGTTCATGGGCTGCTCACAGGTGGGGTCGCTCATGACTAAACGTCCATGTGGTTTTAGAACACGATACATCTCTGCAATGGCCTTTTTCAGATCTTCGGCTTTAAAAATATTGAAGAGACAGTTTTGCGCTGCGACATCAACACTTTCGTCGGCAATGGCAAGGTTCAATGCATCGCCTTTTACTAAATTCACGTATTCGCTTTTGAACCAGTCGTTTTCTTTTTCGGCGATTTCAAAGTTTTTTCTTGAGGCTTCCAACATTTCGTCTAAGACATCAACACCTGTTACGCCTCCTTTTTGTCTTGAAAAATAAGAGAATTGTAAAAGCTCCATTCCGCCACCTACACCTACATATAAAATTTTAGGATTATTAGTAAGGTCTTGCGCTGAGACCGTGCTGCCACAGCCATAATTCATCTCTTGCATTATTTTTGGAATCGACAGGCCAGGAAATTGCCAAATAGGATTGGTGGTACAGCATAGACCCACATCAGGTGTCAAGGCTGCTTCTTTGTATAAATCATTTGTTGCTTCTAAATAGCTCATAGTTCTTTTATTAGTTCTTTAAATAATTTAATCATTTTTGGTTCTGTATTGCCCGCGATTTCAATAATTTCTTGAATATCAATAGCTTGTAAATTATCTGGATCACATTCATCGGTCAATACTGATATTGCCACGATGGGCAATCGTAGGTGATTGGCGACTATTACTTCGGGTACGGTACTCATACCCACGGCATCTGCCCCAATTATTTTTAGCATACGGTATTCTGCCTTGGTCTCTAACTGTGGGCCAACTACTGAGGCGTACACGCCTTTTTGCAGGGCAATGTTCTCTCTTTTGGCAATTGCCGAAATTTTATTGCGCATACTCACATCGTAGGGTTCACCCATATCAACAAAGCGATCACCGTATTCTGCCACATTTTTGAAGGCTAAAGGAGAGCCGCCTTGAAGATTAATATGATCTTCCAAGAGCATCATTTCCCCTTTTTTATAATCGAGGTTGATGGCCCCTGCCGCATTTGATATAAATAGATTTTTTATTCCCAATTGATGCATCACGCGAATTGGGTAGGTGACATCCAATAGATCATAACCTTCATAAAAATGGAAGCGCCCTTGCATGACCACAACTTTTTTACCGGAGAGGGTGCCGTAAATCAATTTTCCTGTATGAAACTCCACCGTGGCCAACGGAAAAAATGGTATTTGGTTGTAATGCGCCTCAATGGAGTCTTTGATTTCTTCAGCCATTTTTCCCAAACCCGTACCAAGAACGATGCCTATTTCAGGGGCATCAAACCCCTTGCCTTTTAAATAGGCGATAGATTCGTCAAGTTGTTTCTTTCTCATTTTTCAAGGTGTTTTAAAAAAGGTTGAAAAGCATCGATCCCTGCAATATCCTCATACAGATCTACATCGTTTCTTTCCGCTAACAAATGTACGTCTTCCTCTTTTAAATCGTTTAGGGTATCTCGAAGTACCATATCTGTACCCCAGCTTTTATTTTGGAAAATATTGGCCTTAAAAATTTTCATCCCTAGAAGATAATAGCCACCATCTTCTGCCGGGCCGATGACAAAATCTTTAGTTTTCAATATATCGAATGCATTGTCAATATCTTCTTTACTTAAATCGTACATATCACTGCCGATAATAATTATGCGTTCATAATTTGAGGCAAAACCTTCTTGAAATGCGTTGGCCATACGAATGCCCAGATCCGAACCTTGTTGAAGTCTCTTATCGAAAAATGAGCTGTGCCAGATATCATCTTCGCGTATTTTCATCGAGTACCACGTTTGTTTGGCGGCATTCACGTCTTTGGTCAACGATACGGTATGGTTCAGTAAGAATTTATAGATATCCAAAGCACTTTCATCGCCAACGGTATCGGCCAATCGGGTTTTGCATTTTCCCAATTCAGGATTCCGCGTAAAAATCAAAAGCAGATTTTTAGAGGCTAGGTTATGGTAATTTGCCGTGGCGATCTCTTTGTTTTTTTTCTGGGGAAGGATGATACCCATTATAGTGATCTAAAGGTTTAGGTATTGTTGTTTTGAAAATGGTAATTGCAAAAGCCTCGTTAGGTTTTTTAATGTTGTTTATGCCTCACTCTTTTTTAATTGTAGACTTTTATGCCTTTGTTCAATAGTTTGCCCCAATGCTTGTTAAAAGCATGTACGCTATCGGTTTCAACAGCTTTGTTGTTGTATACTTTTTTATCTTGGTTTTTCCATTCAAAAATACCGCCATATAGGTTTTTTACATTGGTATAGCCCGCTTTTTGCAATTTTTCACCAATATTCTCTGAACGAACGCCAATTGAGCAGTATACGATTATTGGAGTGTCTTTCTGCGGAATTTTTGCATTCACCATTTCTTGTTCGTAGGTTTTATAACCCACCCAAATTGCGTCTTTGAGATGGCTTACATTGAATTCTTCTTTCTTTCTAGTATCTAGAAATACGATATTCTCAGTCGTGTTTACATCCTTTACATACGCATAGGCCACACTTTCTTTATTGAGGTTTTTAAGTACCCGATCCATTTTTCCCTGCGAGAAAACGGAAGCAGAAAAAAACAAAAACATTAAAAGCGATAATAGAAATTTCATATTGTTTTTTCGATTACGAATTCTAATTCTCAAAGATACTGTTTTACTAATATTCTGAAAAATGGATTCAACTTGATTCAATAAGCTAGACGCTTGTTTTAAGACGAAATGACTGCCGAAACCTTACAAAAGTAATAGCGCCTTTGTGAACAGAAGTTAGTACTCGATAAGACTTCAATTGGTGTATTATAGGTTTTAGAGCTCATTTATGTTGATAAGACGGTATTTAATCAGTGATTATCATGGTGTATTTCGGTGATTTTTTAAAATAAAATCATTTATTTTTTGTTATAAAGACTCTATTTAGGGTAATCGAAAAAATACATTGAGAATGTTTACGGTATTTAGAAAGGTCGACTGCCTCTTTGTCGAGATGAATTGATATTAAAAACGATTGTATAGAAGGCGATTTCATTTATTTTTTTAATTCGTCATAAACAAGATAAGACCTCCCATCAAATGAAACCTACGTTAGCATTTTTAGCACTTCTTTTTTGCTCGACACTCTTTGGGCAAAATGTTGTTTTTTCAAATCAGGATATTTTGTATCCTTATATGAACGATCCTTCTTTTGTTGGAGAGAACAATAGGGTGGAGGCGACCGGTATGTATCAGGTCTCTACTTCAAAAGTAGATCGGTTCTCACAATATTTGTTTGCGCAATTTCCGATTTACGAAAATGTATCTTTCGGGTTTGATTACTTTAAAGACAAATTTGATTATTACTCTTTTTCTACAGTGATGGCAAGCACTTCGGTCAAAATAGGTTTGGGCGATAGCTTTCATTATATCAAGCTGGGAGCTTCTGGTGGGGTCGATACAAGAAAACAAGATAGAATATCGCTAAACCAAGTATTTGACGAAAATAGTTATGTGAACGATATTCACGCAGCCAATACCGATTTTATTTATAGAGCTGGGCTGCATTACACGCGCAGTAATTTTTCTTTGGGCGGCTTTTATAATCAAATACCCTTTCAGACCATAACCTTGCAAGAGGGTGCCGAAGATGAATTGGGGTATGCTGTTGATTATGGGTATACCGCATATGTACAATATGGTATTGTGCTATCTTCAAAATTTAAGGTTACGCCTATTTTTAGGTATTTAAGCTATTTAGACGACCCCATTTATGAAGGTGCGGTACGTTTTGATGTGAGAAACCTGTTGAGTGCGAGTGTTTCTTATAAGAACGATTATTCAATCAATCCTGCAGTTCGCGTTCGGTTATTTAATGCCTTGCAATTGGGTTATTCGTATGAAAAGTCAATGGGAGCTATGAATTTTGACGATATACACGCCATCAGTGTATCATACCGTTTCAAAAAACAGAACGGTGAAGGTGAACCCGAATGGATGACCAACGCAAAAGAATCGATAGAAATTGTAGAAGCTATAAAAGAACCCAAACCTAAAAAGAAAAAAGAGCCTAAGGTTGTAGAAGAAAAGGTTGAGAAAGAGACTGCCGAAAAGCCAGAAGCTGTTGAGGCGAACGAACCTAAGAAAGAAGTTGAAACAGTAGTTTCTCAAGAACCAGTAATAGAAGAGGCGGTGGTCGAAACGATCGATGCTTTAGAAATCGAGGAAAAAACAACAGAAACCATTGAAGCTGTAGACAAGGTAGAAACAGTGGTGTCTAAAGAATCTGTGGAGGAAGCATCATCTGAAAGAGTGGAAGAAATAGTAGAAGAAACCGTCAAAGTTGAAGCGGTGAAAACCAAAAGGACAAAATCAGATTATGTATTTATAGCCTTGTCGCCTAGATATTATATTGTTGCGAGCGATTTTGATACCATAGAAGCAGCAATAGCCTTCAAGGAAGGAATAAAAGAAAAAGGTCATCGCTCATTTATAGGAAAAACAACAACGAGTACTAAATTCTATATTGTTATTGATTCAGATTCAAATGAAACCAGAGCCTTAAAAAGATTGGATGATAAAAAATCGATCGGTATTTTCAAAGAGGCTCAGTTGTTAGAGGTGGAGTAGTTTGCTCTTTAGACAAGACCCCATCAGATACCGACCAAATAAAAATTATGAACGGTAGGTTTTGTTAATTGATTTGGAGGTGAAGGGCGGAAGACGTTTGACTATTACCGGCTAACCAGCTCTTGTGCCAGTTTCTCTAAATCAATACCCATTTGTTCCTTGCTTACGCTGACCACTTCTTCCTTGAGATCTTTAGGCAGATTTGAATACCCATCTTTTGCGCCCAAGATCATTCCAGCAACAGCGGCGACGGTATCATTATCACGACCATAATTGACAATAAACTGCATGGTCTTTTCAAAATCACCCTCTCCGTATTGAAGCGCGGTAACTAAAATCTGCCAAATTTCACCAGAGTGAAAGGCTATTGCTTTTTTATCCTTTTCCAACAATTGATATACCATTTCTTGGCGTACCCAGTCTTTTTGCATTCCCTGAAAACCTTTGGGCACTTTAAAAAGAACGGTATCTTTTACGGTGAGCGAATCTGCAAGAACCAATTCTTTAATGGTCAATACATTTTTCACTGAAATATCGGCTGTTGAATACGATATGCGCCCCACCAATCTACTATTCTGGTAGCCATGGGGATCCACAAAAGTCGCTGTATTGATTATCGAGTCCATATTTTGGGTGCGCATGGCCATTTGTGTCATGGCCGAAACCAGACCAGAGATATCCTTGGCATAGCCCAAATCAAAAATAGAATGCTCATAAGCCAAATTATAAGCATCTTCCGGATTCTTTGCCAAAAGACCGAACATAGGCGTGTAGAGTTGCCCAGCACAAGACATTTCGCCCCCGTAAAATCGGTTTTGGGCTTTTTGGTAGTCGACATCACTTTTTTGAAAGGCAAGGGCTACCCGCGCCCATTCTTTGATCCAATCCAATTTTTCGATCTGATTGTCCAACAAGTCAGGGTCGGTACCGATTTCTTTTTTGCCCAAGGTCTTGGCCAATGATCCATAATAATCGGTGATGAATTTGGCGAAAGATTTGGCATTCAATTCACCTTTATTCGCACTTATATACTTTACCATTAAGAATTTCCATCGGGTATCATCGGTAGTGGCGCCTGCTATTAGGTTGTGGTCCCAAGTACCTTCAGGTGATTGTTCACGAACTGTGGGCGTAAGGCCCTTTATATAGCCATATCTCAACTGAATGTCTTTTCGGTGCCACATTTCTGTCGATGCCCCCATGGCATCACCGATGGCAGAGCCTACCAATGCCCCCAAAACCTTGTCGTAGTACTGTTCTTCTGAAAGGATAAGGGTTTCATCGCTATAGGCAACTTTTGTAGGCGCCGGAATATCGACTTTTGGTTTGGATTCTTTACAGGAAGAAAAAACCAAAAGTATGAATCCAAACAGAAACCAATAATTTCTCATGGTAGTATCATTTTATGAGCGAGCTGTAAAAGATACTCTTTTTCGGCTATAGAACGTTTTAAGGGCAGTTGCGCCAGCCCGATCAATCTGCGTATTATTTCGATGCCCGCAACCTGCGCCATCAATTTTTTTTCTGCAAGCCCTTCGTAGTCAGTGTGAATCATATCTAAGTAACCACTTTTTCCAGTTGCTAAAATAATATGGGCGGCCATCACGCCTAGATCGAATTCTGCAAAACCTGCAAAGCCAAACTCGGGATCGATAACGTAAAGTTTGTTCGTCTCTGTCATCCAACTGCCCGGGTAGTAGTCGCCGTGCAATAATATGTTTCCGGGAGATAAATATTTTTTTCCGACTTCATTTACTATTTTTTTGAGTTGCCTATCCTTTTTGTAGGGTAGGGAGAGTTCGTGTAAACCTTGTTGTACTCCATTCAATTGAAATCCGTTTTCTTCAAGAAAAGGCAAAACAAAAATATGTTGATGGTTCAATTGCCTCATTTCATGATTTCCTGGAAAATTAGGGGGTATGCTCTTTCGATGGGTAAGGCCGATTATAAAAATCAGCTTTTTCAAGTGATGTTTTTCTATAGCTCTGTTTTGGTAGATGGCGGTCATGTCTTCGCAATGGCCAAGGTCTTCCAATACCAGCAAATGTTCGGCAGGGTCATATCCTAAAATTTCAGGTATATGGGCATTTAATGCATTGCTTTGAACCGTTTGATAGAATTGATATTCCAAGGCGATCCGATCTAACGGAGCCTCTATTTGTTGATACTTTTGCACATAGGGCCGCGATTGTTTGAGTATAAACGATCGCTCGTTTGTCTTTATACGCAATACAACGTTCATGTTGCCTTCACCTGGTTTTTCAACAGATTTTATTTGTTCTTCAGGCCTTATCCATCCTTCAGAAAGAAGATATGCCTTGAGCTTGGGTATTGGGGTATTGATATCTATATAATTCAAAACAGTAATGATTTAAGCTAAAAACTTCCCGACAGCTTGCCAAGAAGATAGTCGGTTTCGATGAGCATCTTGAAAAAAGATTTATTAAATAAAATACCAAGATACTAATCTTAGCATAGTGTATGGATATTAATGTAACTTGAGGATGTAATCTGCGTTCGATAAATATATATGGATTGCAGGATATCGTTTTTCGAGTATTTGATTGTGCCTTTTTTCGTCATTCCGAGGCACGAGGAATCCCTACGTCTTTATCCGAACATTCCCTTTGGAGTACGATCGTCCAATCACCGGCCGCCTTTGTAAAGCCCTTTTTGAATCGGTGTTCGTTGTGCTGATAAAGCCTGTGTT